>SWCF01003673.1_pt1 | contig 78314 bp, 71 predicted proteins | sample 4690081 | NCBI WGS metagenome assembly SWCF01 (sample SAMN10267280, study PRJNA491770) | bioreactor metagenome | isolation source: DHS bioreactor inoculated with | place: Japan: off Shimokita Peninsula
GGGGGGGCGGGACTCATCGACGACCAGTACTTCGGTGATCTGCATGCCGAAATTGACCCCGAAACGTTCGGCTTCCGATCCGAAATCGACAGACGTGATCTGGGCCTGCTCGCCCATGGTCATCACCTGCAATCCGGCCTGTGCCAAGCGCTCCTGGCCCGAGCCCTCCGGACCGAGATTGAGCATTACCGTTTTGGAGACGTTATCGCCCAGCGGCGATAATCCTTCGACACTTAGCCGGATATAGCCGTTCTCGGGCAACTGCTCGGCAATTTCGACGACCTCAGCGGGTGAGCGACTCTCATAGGGCGGATAAATCATATCCATCCAGAATCCGGGGCGGAACAGCGTGAAGCATACGATCAACAGGAGAACGGATTCATAGATGCGGCTGCGTACAATGAAGAACCCTTGCGTCCCGGCTGCGAACAGCAGCATGGCTCCGATTGAAGATACGACGAGGAGGATCAGTTCGAACGGCGAGCCGATGCCGATGAGCAGCAACTGGGTGTTGAAAATAAAGATGAAGGGCAAGAGCATAGTGCGGATGTCGTAGCTGATTGCCTTGAGCCCGGTGCGAATGGGATCGCCCCTCGAGACAGCCGCGGCCGCAAAGGACGCCAGACCTACGGGCGGTGTGACGTCGGCCATCAGCCCGAAATAAAAGACAAACAGGTGCGCGGCGATCAGTGGAATTACCAGCCCTTGTTGCGAACCTAGTTCCACGAGTACTGGCGCCATGAGCGTGGCGACGATGATGTAGTTGGCGGTGGTGGGAAGCCCCAGACCGAGCAGAATGCAAATCGCCGCGGTCAGAATGAGCATGATCAGCAGATTGCCACCCGAGACGTACTGGACCACATCGACCAGAACGCCGCCGATGCCTGTTTGAGCCACAACGCCCACGATGATGCCGGCGGCGGCGGTCGCGACGCCAATTCCAACCATATTGCGCGCGCCGGCGACCAGCCCCTGAAAGAGGTCGATGACCCCCTGTCGGGCTGGCCCGACAATGTCGGACGCCCGGCGCATCAGCGCAATGATGGGCCGTTGAGTGAGGAGAATGAAGATGAGGAAGGCCACGGCGTAAAAAGCCGAAAGACCCGGCGAAAGCCGTTCGACGATCAACGCCCAGACCAGTACGACGACGGGCAGGATGAAATGGAGGCCCGTGCGCAGGGTCTTGCCAACCTCGGGCAACTCGATCACGGGGGCGTTGGGGTCATCGAGTTCGAGATCGTCCTCGCGCGCCGCCACCCAGAGTAGGGCGAGATAAGCGAGAAGGACTCCAATGGCGACAATGTTGGTTGCGATTGGGCCGAAGACGTCGCGCGTCCAGCCAATGCCGTAATAGATGGCGCCTGCGAGAATGATCAGGCTCGCAACGGTGATGCCGAAGTTGATGGCCGAGCGATACCAGACAGTTTGCGTGCGGCGCGGCAGACCTTTGAGGTCATCCTTTACCGCTTCGAGATGCACGAGGTACAGCAGCCCGATATAGGAAATGATGGCCGGAAGAAAGGCGTGTCGAATGACATCGACATAGGGAATGCCGACATATTCGACCATCAGGAACGCTGCGGCGCCCATGACAGGGGGCATGATCTGGCCGTTGGTCGATGCGGCGACCTCTACGGCACCGGCACGTTCGGCGGGGAAGCCGACGCGCTTCATCAGGGGGATGGTGAAGGTGCCTGTGGTCACCACATTGGCAATCGATGAGCCTGAAATAAGCCCGGTCAATCCGGAAGCGACGACGGCGGCCTTGGCCGGGCCGCCGCGGAAGTGGCCGAGCAGCGAAAAGGCGACCTTGATGAAATAATTTCCGGCACCGGCCTTGTCGAGCAACGCACCGAACAGAACAAAGAGAAAGACGAAGCTCGTCGAGACCCCAAGGGCAATGCCGAAAACGCCTTCGGCGGTCAGCCATTGCTGGCTCATGGCGCGCTGAAAGGAGGAGCCGCGATGCGCGATCATGTCGGGCATGATCTGGCCGCCAAACGTATAGAACAGAAAAATGCAGGCGATTACCAACAGGGCCGGGCCGAGCGCGCGACGTGTGGCCTCAAGCAGCAAAACCATGCCAACGCCCGCTGCAATAAGATCGAGCAGAGTGGGCAGGCCGGGACGCGCCGCCAGATCGGTGTAGAATATGTACAGATAGCCAGCGGACACGGCCGCGAGCACTGCCAGGACCCAATCGACGGCGGGGACGACATCGAGCGGCTTGGGGCGGAAGGCGGCAAACGCAACTGCACCGGCCACCAGTGCCATGATTGCGAAAATGGGCCATTGCTCCGAACCGCCGGCAAAGAGCGAGGCCGCATAGAGCAGAAATCCTGCTCCAGCGAGCCCGAAGACGATGGCGAAGACGGGGACGCCGCCAGTGCGCTTCACTATGCCGGGATAGGCCGTAAAGGCAAGAAACAGTGCGAAGGCGAGATGGATTGAGCGCGCCTGGGTATCGTTGAAGATGCCGAAGCGGAACCAGAAGGGGAAGGGCGAAGCGATCCATATCTGGAACAATGACCAGGCCAGAGCGACAAGGAACAAGATTTTGGCTGGCAGGCCCGAAGGGTTGCGCGCGCCGGTATCGGCCTTGGCAACGATGTCCTCGGGATTGTCGCCGCCGACCGCTTGACCGGATGTTTGTTCGCTCATTGAAGCCTCCCGCATGCTCAGCCGAACCAAAACGGCCGGGGCGTTCTCACCCCGGCCGCAAAGCGTATTGGACTATTCGAGGAGACCGGCTTCCCGATAGTAGCGCTCGGCGCCTTCATGAAGAGGGGCCGAATTGCCCGAGCTCACCATGGTTTCAGGATCGAGCACCGCAAAGGCGGGGTGCAAGCCCTGGAACGTGTCGAAGTTTTCAAACACCGCCTTGGTGACCTCATAGACCACATCGGCGCTGGTTTGTGTCGAGCTGACGAGGGTGGCGCCGACACCGAAGGTGTTCACGTCTTCCTCGTTGTTATACATCCCGGCAGGGATGGTGGCGTGGAAGTAGTAGGGGGTTTCTTCCACCAGCGTATCAATGATGTCTCCGGTCACGTTGACCAGAACCGCATCACAGGTTGCAACGGGCTCCGAGATCGAACCCGAAGGATGGCCGACCGTAAAGACGAAGGCGTCGAAATTGTCGTCGCACAGCGCCTGGGCCTGCTCACGGCTGGGCAACTCCGAGGCAAGCTCGAAATCGTCCATGGTCCAGCCGTATTCTTCCATCAGCAATTCCATGGTGTTGCGTTGGCCAGAGCCAGGATTGCCGATATTGACGCGCTTGCCTTTCAGGTCTTCGAAATTCTCGATGCCGGCGTCGGCGCGGGCGACGACGGTAAAGGGTTCAGGGTGAAGAGAAAATACGGCACGCAGCTCCTCGAAGGGGCCGGCGCCGGCGAAGTCAGCTTCACCATTGAGCGCATTGTACTGGACGTCCGATTGGACGACACCCATGTCCAACTCGCCTTCGCGGATGGTATTGAGGTTAAAGACCGAACCACCTGTGGATTCGGCCGAACAGCGGATGCCATGTTCCCCGCGACCCTGATTGACCAGCGAACAGATCGCGCCACCAGCCGGGTAATAGACGCCGGTTACACCGCCCGTCCCGATTGTGACGAACTGTTGCTCCTGGGCGAGGCTTGGCGCCGAAACAAATGCAATCGCTCCGCCCAGCAGGGCGGCTGCTGCCTTGAGTGTCGTTTTGCGCGCAATTAAGGTGCTCATGGAAGTCTCCCTTGTAGATTTTTAGCTTTAGTCTACGAGGGGCAATCCTTTTCCATATTCGACTTTTGATCAACCCTTTGCGTCCGACGTGGTGCAATGAGCGGGCAGTCGGCAGAACGCCATGCTCCGCCGATCGGCTGGTTCTGGTGTCTTTTAGGATACGGCAGTTAAAGAGGCGATGAAGACGCTCACCTAACCGTGACAGTTCGGAATGTCAGTGAGACCCGGCGCCTGCGAGGGACCTTCTTGCCTTCTATCACGTCCGATTTGCGGGCAGGAATGCCATGAGACCAATTGAACCGGGCCTCGCCGCTCAGCACGAGCATGCTGCGAGGTGCAAGGGTATGGGTCAACGAGCGGCCGCAATCAATGTGGGTAAACTCCATCAAACATGTCGAGCCCAGACTGAGGGACGCGATGGTTTCGCCAAAACACGGTTCGCAGTCAACGTGAGAAGCGATGCCTTGGCCGGGCAAATATTCATTGACGATGACTTGGTCGGGTTGCTGGTGGAAAATTCCATCCTTCCGTAGCCGGTCTGCCATCACGGCCAGCCAGTCGGGCAGGGGACCAAGACAGGAGTCCACCGTTACACGTCGAGCCCTGTAGTCATAACGAAAGCCGTAGTGCTGGACGCGCCGTCTGAGATCCCCTAGCCACGTGGACCCATCGATGGTGCTCAAAAGCGCGACTTCGTACGCCTCATCGATATAGTCGGGGATGTAGCGGGATGACGGTGGCAACATCGGCAGGTCTCAGGTTTCACTGCACATTAACAATTGACCATCGCCGCGTCATGGCAGTTGAAACACCGAATTGAGGGATTGCCAATGCTCCGTGAGCCAAAGGGCTGTGCAGTGCTCTGCCCCGTTTGGGAGAGGCCGGCCATGGGAGTTGAGGAACGTTTCGGGAGGGTTCCGGGCGTTGCCGGCAAGCCCAAGACCATTCGATCTCGCAACTTGCAACAGTCGTGCCATAAATATGATTGCAATTGTCATGTTCTGTAATTAAGACTGCGCCGTGAAGATATTTTGCCTTGGGGGTGTGCCGGGGCCGTGCTGAACAGGCATCGGTACCGGTACTTGTTGCACGCTGCCCCGGTCTAAAGGCAAGCAGACAACGAGACGGCGTTATGCCCAGCAATGATCAGCCCGATGCAAGGAAAAATCCCGCGCGTCTTACAACCCAAGCCATTGCTGCCGGCTATGACTCGACGCAGATTCTCTCGGATGTTTCGCTCGCTGTTGCGAACGGGCAGATGACGGTGCTGGTCGGTCCGAACGGGTCGGGAAAATCGACGCTGCTCAAGACGATGGCGCGGATTCTGGCCCCGAATGCCGGGCAGGTCCTTTTAGACGGCAAATCGATCCATGCTGCCAAAAGCCGCGACGTAGCACGGGCGATGGGCATCCTTCCCCAGGGTCCAATTGCGCCCGAAGGGCTGACGGTTCGGGAACTGGTCGCTCAAGGGCGCTTTCCCCATCAGGGATTGATGCGCCAATGGACGCGGCAGGACGAGGATGCTGTCGAAAGCGCGATGGCAACGGCCCTTGTGACCGAATTTGCCGATCGTCCCGTGGATTCGCTTTCGGGTGGGCAACGCCAGCGCTGCTGGATCGCAACGGTGCTCGCCCAGGAAACCGATCTTTTGTTGCTCGACGAGCCGACCACGTTCCTTGATCTCAAGGTCCAGGTCGACCTCATGGAATTGTTGGCCGATCTGGCCCATAGCGGCGGTCGGACATTGGTCATCGTACTCCATGAACTCAGCCTTGCGACCGCCTATGCAGATCACCTGGTGATGATGAAGGACGGCAAGATCGCCTGCGAGGGCGCGCCGGACGCCATATTTACCGCCGAGCGCCTCAAGGATGTTTTTGATCTCGACGCTCGCGTCGTGCGCGACGCTGCCACTGGCCATCTGGTATGCGTGCCGCTGGGCACGCACGCCCGCCGCAAGGCGGCGGTGCGGGTCGCATGAGTGTGGTTGCGCATCAGCCTGATTCGCGGCGTGGAGCCCTTACCGCTTCGGGGCTGCCCATACTGTTGGGGATAGCGGTGGTGCTGTTTGGGCTGCACGTTGCCGTGGGTGCCAAACACCTGCCTCTCGCGACCGTTCTTGAGGCCATCGTAAATCGCGACAGCACCGTTTTCGACCACATGATCATCTGGGATTTGCGTCTGCCACGCGCGCTGATTGCATTGACGGTCGGGGCAGCACTCTCGGTCGCCGGGGCGCTGATGCAGGGCGTCACCCGCAATCCGCTGGCCGACCCGGGACTGCTGGGTCTGATGGCGGGGGCATCATTTGCAGTGGTCATGGTGTCGTTCTTTTTCGGCGCGGCATCGCTGCACTGGCTGCCATGGATTGCAGCGCTCGGAGCGCTTGCTACGGCGCTGGTCGTCTATTTCATTGCTCACTGGGCGCCCGGTGGACCGACCCCGCTGACGCTTACGCTCTCGGGGGCGGCGATTTCGGCCTTTCTTGGTGCGATTATTTCAATCGCACATCTGCTCAACGAGGATTCGTTCGATAATTTGCGTGTCTGGCTTTCAGGTTCGCTGGCCGGACGCGATATCTCGATGCTCTATATTACCGGGCCCTGGATCGCCGCCGGATTGGTTGCGGGGCTCGCACTGGCCCGACAGGTAACAGCACTGGCCATGGGCGACGATGTGGCCAAGGGACTTGGCGTGCGTACCGGGCCGCTCAAGCTGCAACTGCTCGGTGTGGTTGTGGTTCTTACCGCCTGTTCTGTGGCGCTTGCGGGTCCGATGGGCTTTGTCGGACTCGTCATCCCCCATATTGCCCGCCTCTTCGTGGGATCGGACTACCGCTGGATCGTGCCCTATTCGGCGGTGATAGGGGCCGCCTATCTTCTGGGTGTCGATATCATCGCGCGCATCGCTATCCCGCCGCGCGAGATTTCGACGGGCATCATCACGGCGATGGTGGGCGCGCCGGTCTTTATCCAGCTCGTGCGCATGAGGGCGAGATGAGCGCCGCGGTATCGGATCGGCAGGTTGTCTTTCGCGTGGCAAATGAGCGTGTTGCTCTCCGGCTTCCGGTGCGCGGCCTTGCTGCTATTGGCATTCTGAGTTTTCTGCTTGTCGGGATATGGGCGCTCAGCCTCACACTGGGCAGCTACGACATCGATCTTGAAACGCTTTTGACAACCCTGTCGGGGACGACGGTCTCGGCTGCGATCGACAATGTGGTTTGGCAATTCCGCATGCCGCGCGCTCTGGTTGCAGCTCTGGCCGGCGCGATGATGGCACTGTCCGGCGGCGCAATGCAGAACGTCACCCGCAACGGGCTTGCCGACCCTTCGCTGATCGGCATCAGCCAGGGCGCGGCCCTTGCCGTTGTTTCAGCCATTGTGGTGTTCCCGCAGCTGAACTATGGCTGGCGTCCGTTCATCGCGTTTGGCGGTGCGCTCGGCGTCGCGATACTGGTTCAGGTTCTCAGCTTTCAAAGGCGGGGCAACAACACCATCCGCTTCATTTTGCTCGGCATCGGGGTTTCGGCGTTCATCTCGTCGATCACCTCGGCCATGCTGACCTATGGCGATCTCGATCGCGCCATGTCGGCCCTTTCCTGGCTTGCCGGCTCGGTCAATGCAGCTACATGGACCGATGTGCACGTTCTTTCTGCCTGGTGCCTCGTTCTGCTGCCTCTCATCCTGGCACTGAGCCGCATCATGTCGGTGCTGCGCATGGGTGAGGATACGGCGATCGGGCTTGGCGCTTCGGTCAAATGGGCGCGCTACGGGCTGATTTGCGTGGGCGTTGGTTTCGCCGCTGCAGCCACGGCTATCGTGGGACCGCTGGGTTTTGTGGGGCTGATCGCCCCACATGCAGCCCGGCGCATCGCCCGCAGCGGCATCGGCATCCATACGCTGCTAACCGGCTTGTGCGGCGCGGTTCTGGTCTCGGTCGCAGACCTGATCGGGCGCGCAGCGTTCGCCCCCATCCAACTTCCCGCAGGCCTCATTACGTCAATAATCGGCGTGCCCGTCTTCATCTACCTCCTGCAACGGGCCTCCGCCAAATCGCATTTGTGAGACATGACATGAACCGTTTTGCTCTTGGGGTCCTCGTGACCGCCAGCATCTTATTGCTCTCAACGCCGTTTGCGCTCGCTCAGGACTTTCCGCTGACCATCGAGCACAAGTTCGGCACGGCAGTCATTGAAGAAAAGCCGGTCCGCGTTGCGAGCATCGACTATGGCGGGATCGATAATATTCTTGCGCTCGGTGTGGAACCTCTGGCCGTCAGGCAATGGCGCGTACAGGACGGTTTTGCGTTTACCGCCGGGCCGTGGGCCGAACCGTACCTTACTACCCAACCGATCGTGCTCGAAGGCGATCTCGATTTCGAGGCCATCGCCGCACAGGAGCCCGATGTCATCATCGCTCTCTATTCGGGCATAACCGAAGCGGAATATGAAAAGTTGAGCCTGATCGCACCGGTCGTTGCGGTTCCCGAAGGTATTGGCGACTACGCTCTTTCCTGGGATCAGCGTGCGCTCCTGGCCGCCCAGGCTTTGGGCGAAGAAGCAGAGGCGCGCGCGCGCATCGGGGCGATCGATGCCCAGCTTGAAACGATCCGGGCGCAGCATCCGGAATGGGCTGATATGACCGCCGTGGTAGGCGGGTTCCGGGAGGGCGGGCCGTGGGCCTATACGCGCTACGACGTCCGCGGGCAGTTCCTTGAAGGTTTCGGCTTTCAATTGCCAGACGCGCTCAACGCAATCTCTACGGAAGACGAGTTCTACATCGAAGGTTCGCCTGAAGACATTGCCATGATCGATGCTGACGTCGCCATCTGGTATGGCGGCGGCGAATACGAGGAAATCCGCAATTCTCCTGCGCTGCCCTTCCTCCGGGCCCATGAAACCGGTGGTGAAATCTATCTTCCCGATCAGGTCGTCGCCGCCTTTGCGCGTGTCTCGCTTCTTTCACTTCCCGTCGCGATCGAAGCTCTTGTGCCGATGATCGAAGCTGCCGCGGATGGTGATCCTGAAACCGTGGTTGCGGACGCGCTCTAGACCTCGCCGAGCTTTGCTTCCCGAAGGGACTTCACACCGGAATTGACAAATGAAATCTAATAGTCTTCAAATTCTTCTTGCCGCCACATTATCCATTTTCTCCCTGCCAGCTCTTACGCTCGCGCAGGACTTTCCACTGACCATCGAGCACAAGTTCGGCACGACTGTCATACCTGAAAAGCCAGTCAGGGTTGCCACGATCGATGCATCGGGCGCTGACGATCTGCTTGCTCTGGGCATCCAGCCCGTGGTCATCAAATATTGGTTCGGCGATTATGAGCGCGTCGTCTGGCCGTGGGCGGATCCCTATCTTGAAGAGGTCCCAGACGCTGTCGTCCGCGGCGATCTCGGTTTTGAGATGATCCTGGCCGCGGACCCCGATGTGATCCTGGCTCTGTGGTCCAATATCACGCCAGAAGATTACGACAGGCTAAGCCAGATTGCGCCAGTGGTTGCGGTTCCGCCTGGCGTCGGCAACTACGACATGAGCTGGGACGACCGGGCTCTGCGTACTGGACTGGCCGTCGGCCTCCAGGACGAGGCGCAGGCTCAGGTCGACGCTATCCGCGCTCAACTTGCCGATGTGGCAGCCTCCCATCCCGAGTGGAAGGGTATGACCGCGTCGGTGGCCGCCATACGGCGTCAGGGCGATCCCGGCGCGTACACCTCCGGCGATATCCGCGCGCAGCTTCTTGCCGATATGGGTTTTGAGACCCCGCAGGAGATAGAGGCGCTTGCGACTGAAGACAGCCCCTATTGGGCGTCGCTATCGCTCGAAGACCTTTCCCCCCTGGATGGCGACCTGATTGTCTGGGTGTCCTCGGACGGAAATTTCGACAACGTAATGGCCCTGACCGACCGCCCCTATCTCAACGTGGTCCAGCGCGGCGGTGAAGTGCTTGCCGGAAAGGAAGTGACCGGCGCGTTTTCCCACGCAACGCTTTTGTCTTTGCCCTACGGCATCGAGCGCCTCGTGCCGATGCTTGAAGCGGCGCTCGACGGCGATCCGGAAACCAACGCCGACGACCGCTAGGTCCAATTTTCGCAAAACCGCAATTTCAACCGTCAGATCGTGATTTAAAAAGATGGTACTCTTAGTCAATCCCTTGCACGCGCTCGTTCGCGTCACGGCCTTTGCAGCGATCGCTGTCATGGCCTGCTTTCCCGCACTCGCCCAGGAAACTCGCATTTTTGTCGATGGCATGGGGCATGAAGTCGAAATACCCGTTCACCCGCAACGGATCGTTTCCATGCGAGGCGAGCAGTTTACCGCTCCGCTTATCGAGTTGGGTGCCAATCTGATTGCATCCTCGGGCCGTTCAGACGCGGCGCGCGACGACGGCGCGACTTATGTGCGCGGCGCTTACGATGCGCTCGACTTCCGCTTCGAGGGGTCGGAGATCACCTGGATCGGCGATCCGAATGAACACGACTTCGAAGCCGTCGCTGCGGTTGAGCCGGATTTGATATTGCTACCGGATTTTGCCTCGGACAGCTACGACAAGCTGGCCCTGATCGCGCCGACCGTGGTGGTCAATATCTGGGAACTTACCTTTATCGACCGCTATCGCATGGTCGCCGACCTTGCAGGCATGTCGGCTGAATTCGAGGCCGGATACTCCCTATATCTCGAGCGCCTCGAGCGTGCCAAGGCGACGCTGGCCGATGCGATTGGCGACCCGGCTGACATTTCGATTGTCATTGCCCAGGCCAACGAGAACTCCATTCGCGCTTATCGCGACTATGACGCGCTTAGCCAGGTGATCCACGACCTCGGGTTTTCGATGCCGGAAGTCGTTGCCGAGGCCGACGGCGCGCGCATTGATCTCAGTTTCGAACTCATCGAGCAGATCGACGCCGATTTCATGATCGATACCTATTGGGCTGCCACGGGCTCGGGCGTCGCCTCGCAATTGGCGAAATGGGATGCGGCCGTTCCCAGCTGGCGTGAAGTGCTGCACGCACCGCGCAACAATCAGTTTTTCATGGTCAACCGCGAGGAAATGCGCGCCGTGAGCTTCCAGGCCCTGCGCACAGTGCTCGACATCGTTGTCTCGCAAATCGCCACCCGCGATTTCGTACCCTTGACCACAGACGAACAGATCTAACGGAGAGTCATCTTGATGAAACCGATCAAAGCCATATTCGCCGTTTTCGCCCTTGTGGCCACACCGGCGCTGGCGGCGGAAACGCGCATGGTCACCGACGATGCCGGGCGCGTCGTCGAGGTGCCCTTAACGGCCGAACGCGTCATTTCCCAAAATGACAATCGGCTGACCCTGCCGCTGCTTGAACTCGGCGTCCCGCTGGTGGGCAGTTCGGGCCGGGTCGATGCCGAAGGCAAGCCCTATCTGCGGGTGGTCCCGGACTTGCTGGGGATCGATTTCGATACAGCCGATTTCGAATTTATCGGTACCTACAATGATCTTGATTATGAAAAGATCGCGGCGCTTGATCCCGATCTCATCATCACCATGCTTGAAGAACAGGTCGAAAAGCTCTCGGTGATCGCACCAACGCTTGTCATCGACCCGAACCTTTATCCCGTCCGCGACGGCATGAGGGTACTCGCGGAGGCGACCGGTCGCATGGATGCCTATGAGGCTCTGTCGGGAGCTTACAATCGTAAGCTGGAGACGGTCAGGCCGTTCTTTGATGAAGCGGGCGATGTTTCCGTCAGCGTTACGTTCTCGTTCCCGGCGGGGGATTCCGTCTATGTCTATAATGAGCTTGGAGCGCTTACGGTCGCGCTGGCCGATCTGGAATTGAACCTACCCGACATCGCCACGGACATGGATGGCCGCTCCATGGCCATCAGCCCGGAGCGCTGGCAGGATATCGACGCGGATTTTGTCATCAGTTTTTATGGCACAACCCCGCAGGACGGTCCCGTTCAGGTGCGTGCCGGGCTGGACAAGTTCCTGCCGGGCTGGTGCGATTTTTTACACGCCTGCCAGAACGATCAGTACGTGTTCTTCCCGTATGCGAGTTTTGGCTATTCCTTCGGCGCCCTGGGGCTGAACCTTGATCTGCTGACGACGCATATCGCTGGCCGTGCTTTCACGCCCATAGAGCAGGCCCAATAGAGCTTGCACAGTGCCGCCGGGTCTGTAGGCGCGGACCCGGCGCAAAGGTTGACCCAAGGGATTTGAACAATGAACCATCTCGGCCTTTCTGCTGGTGCGATCACAGTTCTGACTCTGCTCATAGCGCCCGTTTTTGAAGAGGCGGTCGAATGAGCAAACACCAGTTCTGCCGCGATCTTTGCCTTGAGCGGGACGAGCCTTTGCAGGGCACGGGTGACACGCCCGAGCGCGTACTGCTGCTCGCCTGGCCGCGTGGCAAATGGCGGACCCCAAGATGGGAGTCGGCGGATATGAGCGAAGCGCTTGCTGCCTCCATACACAGCGCCGCACAAAGTGGCCTGCACGTTGCTCTTGTCGATCGGGTCGGTGACAGCGAGGCTTTGCCGCGTCTGATGGCACAGCCAGAGGGGGTCTGCGCTGATTTCAACAGCGAAGAGGCATTGATAGCGGCGATCGACGGGTATGCCGGCGGCACGGTTTTCGCTGGTGAAATCGATCCGCGCATAACGGTTCTCGTCTGTACGGATTCGCGACGGGATGCCTGCTGCGCGCGATACGGCTTTTCGACCTACAAGGCGCTGGTCGCCATCGCCGATCGGGACGAATTCAACATCGTGCAGGCGACCCATCTGGGAGGGTGCCGGTTTGCGGCCTCGCTCGTTGTCATGCCCGACAGGCAGCGTTATGGCCGCATGACCGCCGGTCAGGCGCCGGCCTTTCTTGAAGCGCTGTCGCGCGGCGAAATTTTTCTCCCCGCCTATAAGGGGCGCACCGATGTGCCCGAGGCCGTCCAGGTGGCCGAGCTGGCGGCGCTTGAATGGGCCGCAGCGCATAATCGCAGCGGTGGTCACGTACGTGTGCTGCCGTTCGATTTACCTTCTGAACCGGCAGATGGTCACGAACTCGCCATCCGTGCCGAGGTGCACGATACCGAACTCGACATCCGCCTCAAGGCGCAAACCTATCTGGTTCAGGGCAATTGCGGCGTCGTCGCCGAAGGCGGCAGCAAGGACACGCTGCGCTGGCGCCTCGACCATCTCACCACCACCGAACCTGAACCCTTAGAGAGTCTTTTATGATATACCGCATTCTCACCGCTAGCTTGGCCTCCGTGCTGGCCATGTCGCCTGTCTTCGCCCAGGAAACTCAGACGCTGACCGACGGCACGGGCACTGAGGTCGCCGTGCCTGCCAATCCCCAGCGGGTCGTGTCGCTGCACGATACGTCACTCACTGTAGCGCTGCTCGAATTGGGCATCGTCCCCGTCGGCAGCCATGGCCGCACCACTGAGAATGCAACCCCCAATATCCGTTCGGGCATGCTGATTACCGGCTATGATTTTGACAATTCCACGGTTGAATTTGTCGGAAACCTGCCGGCAGATGTCGAGGCGGTGGCTGCCCTTGAGCCCGATCTGATACTGACCACCGACTGGCAGACGGCCGATGTCGATCAGCTTCGCTCCATCGCTCCGACCTACGTCTTTCCCATTTCGACAATGGATGATTTCAACGTCTACCGGACCATCGCCCAAGTCACCGGCACCACCGATGTGCTCGACAAGCTCGAGACCCGCTATCAGGCGCAGTTGGATATGATCGCGGGCCTGACCGACCCCGCTGAAACGCAAGTCAGCGTCATTCAGGCTTATGGCGGCGAATTGCAGGTTTGGAACACGTACGGTTCGCTGGGCAAGGTACTGCGCGACGCCGGTTTCGCCTTCCCTGCCGCCATTGACGCCATCGAAGGCAATGAGCGCCAGGTTTTTTCGGGCGAATCCTATCCGGAATTCGATGCCGATTTCATCTTCGTCACCTATGCGGTGGAGCGGGGCGAGACCCCGGCCATGGCACGCGCAGCGCTCGATGAGGTTTTGCCGGGCTGGTGCGAGGTAATACACGCCTGCCGCAACGGTCAGATTGTCTATATCCCGCGCGAGATCGCCTCGTCGGCGACCTACGATTCCCTCACCGCGCTCACCCAGATCGTCGCCTCCCATGTGGTGGGCCGCGATTACACGCCGCTCGAACAGTAAAGTCCAAACCGGGGGATCAAATCATGAGCCTGTTGAGATCAATCATTGCAATTGGCGCGATCGTTTTCGCCGCGCCAGTGCTGGCGCAGGAGACGCGCAGCTTTACCGACGATGCCGGGAGGACAGTGAACATCCCGGCCGATCCGCAGCGCATCGCGTCGCTGCAGGATCTTTCGATCACCATTCCGCTGATCGAGCTTGGCGTCCATCCGGTCGCCAGCCACGGACGGACCACCGAGGCGGGCGAGGGGTTCATCCGCTCGTCCAAGGTTTTGACCGGTGTCGATTTCGACAATTCCGACATCGCCTTTGTGGGCAATCTACCGGTCGATATCGAAGCTGTTGCCGCGGCCGAACCGGATCTGATCATCACGACCCCCTGGCAGACCGCTCCCGTGGAGCAGCTCGAATCCATTGCGCCGACCATCGTGCTCGATGACACAGTGCGCGGCGATTTCGGCATGTATGAAGCGCTGGCCGAGATTACCGGAACGACCGATACGCTGGCCATTCTTGAGGGCCGGTATGACAACCAGATCGAACAGATCAAGCGCCTGATCGATACGGGATCAGTGTCGGTGAACGTGATCCAGGGCGTTAACGGCGAGGTGCTGTCCTGGCACACATATGGCGGTTTGGGGCGAGTGTTGCGCGATGCGGGATTTGTATTTCCCGAACGCGTGGACGCCATACCTGAGGGTGAATTCGCGCGCATGAGCGCCGAGGCATTGCCTGAACTCGATGCCGATTTCGTGTTCGTGACCTATCGAACCGATACGCTGGAAACCCCCGAAGATGCTTTCGGGCATCTCGAGCAGGTGGTCCCCAATTTCTGCGATTATCTCCACGCATGCCGGGAAAATCAGATGATCGTCATGCCGCGCGAGGAGGCGTCCGCCAGCTCCTACTATGCACTTGGAGTCATGGCTTACACCGTCATCTCGCACATTTCGGGCCGCGATTTCACGCCCAAGCCTGAATAGTGTCGATCTCACGCTGAAAGAAAACGTCGCTTATGAACGCCATACTCTCTTTGGCCCTCGGGGCCGCATTGGCCCTTTCGTCCTTTCCCGCCATTGCGCAGGAAAGTCGCACCTTCACCGATGGGACAGGCACCGAGATCGCCGTACCCGCGAATCCGCAGCGCATTGTGACGCTGCATGACAGCCGGCTCACCGTGCCTTTGCTCGAACTCGGAGTCGTGCCGGTCGGCAGTCACGGTCGGCTGGCCGAGGACGGAACGCCCTTTATCCGCTCGAGCCTCGAAATCACCGGCTACGATTTCGCCAACACCGATATCACTTTCGTCGGCGAAACACCCATCGACGTCGAACAGGTCGCCGCACTCGAACCCGATCTGATCATCGCCCCCAATTGGGAGGAGGCCGGCATCGACCAGTTGCGCACCATCGCGCCGACCTATGTCTTTGACTATGGCGATATCACGGACGAGTTCGAAATCTACCAAAAACTTGCCGAACTTGCTGGCGTCGAGGATCGCCTCGAGACGCTGGAAGCGCGCTACGCAGAGCAGATTGCCATGATCCGGGCACTGGTTGACGATCCCGCCGACATTACGGTCAACGTCATCCAGCCGCGCCAGGGCCAAATCCGGGTGTGGAATACCTATTTTTCGCTCGGCAAGGTATTGCGCGACGTAGGCTTCTCGTTCCCCGAAGCAGTGGACGGTATCGGACAGACAGATGTTGCCGATTTCAGCGCCGAAGTTCTTCCTGAACTCGATGCCGATTTCATCTTCATCACCTATCCGCTCAAGGCGTTCGGGCAGACGCCCGCCGATACCGATGCGGGCATGGCCGAAGTTCTGCCCGGTTGGTGTGACGTACTCCACGCCTGCCGCAACAGTCAGGTGATCTACCTGCCGCGTTCGGTGGCGTCCTCGACGGCCTATGAGGCCTTGGGACAGATGGCTCAGGCCGTCGGCAGCCATATTGTCGGGCGCAATTTCGTGTCGATGCCAGAATAAATGATCTGGTCCGCCGGGAGTCCAGCGGACCTGTCTTTCGCTAAACTGAGCGCTGATTGACCCGCTTGGCAACCGCCTCAGCGCTCTCGACCCGTTCGGAGTAACGGTCGACCAGATAGTCGGCCCGATCGCGCACCAGGAGAGTGAATTTGACCAGTTCTTCCATCACATCAACGATGCGGTTGTAAAATGGCGACGGGCGCATGCGCCCGGCCTCATCGAATTCGTTGAAGGCCTTGGGTACCGAGGACTGGTTGGGGATAGTGACCATACGCATCCAACGGCCCAGAATACGGAGCTGGTTCACGGCGTTAAACGATTGACTGCCGCCGTTGACCTGCATCACCGCGAGCGTGCGCCCTTGCGTGGGGCGAATACCGCCCATTGAGAGGGGAAGCCAGTCGATCTGCGACTTCATAACGCCGGTCATCGCCCCATGCCGCTCGGGTGAGCACCAGACCATACCCTCTGACCACATCGCGAGTTCGCGCAGTTCGACGACCTTGGGATGATCCTTGGGCGCGCCATCGGGGAGCGGAAGACCCTCGGGGTTGAAGATGCGCGTCTCAGCGCCGAAGCGACGCAGGATGCGGGCGGCTTCAAACGCGGCAAAGCGCGAATAAGAGCGCTCGCGCAGCGAGCCGTACAACAAGAGGATGCGCGGGGCATGTTGCTTGTGTTCCGGCGTGAGCAGGGCCGCTTCGTCGATGGAGTGAAAGTGCTCTTCCGCAAGGGCGGGGAAACTATCGATCTCAGACAATGCGCTTTCCGCTTCCGTCTATGACGACCTTTCCATCTTCCTTGGTGAACGACCCGATATCGGGATTGGGGAGGATATCGAGCACCAATTCGGACGGACGGCATTGACGTACGCCCTTGTCGGTGACCACGAAGGGGCGGTTGATAAGGATGGGGTGGGTCAGCATTGCGTCGATCAGTGCTTCATCGGTGACTGAAGGATCGTCGAGACCGAGTTCGGTGTATGGCGCTTCTTTCTTTCGCATCGCATCGCGGACCGACAGACCCGACCGCACGATGAGATCGACAAGCGTTTCGCGGCTCGGCGGGGTCTTGAGATATTCGACGATTTCGGGCTCTTCGCCGGACTGGCGGATCATGGCGAGCGTGTTGCGCGACGTGCCGCAGTCGGGATTGTGATAGATGGTTATGGCCAAGTCAGACCTCCGTGAAGCGATGGCGGGTGCGGTTGGCGATAGCGACCAGCGAGAGCATGACAGGCACTTCCACCAGCACGCCGACCACCGTGGCGAGCGCGGCGCCCGAATTGAGCCCGAACAGGGATATCGCCACCGCCACTGCGAGCTCGAAGAAGTTCGAAGTGCCGATCAGGGCGCAGGGGGCCGCAATATTGAAGGGAACCTTCCATTTCCACGCGGCCCAATAGGTGATGGCAAAGATGCCGTAGGACTGGATCAGCAGTGGGATGGCGATCAGGACAATGACCAGCGGGTTGGCGAGGATCGTCTGCCCCTGAAAGCCGAACAGCAGGACTACGGTCGCCAGAAGTCCGATAATCGAGGCGGGTTTGATCCGTGCGTTGAACGCGTCGATGCGGCGCGTTTCGGCAGCATGACCACGCAAGAGCATCTGGCGCGTGATGGCGCCGGCGATCAGTGGTAGAATGACGTAGAGCCCAACCGAGAGCAGCAGGGTTTCCCACGGAACGGTGATGTCGGTCAGGCCAAGCAGCACCGCAACGATAGGGGCGAAGGCAACGACCATAATCGCGTCGTTCACTGAAACCTGGACGAGGGTATAGTTGGGATCGCCCTTGGTCAGTTGCGACCAGACAAAGACCATGGCGGTGCAGGGGGCTGCACCCAGAAGGATTAGGCCGGCGATATATTGCTGGGCATCGGTCGGATCGATCAGCGGCGCGAAGAGGAAATTGAAGAAAAGGACCGCCAGTAGCGCCATGGAAAACGGCTTGATGAGCCAATTGACCACGAGTGTGAGCACCAGCCCCTTGGGCTGCCGACCGACCTGACCGATGGCGGTAAAATCTACGGCGACCATCATGGGATAGACCATGGCCCAGATGAGCACGGCGACGACGAAATTGACCGAGGCGTATTCCAGGCCGGCGAGGGCGGCAAACAGATCGGGCATGAGATTGCCGAGCACGACACCGGCAATAATGCAGGCGGCGACCCAAACCGAAAGCCATTTCTCAAAAAAGCCGATGCCGCCCGCCGGGGCGGGAGCGATTGTGTCCAATGTCATCAGATCAGTCCTGCGTTTGGCCGATGGCGTCGAGTTTGGACTTGAGTGCCAACCGATCGAGGCTGGCGATGGGCAAATTGAGGAGCAGGGAGATACGGTTGCCCAATTGGCGCGCAGCCTGGGCGAACGCAAGGTGTCGCTCCGCGTCGGTGCCCTCCGCAGCGGCAGGATCGGGGACGCCCCAATGCGCGGTCATGGGATGACCGGGCCATATCGGGCAGGTCTCATTTGCCGCCGTGTCGCAGACCGTGAAGATGAAGTCGAACTCGGGAGCGCCCGGCTCAGCGAATTCATCCCAGCTTTTCGAACGGGCAAAACCTGTGTCTATCCCCAGGCTCTTGAGCAGATCGAGCGTGAAGGGATGGACCTCGCCCTTGGGCTGACTGCCGGCGGACCAGGCCTTGAAGCGGCCTTTGCCGTCACGATTGAGCAGGGCTTCGGCAATGATCGAGCGCGCGGAATTGCCCGTGCACAGGAAAAGGACGGAATAGGGTGTGTCAGTCACAGCAGGGCTCCGTGGCGGATTGTTGCAGGCAAGAGAGATTGGTAACCAGCGGCGCGCACACTTCGGGACGTCCGCCGCAGCAATCTTCGAGCAGAAACGCCACGAGATCGCCGGCAGCCTTGTAGTTGGCGCTATAGCGAATGGTCCGGCCCTCACGTTGGGAGACGATCAGCCCCGAGCGGGTGAGGGCGGCAAGATGACTGGAAATCGTATTTTGCCGTCCATTGACGGCCTCGGCAACTTCACCCGCGGGCAGACCCTCGGGGCCAATTTTGACCAGACGCCGGAAAATGGCCAGGCGGGTCGGCTGGGAAAGCGCATCAAAAGCGGTAAGAGCATGTTCAGTATCCATATATCGAGAAATATCGATATATGGATACTGCGTCAAGGTGGTTTTGCAGGGGGGATCCATCGGACCCTGAATGCAAGAGCGTGTCCAGTTAAAGTGGAAACCACTCATCCGGTTCGGAAGCGCGACAAGACAAGGTCCTGGATCGTTGCGCCGCTTTAGCGAACCGGTGAACTGATCTAGGCTGCAAGGCCCGCAAGGTTGAAGGCAATTCCGGCTGCGGCGCAGCTTGCCAAAACGGTGACCGGGCCGAGGCCGAACCGGAAGATTGCAATCATCGCCGCCGCGATCAGCAGGGCCGACAGCCAGTCAATCGAGGCGAGCATTGGGATGTCGAGGTTCAGTCCGAAGGCGGAAAATTCCACGACTTCGGAGAACACCACATGCAGCCCGAACCATATCGCCAGATTGAGAATAACCCCGACAACGGCCGCGGTGATGGCGGTCAGGGCGGCGGTCAGAATCTTGTTGTCCCGCAACCGCTCGATGAAGGGTGCGCCCAGGAATATCCATAAGAAACACGGCGCGAAGGTAACCCAGGTGGTCAGCAAGCCGCCGAGTGTTCCTGCAAGCAAGGGCGGCAGCGTACCGGGAGCGCGGAAAGCACCCATGAAGCCGACGAACTGGGTGACCATGATAAGGGGGCCGGGCGTCGTTTCGGCCATGCCCAACCCATCGAGCATTTCGCCGGGGGACAGCCATCCAAAATTCTGAACCGCTTCCTGGGCGACATAGGCAAGAACCGCATAAGCACCGCCAAAAGTGACGATGGCCATAACGCTAAAAAAACCGGCGATTTGCGAGAACACATCATCGGGTCCCAAAAGAGCGAAAAGAAATGCGACCGGGATCAGCCAAAGGGAGAGAATGACAAGGGAAATCCGAAGCGCCCAACCCGCATCGACGTGGGTGTGGGCCGGAGATTCCTGACCGAGCAGCGTGTCGGCATCGGCGATTTGAGTGCCTCCGATCTTGCCGTGATTGAGTTTGGGCTCGAAGGCGGGCATCCCGGCCCGCGCGCCCAGAAATCCGATCAGGCCGGCAGCTAGGATGATGAGTGGAAACGGTACGGCAAAGCCGAAAATGGCGATAAATGCGCCGGCGGCGATGGCCAGCATCGCGCCGTTTTTCAGCGCCCGACCGCCGATGCGGATAACGGCTTGGATGACGATCGCGAGCACGGCGGCCTTGAGCCCGAAAAACAGCCCCTCCACGATCCCGATATTGCCCCAGATGGCATAGATCCAACTCAGGGCCATGATGGCGACGGCCCCGGGCATAACGAACAACACGCCAGCTATGATGCCACCTGCAGTGCGGTGCATCAGCCAGCCTATATAGACGGCGAGTTGCTGCGCCTCGGGTCCGGGCAGGAGCATGCAATAGTTCAGCGCGTGCAAAAACCGCTGTTCGCCGAGCCATTTTTGTTCCTCGACCAGAATGCGGTGCATCATCGCGATCTGGCCGGCCGGCCCGCCAAAGCTCAAGAGCCCGATCCGCGCCCAGATCTTTGTAGCCTCGGCGAGTGTGGGATAAGAGTGATTCTGCATGCGCGTCCAGAATATCAGATTGGTGACGCGCAGTTTAACTACGCAATAGCTTCAAATGTCTATTGCGCCTCAATGACGGTCGGATGAAGATCGGAAATTGCAGCGGTGACTGCAGGCTCCACGCCCGGCTCACCGTGCTGACAGTCAGCCAGCGGTCTATCCCCAAAGTTGGGCCTATGGCCGATATCCCACATCTATCGTCGCCCGCCCGGAGGCGAGCCTGGAAACGCAGGCGCACATGCGCTTGCCTTCCTCTTTTTCTTCGGCGCTGAAAAATACGTCCCGGTGATCGATCTCGCCGGTTCGGTCCACCACATCAACGGCGCACAGGCCGCATTCGCCGCGCTGACAGTCGTAGATCATATCGACCCCGGCCGCCATCAACGCTTCGAGCAGGCTTTGATCGGGTCGCACTGAAACCGTTACACCGCGATTGGCGACGGTGACTTCAAACGCATCCTCGGCAAATGCGCCGCTGTCACCGAAAACCTCGTAACGCAACCGGCCCGGCGGCCGGCCGGCACTCTCCCAGGCGGCCTTGACGGCATTCAGCATGGGGATCGGTCCGCAAACATAGAGTTCGCCATTATCCGGCAGCGCGGCGATTTCGCCTGCGACGTCGATGAACTCCTCCTGTTCTCCGTCGCGGAGCGCGACCGAGGTACCCAATTGCGCCAGAATATCGTCCGCATAGGCCATCAGCGCCTTGCTGCGCGCGCCATAAACCAGCCGGAATGGAACGCCCCGCGCTTGGAGCGCCAACGCCATGCCGTAGATGGGTGTTATCCCGATTCCGCCGGCGAGCAGCAGGTAGTAAGGGGCGCGCCAGGAGAGCTCGAACCGGTTCTCGGGCAAACTCATGGTGATCGGATCGCCAGGGGCCAAGGTCCACATGAACTGCGAACCGCCCCGGCTTTTTTCGTGCAGTTTCACTGCCACCCGGATCTGCCCAGGGTGCGGGGTGGGCACGCAGCTATAAGTGCGTGTCACCGGGGCGCCTGAGATTTGCGTTTGAAAGTTGACGTGGGAGCCGGGATCGAACCGCGGCAGCCTCCCCTCAAGCGCAAAATCGATTTGCCGGACATCGCTCGCGACGTTGCAAACAGCCGCGACGCGCGCCTGGCGCCATTCAAGCTTGCTGCGCATGGGGTCTCCTCCTTATTCGCTGACCAAAGCCAGCGCGGGTACACGCGCCAAAAGGCTCCGGTCTTCCTCCATGACATATTCGAGATTTGCCCGCGCCAGCCGTGCGTGCTCGCGTGCGAGGGCTTCGGCGCGTGTGCCCTCGCCCATTTCGATCGCCTCGACGATGGCGCGATGCTGAGCCTGGCCTGTCACCAGAGACCTGCGGAAGGCGGGGACATCGGCCTGTTTGTCCAGAAACGCGCTGGGTGAGGCAAAGGGCAGATTTTTGACGCGTTCGACTTCCCGCCTTATCGTTTCGCTTCCGGCCAATCCGGCCAGGGCGTCGTGGAACGCTGCGTTAAGCTCAACATAGCGATCGAAATCGAGCGCCTCGGGCCAGTCGGCAACCGCGCCCTCCAGTGCTTCAACGATGTCTTTCAGCGCCGCCAGCCGCTCGGGCAGCGCCCCGCGTTCCGCGGCCAGCCGGGCTGCGGTGCCTTCCAGAACGCCTCGCAATTCGATGGCATCGAGCACCTCGGCGCGCGAAAAGCGCCGCACTGCATATCCACCTGAAGGCAGGATTTTAACGAGCCCTTCCTGTTCCAGCCGCGCCAGTGCCGCCCGGATCGGGGTGCGTGATATCCCCAGTCGCTCGGCGATAGCGACTTCGGAAAGCCGGGTGCCCGGCGTCACTGCACCGCCCAGCACGAGATCGCGGATACCCATCAGCGCCTTGAGCGCTTGGGGTTGCTGATGGAGCGGATGGGTCTGGCTCATCGCTATTCGGCTGCGTTCTGGACGGCCTGCTCTTCGGCGATCATCCGGTCGATCAGTTTGCGTGCCCACATCGATCCGGCGTCGATATTGAGATTGTAGATGACGTGGTCGGGATTGGCGTCGATGGCGATCTGCTGGGCCTCGAGAATCGTTTCATCCTCGCGGAAGATCGAGGCGACACCCTCACGCAGCTCATGGGTGCGACGTTGCTCGTCTAGATTATAGTTGCGCGCGAAGGCCCAGAAATAGTGGCAGGTTTTGTCGGTTTCGGGGGTGATGGTGTTGAGGACGAAGCCGTTCACACCCTCGCTTCTGTCGCCCTCGGGAGCGCCAGTGCCGTGGGGGGCTACTCCCACGTCGATGGCAATGGTCGCGGGCGCCTCGAAATTGATGATCTGCCAGCGATCCACATTGCCCGGCTTGCCCAGTTGCGCGCGCCAGAATGGAGGGGGGTCGATATCGGTCATCCAGCGCGTAATCGTCGCTGTGGTGTTCGAATGGGTGGCGGTGAACGGCGCTTCGGCCACGGCCCGGTTGCCGATGGATGAGCCATGCACGTAGGTCTCGTGGGTCAGGTCCATCAGGTTATCGATCACGAGGCGATAGTCGCACTTGACGTGGATCATCTTGCCATCCGCGGCCCATTCGGGGTCGTCGTTCCAATGCAGATCAGGGACCTTATCGGGGTCAGCGAGCGCCGGGTCACCCATCCACAGCCAGATGAAGCGGTGTTTCTCGACCAGAGGATAGGCTTTGACGCAGGCAGAAGGATTAATCGTGTCTTGGGATGGCATGTATACACATCGGCCCGTGTCGTCGAATTCGAGCCCGTGATAGCCGCAAATGACGTTGTCGCCGTAAAGCTCACCCATGGAGAGCGGTAGCAGTCTGTGCCAACACGCATCGGCGAGCGCAGCCGCCGTTCCATCTTGTCGGCGGTACAAAACCACCGGCTTTCCGCAGATTTTACGGGGAAGCAGCGCGCGCTTGACTTCGACGTCCCACGCCGCTGCATACCATGCATTCAAGGGGAATGTCTGATCGCTCATGTTCGGCCACCTCCACGATGCCATATTGTCTGTTTTATGTTATAATGAAATGTATACATTATGCGACCATGACTGGCAATACGGCCGAAACTCTGGTGAGGTGGCTGTGGCGGCCTGTGCCCAATAATTGTGCATTCTGGTGGATTGCCTAGAACCTAAAGCTGCGCCATAACGCGGCCCATGCCTCACACGCTTTCCATTCTGGTGGTTGACGACAATCGCATCCGGGCCTCGATCATCGAGGACGGCTTGCGTGAGGCCGGTCATGGGCCGGTTCATGTCATCACGGAAATCAATGAGGTTGCGAGCCGGATTGGGGAAATCGCGCCCGATGTGGTGATCATCGATCTCGAGAATCCCAACCGCGACATGCTCGAACACTTCTTTGCTCTTTCGCGCGTCCTGCAGCGGCCGATTGCCATGTTCGTGGATCGGGCCGATCCCGGCTCGATCGAGGCCGCCGTCGAGGCAGGGGTTTCTGCCTATGTCGTCGATGGACTGAAAAAGGAGCGGGTCAAGCCGATCCTCGATATGGCGATTTCGCGCTTCAACGCCTTTTCGCGGTTGAGGGGCGAACTCGCTGCAGCGCGTTCCGAACTCGAGGACCGCAAGACTGTCGAAAAGGCCAAGGGCATATTGATGCGCACCCGCGGGCTGTCCGAGGATGAAGCCTATAGCCTGCTGCGCAAGACGGCCATGAACCAGAACCGCAAGATCGCCGAAATCGCTCAAAGCCTGATTACGGCGGCAGGGTTGCTCGAACCATGAGCAAGGGGACGCAAAAATGGGGCTGACACAGATCACCTTGGGCTATGTGCCGTTGCTAGACAGTGCGGTGTTGATTGCCGCCCAGGAACAGGGGTTTGCCGAGGCTGAAGGGCTCGAGTTCGGGCTCGTGCGCGAAACGTCCTGGGCCAACATCCGAGACCGGGTGGCTGTGGGCCATTTCGACGGCGCGCATATGCTGGCGCCCATGCCGCTGAGTGTAAATCTCGGGCTGACCCCGCTCGATGTGCCGCTTATAGCGCCAATGGCGCTGGGGCTCGGTGGTAACGCCGTCACCGTGGGGCTACCGCTTTGGCGGGCTATGGAGGAGCACGGCGCCAGTTCGGGAGTCAATGCGAGTGCAAGCGGAATGGCGCTCGCCAAGGTCATTGCCGGTCGGCGCGAAAGAGGTCTGCCGCCGCTGCGCTTCGGGGTGGTTCATCCCGAAAGCGGGCATAATTACGAGCTGCGCTACTGGCTGACCGCTTCGGGCGTCGATACGACGCGAGACATCGAGATCGTGGTCGTGCCGCCGCCCTTCCTGCCCGACGCTCTGGGCGCTGGTCGTGTCGATGGCTATTGCGTTGGTGAGCCGTTCAATTCGGTTGCGATCGCGCGCGGCGTTGGGCGTATTGTGACGATCAAATCGTCCATATGGCGCTCCAGTCCGGAAAAGGTGCTTGGCGTGCGCCGTGAATGGGCCGAAAGGTTTCCCGAGCAGATGGCCGCAGTCATTAGGGCCATAACGCGTGCCGCGCGGTGGTGCGGAGACCCTGACAATCACGATACGCTCGCCAGGGTTCTATCCAGAGAGGATAGGCTGGGCATTTCCTCGGCCATCCTCATGCGTGCCCTGACTGGGCGACTGTATATCGGCGACAAGGAAATCATCGATGTGCCGGACTTTTTCCTGCCGTTCGAGCGCGCCGCGAATTTCCCATGGATCAGCCATGCGCTGTGGTTTTATTCCCAGATGGTGCGCTGGCAACAAGTCGGACACAGTACAGAAAACGCGCACAAGGCCGCCGGCACGTATCGCCCTGATATTTATCGTGCGGCACTGGACGGTATGGGCATCGCGGTGCCCTCGGCGAATTCCAAGGTCGAAGGTGCACTGGCTGAGGCTACGGCGCTCGGGGCTCAGGGCGGGCGCCTGATGCTTGGGCCGGATGGCTTTTTTGACGGTGCCCAGTTCGATCCTGAGGCGCTCGACCTCTATATCGCAAGCCAGGCTCTGCCGTCCGGCCAGTAGGGTGGAGCAGCATTGCTATCGCGGTGGGCAATTGCGGGCTCGCGCACAGAAATTGTGCATTCTGCGCGAGACTTGTGCGCCCGACGCTCGGAACTGCGTTGGCGTTCTCGAGCCTGTAGTTTTTAAAACTTTGATTTTCAATAATTTTTTCTTGGATGGTGCAATTGGCATGCTTTGTGCAAAGTCGTTGCCGATGAGCTCCTCCCAAGACGGCTCATAACAGAACTGGCGTCCAAGGGCGGGCGCCGCAAATATGGCAAAGCCGCCAACTGGTGCGTGTGATCGGGCGAAATGTCCCGGTGCGCGTCGGTTGGCGGCTTTTTCGTTTTGCGGTGCGCGGCGTGGTCCATGCCAGACGAATGGTGCAACCGACGGAGACGACAATGAACTGGAACAGGGGCAAGGCCAAAACCGCAGCTTTCGTGCTGCTCGCAACGACGGCACTGAGTGCCGGAGCTGCCAATGCTCAAATGCTTGATCTTGAAAAGGACGAACTGACGTTCGGCTTTATCAAACTCACTGACATGGCCCCGCTCGCGGTCGCTTATGAGAATGGCTATTTCTGGGACGAGGGGCTGTTCGTCACGCTGCAGGCGCAGGCGAACTGGAAGGTTCTGCTCGATGGCGTCATTACTGGCGAACTCGACGGGGCGCACATGCTTGCCGGGCAGCCGTTGGCCGCGACCATCGGCTATGGCACGCCCGCCCATATCGTGACCCCCTTTTCGATGGATCTCAACGGCAATGGGATCACGGTCTCCAACCAGGTCTGGGAGCTGATGAAGCCCCACCTTGAGATGGACGCCGACGGTCGGCCGGTGCATCCGATTTCGGCAGCGGCGCTCGGACCGGTCATCGAGGAATATGAGCTTTCGGGCCGCCCCTTCAACATGGGAATGGTCTTCCCGGTCTCCACCCACAACTATGAACTGCGCTACTGGCTCGCCGCCGGTGGCATCAATCCGGGCTTTTATTCACCCGACGACATCTCGGGTACCATTGCAGCCGATGCCTATCTGTCGGTCACCCCGCCGCCGCAGATGCCCGCCACGCTCGAAGCCGGAACCATCGACGGGTATGCCGTGGGCGAACCCTGGAACCAGGCCGCGGTGTTCAAGGAGATCGGTGTGCCGGTCATCACCGATTACGAAATATGGAAAAACAATCCTGAAAAGGTCTTCGGCATCACCGCTGAATTTGCCGAGCAAAATCCCAATACCACGATCGCCATCACCAAGGCGCTGATCCGCGCTGCCCAATGGCTCGACGAGAACGACAACGCCAACCGTGCCGAAGCCGTCGAAATTCTCTCCCGTTCTGAATATGTCGGTGCCGACGCTGAAGTCATAGCCGCCTCGATGACGGGCACATTCGAATATGAACGCGGCGACGTGCGCGAAATCCCCGATTTCAACGTCTTCTACCGCTATTACGCGACCTATCCGTACTATTCGGATGCAGTCTGGTATCTCACCCAGATGCGGCGCTGGGGACAGATTGCCGACGACAAGCCCGACGATTGGTACGCCGAAATCGCCGAGTCCGTCTATCGCCCTGACATCTACCTCGAAGCAGCGCGTCTGCTCGTCGAGGAAGGGCTGATCTCCGAGGCCGACATTCCCTGGGATACCGACGGCTATCGCGCGCCCACAAACGAGTTCATCGACGGCGTCGTCTATGACGGCACTCAACCCAACGCCTATCTCGACTCCCTCGAAATCGGCCTCAAGTCCGGCGATCGGGTTGAAGGCACCGCCGTCGTGCCGGCCGCAAACTAGCAAAACCTCACACTGGGGGCGGCTGGGTCGGCCCGGCTGCCCGCCAGAAAACAAAGGATGTTTCGACAATGAGCATCGCGACTGACACATCGGAAACCGCGGGTGGCGCGAGCCGCCGCGAAAAGCTCTTTGCAGTCATCAACCGCGCATCGGCCTGGCTGACGGCGCTCGGCTTTGGCTGGCTCACCCCCTTGCTTCGCATCGCAGCCGGTGACGACCCGCGCCAGCAAATGAGCGAGTTGCGGGACAGTCTGCTTTTTCCGCTTATGGGGCTGGTGGTGTTCGTTTCTGGCTGGGCGATCCTTGCGCCGCAGGTCCAGACCTCGCTGGGGGCCATTCCGGGCCCTGTGCAAGTCCTCGAGCAGGCTGGCGGGTTGTGGCAGGATCATCAGGCCGAACGCGAGCGCCAGACGCGGTTCTACCTGATGCAGGAAGAGCGCAATGCCGAGCTTCTGGCCGAGGATCCCGAAGCTGACGTCCGCATCCGCGCCTACACCGGCAACCCGACCTTCATCGACCAGATTTTCACCTCACTCAAGACAGTGGGCCTTGGCTTTGCGTTCGCAACGATCGTCGCGGTGCCGCTGGGCATCGCTTCGGGTCTTTCAAAGCCCTTCAACGGGGCACTCAATCCAATCGTTCAGTTGTTCAAACCCGTGTCGCCTCTTGCCTGGCTGCCCATTGTCACCATGGTCGTGTCGGCGGTTTATGTCGATGCGTCCGAAGCCTTCCCCAAGGCGTTGGTGATTTCAGCAGTAACGGTCACGCTGTGCTCGCTCTGGCCGACATTGATCAACACCACGCTCGGTGTCGCTTCGATCGACAAGGACCTCGTCAACGTTTCCAAGGTACTGCGACTGTCGACCGCCAAGACGGTCACCAAGCTGGTGCTGCCCTCGGCGCTGCCGTTGATTTTCACCGGTCTTCGCCTTTCGCTGGGTGTGGGCTGGATGGTGCTGATCGCCGCGGAAATGCTGGCCCAGAACCCCGGGCTCGGCAAGTTCGTCTGGGATGAATTCCAGAACGGCTCGTCGTCCTCGCTGGCGCGCATCATGGTGGCGGTTCTCACCATCGGCATTATCGGCTTTCTGCTCGACCGGGTGATGTTCACCCTCCAGACCGCCTTCACCTTCTCGTCCGAGCGCTAGGAGGCACCAATGCCGACAATTCTAGAACTCACGGACATTGCCAAGCGCTATGGTGAGGGCGCCAGCCGCACAAGCGTGCTCGAGGGGCTCAATCTCAAGGTCGAGGATGGCGAGTTCGTCGCCATTCTCGGGTTTTCGGGCGCCGGCAAGACGACGCTGATCTCGCTGATGGCCGGTCTGATCGAGCCAGACCGGGGCGGCGTTCTCTACAAAGGCAAGGAGATCGACGGCCCCGGTCCCGAGCGCGGAGTGGTGTTTCAATCCTATTCGCTGATGCCGTGGCTGACGGTTGGCGGCAATGTTGACCTCGCCATCGACGCTGTCCACAAAAGGCTCCCCAAATCCGAGCGCATCGCCCTGCGCAACCGCTATGTGGAAATGGTGGGCCTCTCGCATGCGGTGGACCGGCGTCCGTCCGAGCTCTCGGGCGGCATGCGCCAGCGCGTTGCGGTTGCCCGCGCTCTGGCCATGCAGCCGGAGGTCCTGCTGCTCGACGAGCCGCTTTCGGCGCTCGATGCGCTGACCCGCTCCAAATTGCAGAATGAGTTCGCTGACATCTCACAGGCGGAAAAAAGGACCATCGTGCTCATCACCAATGATGTGGACGAGGCCATCCTCTTGGCGGATCGGGTCATCCCGCTGATGCCGGGACCGGAGGCTACGCTTGGGCCGTCCTTTTCCGTCGATTTCGCCCGCCCCAGGGACCGGGTGGCGCTCAACAGCGATGACAGGTTCATCGCGCTCAGGCGCGAAATAACCGAATATCTCATGGACGTGGGTGCCGGACGGAGCCTATCGGACGAGCGCGATATCACGCTGCCCAATGTCGTGCCGATCACCGTGGGCCGGACCCAGGCGCCAAAGGCCCTCCAGGACGCGGCCCGTGGTTCGGCCAGCGCACGCTATGTGGAATTTTCCGACGTCAAGAAAGTCTATCCCACGCCCAAGGGCCCTCTCACGGTTGTCGATGGGTTCGATCTCAAGATGAAGAAGGGGGAATTTATCACCCTGATCGGGCATTCGGGCTGCGGCAAGTCCACGGTGCTCTCGATGGCTGCCGGGCTCAACGACATATCCTCGGGTGGCATCGTGCTCGATGGCAACGAGGTTGTGGGCGCTGGCCCGGACAGGGCCGTGGTTTTTCAGGCGCCTTCGCTCATGCCGTGGCTCACGACACGCGACAATGTGGCTCTTGGGGTTGATCGCGTCTATCCCAAAGCCAGTGCTGCCGAACGTCGCGACATCGTCGAATATTATCTCGACCGGGTCGGTCTGGGTGATGCGATGGACCGCAGCGCTGCCGATCTTTCCAACGGCATGAAACAGCGGGTCGGCATTGCGCGGGCGTTTGCGCTTTCGCCGAAACTGCTGTTGCTCGACGAGCCGTTCGGCATGCTCGATTCGATCACCCGTTGGGAGCTCCAGGACGTTCTGATGGATGTCTGGGCGCGCACCAAGGTTACGGCCATCTGCGTTACCCACGATGTCGATGAAGCGATCCTTCTGGCCGACCGCGTGGTGATGATGTCGAACGGTCCCAACGCAAAAATCGGCAACATCATGGATGTCGATCTGCCACGCCCACGCTCGCGCAAGGCGCTGCTCGCCCACAAGGACTATTACGCGTACCGCGAGGAGCTTTTCGACTTCCTAGAGGCCTATGAGGGCGGCGCGAACCCCGATCAGGAAACACTCGACCGCATACGCTCCAAGCGCGCCCAACGCGCCGTAGCGGCCGAATAGGAGGACTACAACGATGAAACAGAAGCTTGTCGTTATCGGTGCCGGCATGGCCTCGGGGCGTATGCTCGAGCACCTGTTTGACGCCGATCCCGGCGCCTATGACGTTACGCTCTTTGGCTCCGAACCGCGCGGAAACTACAACCGCATCATGCTCTCCCCGGTCCTTGCGGGCGAGAAAACCTATGAGGAAATCGTCACCCATGACGCGGACTGGTATGAAGAACATGGCGTTCAGTGCCAGTTCGGCAAGACGGTCACCAAGATCGATCGTGAGAGCAAGACCGTATTCGCCGATGGTGTCGAAACGCCTTACGACAAACTGGTGATCGCTACGGGGTCAGCCCCGTTCATCATCCCGATCGCCGGCAAGGATTTGCCCGGTGTTATGGCCTTCCGCGACCTCGACGACGTTGAAAAAATGGTTGCAGCGGCTGAAAAGCCAAACGCCAAAGCCGTCGTCATCGGTGGCGGGTTGCTGGGGCTCGAAGCGGCTGCAGCGCTTTCCAACCGCGGCATGGAAGTCGTGGTGCTCCACCTCATGGGGCATCTGATGGAACGTCAGCTCGATCCTGCTGCCGGTTATCTGCTGCAGCGCGAACTCGAAGGGCGTGGCATCAAGATCCACTGCAAGGCGCAGACCAAGGCAATCCTCGGCGAGGACAAGGTCGAGGCCGTCGTTCTCGATGACGGTACGGTTTATGACGCCGATCTGGTGGTGATGGCTGTGGGCATCCGCCCTGAAACGCGCATCGCAACCGATGCCGGCGTCACTGTTGAGCGCGGCATTATCGTTGACGATGCAATGCGGACATCGGACCCTGATATTCTGGCTCTCGGAGAGTGCGTCGAGCACAACGGCATGGTCTATGGTCTGGTTGCACCGCTCTATGACATGGCCAAGGTCGCAGCCAAGACGCTGACTCAAACCGAGGCGGCGTTCAAGCCGGTCCAGACGGCCACGCAGCTCAAAGTAACGGGGGTTAGTCTGTATTCAGCGGGCGACTTCGCCGATGGCGAAGGGCGCGAAGAGATCGTTTTGCGCGACGCAGCGGCCGGGGTTTACAAGCGGCTGGTTCTCGAAGGCGACAAGGTGATCGGCACCGTTCTCTATGGGGAAACCGGCGATGGGGCGTGGTTCTTCGATCTCATCAAGAAAGCTGAGCCGATCAGCACCATGCGCGACACCTTGATTTTTGGCCAGGCCTACCAGGGGGGTGCCGAACTGGACCCTATGGCGGCCGTTGCAGTCTTGCCGGATGATGCAGAAATCTGCGGCTGCAACGGTGTCTGCAAATCCGCGATCACCGGCGCGATCGCATCCAAAGGCCTCAACACTCTCGATGGCGTTCGGGCCCACACCAAAGCATCGGCCAGTTGTGGCTCTTGCACGGGGTTGGTTGAAAAGCTGCTCGCGGCAACCCTCGGGGATTCCTACAATCCGGCCGCGGTGCAGCCGGTTTGCCCGTGTTCGGATCTCGGGCACGATGACGTGCGTCGCCTGATCGTCGCCAAGGAGCTCAAGTCAATTCCGGCGGTCATGCAGGAATTGGAATGGAAAACTTCGTGCGGCTGCGCGAAATGCCGCCCAGCCCTCAATTATTACCTGCTCTCGACATGGCCGGGCGAATATGAGGACGACAACCAGTCGCGCTTCATCAATGAGCGTGTGCACGCCAATATCCAGAAGGACGGCACCTATTCGGTGGTTCCGCGCATGTGGGGTGGCATCACCAATCCGCGCGAATTGCGGGCCATCGCCGATGTCGCCGACAAGTTCGCTATCCCAACCATCAAGGTCACCGGTGGCCAGCGCATCGACCTCTTGGGGGTCAAGAAGGAAGATCTGCCCGCCGTGTGGGGTGACCTCAACGCCGCCGGCATGGTTTCTGGCGCTGCCTACGCCAAAGGACTGCGTACGGTCAAAACCTGCGTCGGGTCGGACTGGTGCCGTTTTGGGACCCAGGATTCGACCGGGCTCGGGGTGCGCATCGAAAAATTCATGTGGGGGAGCTGGACGCCGGCCAAGGTCAAGATGGCCGTTTCGGGCTGCCCGAGAAACTGCGCCGAGGCGACCTGCAAGGACGTTGGCGTTATCTGCGTGGATTCGGGCTACGAAATCCATTTCGCTGGCGCTGCCGGTCTCGACATCAAGGGCACCGAAGTTCTCTGCCATGCCAAGACTGAGGATGAGGCGCTCGAAATCATTGTGGCTCTGACCCAGCTCTATCGCGAGCAGGGGCGGTACCTCGAGCGCATCTACAAATGGGCCAAGCGCGTCGGATCGGCCTCGATCAAGGCGAACATCGTCGATGACCTGGAAAAGCGCCGCCACTATTTCGAGCGCTTTGTCTATTCGCAGAAATTCTCGCAGGTCGATCCATGGGAAGAGCGGGTCAACGGCAAGGACGCGCACGAGTTTGCGGCCATGGCCGAATTCGGCTTTCCCCAGGCAGCGGAGTAGGGCGATGACCGAGTGGATCAAGATCGGACAGCTTTCCGACATTCCCCAGCGCGGTGCGCGGTGCCTCAATACGCCCATCGGCAAGATCGCCGTATTCCGGACCGCTACCGACGATGTCTTTGCGATCGAGGATCGCTGCCCGCACAGGGGCGGGCCGTTGAGCCAGGGCATCGTTCACGGTGCGCAGGTGACCTGTCCTCTACACAATTGGGTGTTTTCGCTCGAAACCGGCGAGGCGCAGGGCGCCGATGAGGGCAAGGTTCAGACGTTTGCGCTTCGCCGCGATGGTGAAACGCTGCTGATCGACGCAAGCTTTGCGCTTGCTGTCGCTGCGGAGTAGCGACTTGACCGAACCCATCCGCACAACCTGTCCCTATTGCGGCGTCGGCTGCGGCGTGCTCGCCACGCCGCAGGACGATGGCTCGGTTCTAATCGCCGGCGATCCCCAGCATCCGGCCAATTTCGGCCGGTTATGCTCGAAGGGTTCGGCGCTGGCCGAAACCATCTCACTGGAAGGTCGTCAGCTCGTTCCCATGATCGATGGCGTTGAAGCCAGCTGGTCCGACGCGCTCGATGCGGCTGCCGGCCGGTTGCGCGCAATTATCGACGCGCACGGGCCGGACGCCGTTGCCCTTTACGGATCGGGACAACTGCTCACCGAGGATTATTACGTCGCCAACAAGCTGATGAAGGGATTTATCGGCACTGCCAATATCGACACCAATTCGCGGCTTTGCATGGCATCCTCGGTTGCCGGGCACAAACGCGCCTTTGGGTCCGATACTGTTCCGGGCACCTATGAGGATCTCGAACTTGCCGATCTGGTCGTGCTGGTCGGATCCAATCTCGCCTGGTGCCACCCGGTTCTCTATCAACGTATCCTCGCGGCCCGGGACGCCAGGCCGGATCTGCGGATCGTGGTGATCGATCCACGCCGCACCAATTGCGCTGAAACCGCCGATTTGCACCTGCCCATCGCTTCCGATGGCGACGTGGCGCTTTTTGCGGGTCTCTTCGCCCACCTTTCAAATGCCGGCGTACTCGATGCCCGCTTTATCGCCGACCACACCACAGGCATTTCCGATGCGCTTGACGCAGCCGACGACTGGACGATCTCTCGCGTTGCAGAGGCAACGGGCCTCTCGACAGCCGATGTAGCGATGTTTTTTGACATGTTCACGGCCACCGAAAGGGTCGTGACCGTCTATTCCCAAGGGGTCAACCAATCGACTTCGGGAACCGACAAGGTCAACGCCATTCTCAACTGCCACCTGGGTACGGGCCGCATCGGGCGGCCGGGTATGGGGCCGTTTTCGATCACCGGCCAACCCAACGCCATGGGCGGGCGCGAGGTGGGCGGTTTGGCCAACATGCTGGCCGCGCATATGGAATTTGACGATGCGGATCGTGTGGCCCGGTTCTGGAATGCGCCCGCCATCGCCACCAAACCGGGGCTCAAGGCCGTCGACATGTTCGATGCCATTGGCGACGGGCGGATTAAGGCCGTGTGGATCATGGCGACCAATCCCGTCGTATCGCTCCCTGACGCCGATGCCGCCCGCAAGGCCCTTGCGGACTGCGACACGGTAATTGTCTCGGACATGTTTGCGACCACCGATACGGCGCGCATGGCTAATATTTTCTTGCCCGCCGCCGGCTGGGGAGAAAAGTCGGGCACCGTGACCAATTCGGAGCGCCGGATTTCACGTCAACGCGCCTTCCGCCCGCTTCCCGGAGACGCGCGTCCCGATTGGTGGATCATTTGCCAGATTGCCAGGCGTCTTGGCTTTTCCGGTTTCGATTACGCTTCGCCTGCCGAAATCTTTGCCGAGCACGCCGAACTTTCGGGGTTTGAGAATCGGGGCAGCCGCGATTTCGATATCTCGGCCCTGGCCGACCGCGATTATGAAACGCTCGCTCCGGCCCAATGGCCGGTGCCACGGTCCGGCAGAGGAGCAACGCGGTTTTTCGGTTCGGGAGGCTTTTTCACGCCGGACGGCAAGGCTCGCATTCTTCCTCTCGCCCCTCCGCCCCCCAAGGATCGCGGGCCGGGCCAATTGATCCTCAACACCGGCCGCGTGCGCGACCATTGGCACACCATGACCCGCACGGGCCGCACGCCGCGCCTTTCAGCGCATTACGCGGAACCCTTCGCCGAAATTCATCCCCACGATGCCGAGCGGCTTTCGATCCGCCGCACCCAGCTCGTCCGGCTCGAGAATGCCTACGGCACCGCTATCGTTCGCGCCCTCGTCACCGACCGGCAGCAGAAGGGCTCGGTCTTTGTGCCCATGCACTGGACGGGGGAAACTGCCGTAACGGGCCGAGCGAATGCACTCCTTGGCCCGTTCACCGACCCGGTTTCCGGGCAACCGGCGCTCAAGATGGGTCGGGTCAGCGCAACGCCGGTCGATGTGGCGCTCTATGGATTCCTCGTGAGCTGCCGCAAGCCCGATCTGAGCACGCTCGACTATTGGGCCGTGGCACCGGCTCGGGAAGGCTGGCGCGCTGAAATCGCGTTCTTTGAGCGTCCCGAGGATATACTTGTCCAGGCCCGCGCCATTCTGGGTCTGCCTGCCAACGCTCAACTGACCACGAGCCTGGATGCCCGAACGGGCCGGATCAACCTTGTCCGCTTTGACGGCGATCGGCTCGATTGCGCGCTTTATCTTTCGCCCGACCCGGTACTCGCCGCCCGCCAATGGATCATCGAACAATTCGCCGGAACACATGACACGCCAATCGCGCGGGCCAGGGTGCTCGCGGGTCGCCCAGGTGCCGATCAGCCCGATCCGGGACCGCTGGTCTGTTCGTGTTTTGGCGTCGGTGCCAACCAGATTGCCGATGCAGTCGTCGGCGGATGCGCCAGCGTGGCGGACATAGGCGATGCCCTGCAAGCGGGCACAAATTGCGGTTCCTGCCGCACAGAAATCGGGAGAATTATCGATGCAAATCGTCTCGCGGCAGCCGAGTAAGGCCGAACCACCCCGGATGGCACGCCTCGACGTGCTTCCGGTTTTCTTCGATCTCAAGGGAAAAAAGGTGCTTGTTGCCGGTGGCGAAGAGCCTGCCGCCTGGAAGGCCGAATTGATGGCCGCCGCCGGTGCGAGAGTGAGCGTTTTTGCTGAACACTTCTGCGAGGAGATGGTCGCGCTCGAAGCGCGTGGAGCCATCCAGTTTGTACAAGGCGATTGGCGGCAGGCGGACTGGGCTGGCCTGGCACTGGCCATAGGGGATTGTTCAGAGGAAGAAGCCGCCGAGTTTGTTGCAATGGCACGAGTGCATGGGGTGCCGGTCAATGTGATCGACAAGCCCGAGCATTGCCAGTTTCAGTTCGGCTCCATCGTCAACCGCTCTCCGCTCGTTGTCGGCATTTCCACCAGCGGAGCGGCGCCGATATTGGGTCAGGCGGTGCGCCGGCGTATCGAGACCCTGTTGCCCAAAACGCTTAGCGCATGGGCGCGGCTTGCACAGTCTGTGCGCTCTATTGTGCTGGATCGGCTCGCCGCCGGCGCGGAGCGCCGCGCTTTCTGGGAGCGGTTCACCGACCTGAGTTTTTCGGGCAAGGAGCCAGTTGGCGACCCGGAGGCGATGATTGCCCACGCGTCGCGGGTACCCTCCGGGCGTGTCACCCTTGTGGGGGCTGGTCCGGGAGACGCGGAATATCTCACCCTCAAAGCCGTCCGCGCGCTGCAGTCCGCCGATGTGATCTTGTTTGACGATCTGGTTTCCGACGATGTTCTTGAACTGGCGCGCCGGGAGGCCAAGCGCATTCTCGTCGGGAAACGCGCTCGCCGGGCGAGTTGCCGTCAGGAAGATATAAATTCGATGATGGCCGACCTTGCCCGCAAGGGCCGGCATGTGGTGCGGCTCAAGTCCGGTGACCCAATGCTGTTCGGACGAGCCGGTGAAGAGATTGCCGCCCTTGAAGCGCAAAATATACCCGTCTCGGTGGTTCCGGGCATTTCGACTGCGTTTGCCCTTGCTGCCGAGTTGGGCATCTCGCTGACCCACCGCGATTGTGCGCAGTCGGTCCGGTTTGTGACCGGCCACGCCCGCAATGGTCAATTGCCCTCAAATCTTGATTGGCGGGCTTTATCCGATCCCGCGACAACTCATGTCTATTACATGTCGGGTGCGACAGCTCCCCAGATTGCCGAGAACCTGCTGGCTCGGGGCATGGACCCGGCCATGCCGGTGCTGATAGCGAGCAATGTCGGTCGTCCGGAGCGACAAATCGTGCGCTGCCGGCTCGATGGGCTCGCCGTGGAAATGAAGGGCCAGCACTTTTCCGGCCCGGTCATCACCGCAATCGGTCAAGCGTTCGGCCGGAGAAGGGCAGAGACTCCCAGGCTCGCAACGGCGTCTGAAGCGGTTGCCGCATACGCCTCATAGGCATTTTGAAAATTACCGACTTGACGACACCTAGTTATGTTTCATAACATAATTCAACTGGGAGGTTGGCCATGTCAAATCTATCGACGCCCATTCGCGAGGTCAGGATGGGCCAAATGTCGGCGCGAGCCGAACGGGCGCAGGACGGAATTGTTCATGTGCGTTCGAGTGAGCAGTTGGCTCCCTATTCGCGCTCCATCCCCGACGCCATCGCGCAATGGGCGGAAAAAACTCCCGATGCACTCATGGTTGCAGATCGCAACAGCGATACGGGCGACTGGCGCAAGTTGAGCTATGCGCAGGTCATGGCGGCCATCAAGCCGCTTGGCCAGGCGCTTCTTGATGCGGGGCTGTCGCAGGACCGTCCGCTGATGATCCTGTCGGGCAATGAAATCGAACATCTCCTGCTTGGGCTGGCCGCCATTTGGGTTGGCATTCCCTACGCGCCGATTTCGCCGGCCTACTCGCTGATCTCCACCGATTTTGGCAAGCTCAAGCATATCGCCGGGCTCCTCACCCCCGGAATGATATATGCGTCCGATGGCGAGAAATTCGGGCCGGCCATCGAAGCGGTGTTCGGCGACAGTGTTCCTCTGGTGGTCAAATCCAATCCGCCATCGGGCCGTAACTCGCGTCTGTTTGATGATCTTGCAGCGACCGGTGTCACAGCAGCGGTGGCTCGGGCCCACGACGCCGTTACGCCCGACACCATTGCCAAGATACTCTTTACCTCGGGCTCGACCGGCATGCCCAAGGGTGTCATCACCACCAACCGCATGATGACCTGCAATCAGGAGATGATCCGCACAGCCCTGGCGTTTCTCAAGGACGAACCGCCGGTGCTTTTGGACTGGATGCCCTGGAACCACGTTGCCGGCTCGAGTCACAATACAGGCATCGCGTTTTACAATGGCGGCAGCTTTTATATCGATGACGGCCAGCCCACCCCCGCAAAAATCGGCAATACGCTGCGCAACCTACGTGATGTTCAGCCCACCATATATCTCACCGTACCCAAGGGGTACGAGTTCCTTGTGGCGGCGTTCGAAGAGGATCACGAGGTTCGGAGCAAGTTCTTCTCGCGCCTGAAATTGATGCAGTATGCGGGCGCCAGCCTGTCCCAGCATGTCTTTGACGGCATGGACAGGGCGGCGCGGGCCGAACTGGGTCAGCGGGTGATGATCATCACCGGCTACGGCTCAACCGAAACCGCTCCCTTTGCCTTCACCACCACCTGGCCGGTTCAGGAGGCGGGACATATCGGGCTGCCGGCGGCGGGTATGGAAATCAAGCTGGTGCCCAATGGCGACAAGATGGAGTTGCGGGTCAAAGGCCCCAATGTCACGCCGGGCTATTGGCGCGACGAAGAAAAAACGCGCGAGGCCTTCGATGAGGAAGGGTTCTATAAAATCGGCGATGCCGTAAGACAGGCCGACGAAAATGATCTGTCCAAAGGCTTCGTTTTTGATGGGCGCGTGAGTGAAGATTTCAAGCTCTCGACCGGCACCTGGGTCAATTTTGCCAGCGTGCGCAAATCGGTAGTCGAGGCGTGCGCGCCTCTGATCCGCGATGTGGTTGTGACCGGCGCGGACCGTAACCATCTGGGCGCGCTGATTTTTCCTGACTTTGAGGCCTGTGCGCGTTTTGCCGGTTTGCCGGCAGGGACGGATCCTGCACAGATTGCGGAACATGCCAGCGTCAAGGACAAGTTTGCGGCTGATCTTGGAGCGCTGGCGAAACGTGCGACCGGCAGTTCCAATCATGTTGCCCGAGCGTATGTGATGACCGCGCTGCCCGATATCGACAAAGGCGAGGTTACTGACAAAGGGTCGATCAACCAGCGTGCCGTTCTGGCGGCCCGCAAGGATCTTGTCGAGGCCCTCTATGCCGAGCCGGTGCCGACCGGCGTTCTAGATCTGCCGAGAAAAGGATAATCCATGACCAAGGGTTTGCGTCTTACATTCGAGGATGCCTGGCTGCTCGGCGGGGCTCGTACGCCGTTCGTTGATTATCGCGGCGCGCTTTCTGACATCTCGCCCATTGATCTAGGTATCAAGGCCGCACGCGCGGCTATCGAAAAAACAGGCGTCGCCGCTTCAGATATCGAAACGACGGTCGCCGGTTCCATGGCTCAGGCATCGTTTGATGCCTATGTCACGCCGCGCCATATCGGGCTCTATGCCGGCGCACCGACCGAGGCACCGGCCCATCTGGTGCAGCGCATTTGCGGCACCGGGCTTGAAGCCATCGCCCAGGCGGCCGATGCGGTCGCGTTGGGCCGCGTCAGTCTCGCGCTCGCGGCCGGTACGGAATCGATGAGTCGTAATCCCATCGCCGCCTATACGCATCGCAACGGCTTTGCCATGGGCAAGGTGGAGTTCAAGGACTTCCTCTGGGAAGCGCTCTATGATCCTGCCGGATGTGTCACCATGGGCGACACCGCCGAAAACCTTGCCAAACAGTACGGCATCGAGCGTGAACGGGTCGACCGCTTCGCTGTTCGCAGTTTCGAGCGGGCAATAGCGGCGCGCGATGGGGGATTGCTGGCCGAGGAAATTGTGCCCGTGGTCAGCGAGACATTCGAAATCGAGGGGATCGATAAGCGATCCATCCGGTTGCCGCGCGGCGTTGAACAGGTGGATACCGACAGCCATATCCGGCCCTCGCCCTACGAGATCCTTTCCAAACTGCGCCCGGCGTTCGGGGGTGTTCAGACAGGCGGCAATTCGTCCGCCATCGTCGATGGCGCCGGTGCGGTGCTTCTAGCGTCTTCGGACTATGCAAAATCCCATAGGCTCACGCCCAAGGCACGCATTCTCGCCTCTGCGGCGGTCGGTGTGCCGCCCCAGATCATGGGTATCGGTCCGGCGCCTGCCATTCGCGCCGTGCTCGAAGCGAGCGGGCTGACGCTGGATCAGATCGGTCGCGTCGAGATCAACGAAGCGTTCGGGGCGCAGATCCTGGCCTGTGTCGATGAGTTGGGCCTCGATGAGGACAAGCTCAACGTCAATGGTGGTGCAATCGCCATTGGCCACCCGCTGGGTGCTACGGGCATTCGGCTCGCGCTCACGCTGGCTCATGAACTGGAGCGTTCGGGCGAACGTTATGGCATCGCTTCGGCCTGCATTGGTGGCGGGCAGGGCATTGCGGTTCTCATCGAAAACCCGAAGGCTGGCTGATGGACATCGCGGGAAAAACAGCAATTGTCACCGGCGGCGCCTCGGGGCTCGGCGCGGCGACGGCCAAGGCTCTGGCTGCGGCGGGCGCGAAAGTCGCCATATTCGACCGCGATGCGGAGAAGGGTGCCATCATCGCCACCGAGATCGGCGGGCGGTTTTTCTCCTGCGACGTTGCGGATGCAGCAAGCGCTGGGGCCGCGATTGCCGACGCGATCGCCGCGCTCGGTACGCCGTCGGTTCTGGTCAATTGCGCGGGCATCGGCACGGCGTCCCGGATTGTCGGCCGCGACGGTCCGATGCCGCTCGATGCGTTCGAGCGGGTGATCCGGGTCAATCTTGTGGGCAGTTTCAACATGATGCGGCTGGCAGCCGATGCCATGCAGGAGCTAGAGCCCGATGCAAATGGCCAGCGCGGCGTCGTGATCTCCACGGCCTCGGTCGCTGCCTTTGAAGGGCAGATCGGGCAGGCGGCTTATGCGGCGTCGAAGGGTGGCATCGTTTCCTTGACGCTGCCGGCGGCGCGTGAGTTCGCCCGGTTCGGGGTGCGTGTTCTGGCTGTCGCGCCGGGGCTGTTCCTCACGCCTCTGCTGGAAGAATTGCCCGCCGAGGCGTTGGATGCGCTGGGGCAATCCATTCCCAATCCGGCTCGACTGGGCAAGCCTGAGGAATTCGCCGATCTGGTTCTGGCAATGGTAGGCAATGACTATTTGAACGGCGAAGTCGTGCGGCTGGACGGTGCGCTGCGCATGGCGCCGAAATAGGACAGGTCCATGTTTTCCAACATCACACGCATCGAAATCCAGTTCGGCGATTGCGACCCGGCAGGCATCGTCTACTACCCCAATTATTTCCGCTTCTTCGACAATGCGACGGCGGCCCTGCTGTCGGCCGCTTTCAAGATGCACAAGCGTCACTGGATCGCCAAGTACGGTATTGCGGGCATTCCGATGGTCGATACGGGCGCGAAATTTTCCAGGCCTTCCCGCTTCGGAGATGTAGTCGAGATTCGCTCGGAAATAACGGCGCTGGGGCGTTCGAGCTTCGGCGTGCGCCATCTCCTCTACAATGAAGGCGAGATCGCCATCGAAGCGCATGAAAAACGCGTCTGGGTCGGCCGCGACCCTGACGATAGCGAAAAGATCGTATCGCTGCCGATACCCGATGATGTACGCGCGGTGCTCGGCTAAGCCGGCACAAACAAACACCGATTTGAACACCAGGCCCGAAGGGAAAGATTATGGCTCAGGACACGGATGTGCTCTCGATTGACCGCAAGGGCACCATTGTCCACCTGACGCTCAATCGCCCCGAAAAGCGTAACGCGCTCAACGATGCGACGATCGCCGCGCTCGATGCGTTCTTTTCGAACGTTCCCGATGCGGCGCGCGCCATCGTTATCGGTGGGGCGGGGGGGCATTTCTCCTCGGGCCTCGATCTTTCCGAACAGGTGCGTCGTGAGCCGCTCGAGGTCATGGCCCATTCGCGCAACTGGCATCGGGTCATGGAGAGTATCCAATACGCTCGCGTGCCGGTGGTTGCCGCCCTGAATGGCGCGGTGATGGGCGGTGGTCTCGAACTGGCTGCGGCCTGTCATGTCCGGGTTGCCGAGGAAAACGTACAGTTCCGCATGCCCGAAGGTATGCGCGGAATTTTCGTTGGCGGCGGTGGCTCGGTGCGGATCGCAAAGCTCATCGGGGATGATCGTCTGATGGAAATGATGCTGACCGGACGCATCTATTCGAGCGCGGAGGGTGAGCGGATCGGTCTCGCCCATTACGCCCTTTCCGAGGGTAGTGCCATCGACAAAGCGTTCGAGTTGGCCGAGCGGATCGCCGAAAATTCTCCCACGATCAACCAATTCATCATCCACGCCATGTCCCGCATTTCCACCATGCCGCCCGAGGCAGGGCTTTATGCGGAGAGTCTTGCTGCGGCGCTGAGCCAGACGGGGCCGGACGCTGAAGAAGGCCTCAACGCGTTTCTTCAGAAGCGCAAGCCGGTGTTCCGATAGGGGAGCCGAGATGCTGGCCGGAATAAAATGACTGCTTTCCCTTGAATTTAAGATGCAGTCAAAATATATCTTACTCCTAACTGAACAGGAGTTTGAAAATGCGTGAGCATGATTTTGGCAGACGTGGTTCCTTTGGCCGTGGCGGGCCTTCCCCCGAGCGCCTGCGTGGGCGCCGTGGCCGGGTATTTGATTCCGCCGAACTGCAGTTGGTGGTGCTTGATCTCATCACCGACCAACCCCGGCACGGCTATGAGTTGATCCGTGAGATCGAGGCGCTGTCGGGCGGGCTCTATGCCCCCAGCCCCGGCATGATCTATCCAACGCTGTCTCTGCTGCTCGAAATGGGCCTCGTGGAGGAAGTCAGCACCGATGGAGCCCGCAAGAGCTTTGCGATCACCGAAGCGGGCAAGGCCCATCTGGCTGAAAACGAAAAGCCGCTTGCCGCCGCGCGTTCTCGGCTGGCGGCGTTGGCCGAAGCCAAGGATCGTGCCGATCCGGCGCCGCTGCGGCGCGCCATGGGCAATTTGCGCGAAGTGCTGATCATTGCATCGCGCAAGCCAGGGTTTGACGAGAAGAAGATTCTCGAGAGTGCCCGATTGATCGACGAGTTGGCAGGAACGATCGAGCGCCTGTAGGGGCTTGAGTTCGGGAGCACTGTGGGGCACACCCATTATGTCTGTGATCGATGGGTGCTCCAATGACAATTACCGATCCGCGCGGCTTTCTGAGCGAATTGTTCGATTGTGCGGTTCGGGCTGCCGATCCAGGCGATGCGATAGCGGCGCATTTGCCCGAACGGCCGCGCGGCCGCACCATCGTCATCGGGGCCGGCAAGGCCGCCAGTGCCATGGCTGCCGCTTTAGAGGCGCTATGGGACGGCCCGCTTGAGGGCATCGTCATTGACCGGCACGGAGAGATCACCCCCACCCGACAGATCAAGGTTTTGCAGGCCGCCCATCCCGTGCCCGACAGCGCCGGTCTCGCCGGGGCGAGAGCCCTGCTCGACAGAGTACAGGGATTGACGGCTGACGATCTTGTCATTGCGCTGATTTCGGGGGGGGGGGTCGTCGCTGTTGCCGATGCCGGGTGGCGATCTGACGCTGGACGACGAAATTGCCGTCAACCGGGCCCTTCTCGAGTCCGGCGCGCCTGTCGGGGCGATGAATGTGGTGAGAAAGCACATCTCGGGGATCAAGGGCGGGCGGCTGGCCAGGGCCGCGGCGCCGGCCCGGGTCGTTTCGCTGATCATTTCGGATGTGGCCGGGGATGATCCCGCCGAAATCGCTTCCGGCCCAACCGTGCCGAGCAGATCCACTGCCGGCGATGCGCTTGATATTGTTACACAATATCGCCTGAAGGTGCCTGATGCGGTTTTGGCGCATTTGCGCTCGTCTGCCGCCGTGGCGCCATCGCCCGACGATCCCGACTTTGCCCGCAATAGTGTTTCGGTGATCGCTTCGGCGCGTACCTCGCTTGAAGCGGCGGCGCGCCATGCGCGGGAAAGCGGTGTTCCGGCGGTGATTTTGTCCGACGCCATCGAGGGTGAAGCGCGCGATATCGGGGGAATGCACGGGCTGATGGCGCGGGAAATATCGGCGTTTGATCAACCGTTTACGCGGCCCGTGGTGATGCTTTCGGGAGGTGAGACAACGGTTACCCTGGCCGGCGGGGCTTTCGGAAGAGGCGGACGAAATACTGAATTTCTTCTTGCATTTGCCAAGGCAATTCAAGGGGTTGAAGGGATTGATGCGCTGGCTGCGGATACCGACGGCATCGACGGATCGGAAAACAACGCCGGGGCGTTCGCGGATGGGGGAACATTTGCGCGCATGCGGGCCGCGGGACTTGATCCCAACAGGGTGCTGGCGGGGCATGATGCCTGGAGCGGGTTTTCGGCTATCGGCGATTTGTTCGTGACCGGGCCGACCGGAACAAATGTCAATGATTTCAGGGCGATACTGGTTCGCTAGAGCCTGTTTGTCGTGCAGTCGAACCGGAAAAGTCTTCAACTTTTCCTGACTGCACTCCAGCGACGAACCAGCCAACGAGTTCGGCGGTATTCTTGAGACCCAGCTGGCGTGTCATGCGGTAGCGGTGGGTCTCGACGCTGCGCGGCGAAAGCCCCAGTTCCTGGGCGATTTCGGCATTTGTCTTGCCCTGCGCGACGAGGGTGAGGACCTGGTTCTGGCGTGGTGTGAGGGCTTGCCGGTGGACATCGACCGGGCGTGGAAGGGGATCGAAACAATAGACGGCGCGGGCGAAAGGATCGTTTAAAATCATGGACTTACCGCGTGCCCGGCACCAGAAGCGGGTGCCGTCGCGGTGGGCCATGATGCGCTCGTCGGTATAGGTGCGGCCGCCCGAAAAATTGGTGCGCCAGAGATCGCCCACCATCACGAAATCGGCGACGCCGGGATAGAGAACCTTGAAGCTCCGGTCGGCCAGTTCCTCGGGTAAATACCCGAAAAGACTGGCAAAAGCGGAATTGACCTGCCGGATGATCCGATGGGTCGCATAGACCATGGGAACGGGGAGGTCGTCGAGGGTGAAGTGCAGGCCGGTGTGATCCATGACGTATAAATACGTCTTTGGACGCCCAATGTACACCCGGTACACTGACCCCCTACGCCCAATGGAGGAGACCGTCATGGCGCCCCAAGTCCACATCACCGCCGCGCGGCGCACGCCCATCGGATCGCTCAATGGAAGCCTGTCGGCGCTTGCCGCCCACGAGTTGGGAGCGGCAGCGGCCAAGGCGGCAATCGCCGATGCCGGGATCGCGCCCGAGCACATCGAGGAGGCGATCATGGGGCAGGTGCTGACGGCAGCGGCGGGGATGAACCCGGCGCGCCAGATGGCACGGCTGGCCGGAATGGCTGATGCCACAACGGCGTTCGTTGTCAATCAGGTGTGCGGATCGGGCCTGCGTGCCGTGGCGCTGGGCGCCCAGCAGATCGGAATGGGCGATGCGAATGTGGTGCTGGCCGGCGGGCAGGAATCGATGAGCCGGGCCCCCCACGCCGCTTATCTGCGCTCGGGGACCAAGCTGGGCGATGTCAGTTTCATCGACACCGTGATGAGCGACGGGCTGACCGATGCTTTCGGGAAAATGGCCATGGGGGTGACGGCGGAAAATGTGGTGCGCCAATGCGGGCTGACCCGCGAGCAGCAGGACCAGTTTGCGCTGCGGTCGCAGCAACGCGCCTCGGCGGCGCAAAGGGACGGGAAATTTGCCGGTGAAATCGTGCCCGTCACCATAGCAGGGCGCAAGGGTGAGACGGTTGTCGATCAGGACGAGTTCATCCGGCACGATGCAAGTCTTGAAAGCATGGAAAAGCTGCGCCCGGCCTTTGAAAAGGACGGAACAGTAACGGCGGCAAATTCCTCGGGGATAAATGACGGCGCTGCAGCTCTTGTCCTGATGTCGGACGCGGCGCTCAGGGATCATGGTGCGACATCGCTGGCGCGGATCGTGAGCTGGGCGACGGCGGGTCTTGATCCCAATGTCATGGGCCTGGGGCCGATTCCCGCTTCGCGCAAGGCGCTGGAGAAGGCAGGATGGAGCGTTGGCGATGTCGATCTGTGGGAAGCCAATGAGGCGTTCGCCGCGCAGAGCCTTGCAGTGGTCGGCGAACTCGAGGTCGATCCCGAAAGGGTCAACGTCAATGGTGGCGCTATCGCGCTGGGTCATCCCATCGGCGCTTCGGGTGCGCGGGTTCTGGTGACGCTGGTCCATGAGATGGCGCGGCGGGACGTAAAGCGGGGCGTTGCAACGCTGTGCATCGGCGGTGGCATGGGTATTGCGATGTGCGTGGAGCGGTGAGGTGCCGTATGTCGGAGCGCCGCGGAAGGGATTTTCGGCGCTTCAGGTACTGGGGCCCGGGTCTTCGCCCGGGATGACAATAGAGGGTGGGCCGGCGTTTGGGGATCAGTTCGAGGGCAAGGGCATTTGTCTTGGCCCTGCCCATTAACCGTCGTCACCCCGGCCACCGAGCCGGGGTCCAGCACACCCGGTGCCTGAGGTGTCAGCACAGTTTTGGCTTTGGTTGCCGGAATGGCGTGAGGGAGGGAAACAATGTCTGGATCCAATGACGCAGGGATCGGCGATATCGTCTGGGAGGCCGATGCGGCCCGGAAAGAAGGCTCGGCCTTGTGGCGGTTTGCCGAGGCAACGCGCCATTGCCATGGGGCCGATCCGTCCGATTATGGGGCGCTGCTGGACTGGTCGATCCGCGAGCCGAACGCGTTTCATGATGCGTTGTGGGATTTTCTGGGCGTTGTGGGGAGCAAGGGTGAGACCGCATTTGTGGCGGGCGAAACCATAAGGGACGCGAAATTTTATCCCGGCGCGCGGCTCAACTATGCCGAGAACCTTCTGACCCGGCGCGACGATGGGGTGGCGATCATCGCCCATCGCGATGACGGCACGCGACGCGAGATGAGTTGGGGTGGGCTTTATGATCGGGTGTCGCAGGTCGAACAGGCGTTACGAGCCGAAGGCGTGGCCGAAGGCGACCGGGTGGGAGCGATCGTTACCCACGATATCGAGGCGATCGTCTTCTATCTGGCGACGTCCGCCATCGGAGCGATCTGGTCGTCGTGCTCGCCCGATTTCGGCCCTGCCGGGGCCAGCGACAGGCTGGGGCAGATCGACCCCAAGGTGCTGGTCGCGGTGCCCGGCTATGGATATGCAGGCAAGGCCATCGACGTTTCGGCCACGATCCGGGCGGTTGCCGAGGCAACCAAGCTCAAAAAGATCGTGCTTTTAGGGGCGGTGCCGGAAAGCCTTGTTGATCTCGATTGCGTGGCGCTGGACGATTGGATCGAACCGTTTGTGCCGCAAGAGATCGCCTTCAACCGCATGGAGTTTTCCGCGCCGCTGGTCATTCTTTATTCCTCGGGCACGACGGGCAAACCCAAGTGCATCGTCCATTCGGGCGCCGGGCTTTTAATCCAGCACAAAAAAGAGCAGATGCTCCATTGCGACATCAGCGAAGGCGAGCGGTTCTTCTATTTCACCACCTGCGGATGGATGATGTGGAACTGGCAGGTGTCCGGGCTGGCGCTGGGGGCGACGCTTGTCACCTATGACGGCAACCCGTTCCATCCCGAGCCGGGACGGCTTATCGACCTGATCGACGAGGACGGGATCGCCATTTTCGGCACCAGCGCCAAATATATCGACGCCTGCGCCAAGGCAGGACTAAAACCGAAAGACACGCATCGGCTTTCGCAATTGCGGCTGATCCTTTCGACGGGATCGCCGCTGATCGCGCCGAGTTTCGATTACATTTATGCCGACTGGAAACCGGATTTGCATCTGGCTTCAATTTCGGGCGGGACCGACATCTGCGCGTGCTTTATCGGCGGCAACCCGCTGTTGCCGGTGCGGCGCGGCGAATTGCAGTGCGCGCTGTTGGGCATGGATCTCGATACGCTCGACGATGTGGGACGGCCGGTCTCAGGCGTGCCAGGGGAATTTGTGTGCCGCAACGCGCATGTTTCGATGCCCGTCTCGTTCTGGGGCGACGCTGACGGATCGCGCTACACCGAAGCTTATTTCGCGCGCTTTCCCGGCATCTGGGCGCATGGAGATTTCGTGGAGAAGCGGCCTTCTGGCGGGTTCATCATTCACGGACGATCCGACACCACGCTCAATCCGGGCGGCGTGCGGATCGGCACGGCGGAGATTTACCGGCAGGTGGAAACCATTGCCGCGATCGAGGAAGCGATTGCCGTGGGCCAGGATTTCGACGGGGATCAGCGGGTGATCCTGTTCGTCAAATTGCGGGAGGGGCAGGTGCTCGATGCGGCACTGGAAAAGGAGATCCGGACGCGCATCCGGTCAGGCGCCAGCCCGCGGCACGTGCCGGCAAAGATTATTGCCGTCACCGCGATCCCCCGGACACGCTCGGGCAAGATTTCCGAGACCGCCGTACGCGACGTGATCCATGGGCGGGTGGTCAAGAACACCACGGCGCTGGCCAACCCCGAGGCGCTGGAGCAGTACAGGGACATCGCGGCGCTGCGCGAGTAGCTGCCGGTTTTTGGCGACGAGAGGCCTTTAGATGGACCCCGGGAATAAATCCCGGGGTGACAGGGGGAGGGGTGGCATGGGCGTTCTTGCATCCGCCGCCTTGTCATTCCGGAAGTTAGTGGCGGTAGGAGCGACTTCTGCGGCTGTGCGCTGATAAAACGGTTCAAACCTGTGGGAGTAGCTGCCGGTTTTTGAGGCGGACAGGCCTTTAGATGGACCCCGGGAACAAGTCCCGGGGTGACAGGGGGAGGGGAGGGAGGTGCGTGTCAAAACCAATATTGTCATTCCGGGAACAGTTCCGGGAATCCAGCTAGCGGCGGCGCCGTGAAATCGGGCAGTTGTGGATCAGATCAGCCGTTCGTAGAGATCGTCCCAATCGGGATTGTCCTTTTCGATCTGTTTGATCTTCCAGGTGCGCGGCCATTCCTTGAGCGTTTTTTCCCGCTGGATGGCGATTGTCACATCCTCGTGGATCTCGGCATAGACCAGGCGGTGAACCTTGTAGAGACGGGTAAACTTTCCGCCTTTTCCCTGCCGATGTTCCCATACCCGACGCGCGATGTCGTTGGTGACCCCGATATAGAGGGTGCCGTTGCGCCGATTGCACAGGATGTAGGTGTAATAGGGCATTGGAGGAAATTGTCCACGCAGGGCGGGCTTGGCAAGTGTTTTGACTCCCCAGCGATCAACTGCCGGTTTTTGGCGACGAGAGGCCTTTAGATGGACCCCGGGAATAAATCCCGGGGTGACAGGGGGAGGGGGTAAGGCATTAATAAAAAACGCTCTGTCATCCGGCCCTGAGCCGGGATCCAGTACACTCAGCGCTCGCGACAGAACCGCCGCCTCTGCCGCTTACTGGTTCCCGGGTCTTCGCCCGGGATGACAGGGGGTGGAGGCGGCACCGCTACAACAACCACCGTCATTCCGGTATGTTCCGCAGGGCAATCGGTTCCCGGATCGATTGCTGATCCTGCTCCAATCCCGGAATCCATCTAAAGGCGGGAGCGGCGGGCGGGCGGAGACGATTTCGCCTCAGCCCGCACGTGCCCATGGCTCCAGCACCTCGCGGGCGGCGGTGCGGCCCTTGTCGGTGAGGAGGAGGCTTTCGCCTGAGCGGGTGACAAGGCCGTCGGCGAGGGATTTGGCGAGGATGGCGTCGGATTTGGCCTGGCTCCAGTGCAGGTGCTCGCGCAGGGCGGCGGTGACGTTCTCTTCCTTGGCCGTGGGGTCGTCTTCGTGGTTGAACAGATGGACGGCCAGGGTGCGCGCCGCGTTTTCAGCGACACGGGCGCGGCGGCGTGCGTTCTGGGCAACCAAGCCATAGCGAGGGCCGAAGGCGAGGGCGGCAACAAAGCACGCGCCGGTCATCATGGCCATCATGCCGCCGATGGACACGTTGAACCATACGGCCAGCCAGTACCCGGCAATCGAGGAAATGATGGCGATGGCTGCGCCGAAGGCCAGCATGAGCGAAAGACGATCGGTCATGAGGTAGGCCGCCGAAGGCGGCACGATGACGAAGGCGATGAACAAGATTGCGCCCACGGAATCGAACGCGGCGACCGCGGTTCCCGAGAGCAGCGCCAGAAGCGCGTAGGACAGCAGGACGGGGGCAAAGCCCAGCGCCTTGGCCAGCGCCGCATCGAAGGTTGCGAGCTTGAGTTCCTTGTAGAGCATGGTGACGAAGGCGAGGTTGAGAAGCGCCATCACGCCCATCCAGACGACCGCCTGGGGCACAAGATAGCCGCCGATGTCGTAGGTGTTGAGCCAGACGAAGCCGATCTCGCCCAACAGGACGGTGTGCTGGTCGATATGGACGTCGCGGGCGTAGATGTTAATGAGCAGCACGCCGATGGAAAACAGGGCGGGAAAGACCAGCCCGATGGCGGCGTCGGCCTTGACGCGACGGGTGGCGGTCAAAAGCTCGGTCAGCGCCACGGTCAGAAGCCCGGTCAACGCCGCACCGATGATCTGGACGGGGCCGCTGGCCTGTCCGGTCAGCATCCAGACGACGATGATGCCGAAGACGATGGAATGGGAAATGGCGTCCGACAGCATCGAGGCGCCGCGCAGGATGAGGAAGGTGCCCAGCAGCGATGCGGCGATGCCGACCAGCGCTCCGGTGAGCATGATCATGGCGTCGGGGGAGTTGAAAAAGGCGGACAGCATGGCACTCATTGCGGTCCACCTCCCAGATCCGCGCGGGCCTCGGCGAGACCGGCTTGCGTCAATGTCCAATGGGGCGTCGGCTCGGGGTGGTGGCGGGTGGCGGTGACCAGCCCGCGTGATTGCAGGCGCTTGAGCGCGGAGGCCGTGCCGGTGCCGTGATAGGCATCGAGCATGGCCTGTTCTGCGGGATAGGCGGGGTCGTTGTGTTCAGCGGCGAGGCGATAAAGCGTTGCCAGAACGCGGCGGCCGCGCAGGCTCTTGCTGTTTTCGCGCTGGCGCAGCAGGGCGGGAAGCAGCCCGCGTTCGGGGGAAAAAAGCAGCGAGATGACAACGATGGCCGATACGGCGAGGACGATCAGCGGGCCGGTGGCCAGGCCCCTGCCTGTGGCGCTGACCAGGGCGCCGAAGACGCCCGAGATCATGCCGAACAGGGCGGCGAGGCTGACCATGGTGCCCAGCCGGTTGGTCCATTGGCGCGCCGCGACGGCGGGGGCGATGATCATGGCCGCCATGAGCACGACGCCGACCATCTGCAGGCCGATGACCACGGCCAGCGCGATCATCGTGGTCAGGCCCGCTTCGAGCGCGAGGACCGGCAGGCCCAGCGTTCTGCCATAGCTCGGATCGAAGGTTATGAGCTTGAATTCCTTCCAGAACAGGGCGACCAGACCAAGCGCAAAAAGGGCGATGGCGCCCATGACGAAAAGATCGGAGCGCAGGATGGCGGCGGCCTGACCAAAAAGGAAGGATTCAAGCCCGCCCTGGGCGGCGTTGCCGGCGTTCTGGATAAAGGTCAAAAGCGCGATGCCGAGGGCAAAAAAGATCGAGAGCACGATGCCGAGACTCGCGTCGGTCTTGAGCCTTGTGGTGCGGCTGAGCGCCAGGACGATCAGCGCGGCGAGGGCGCCGGTGACCAGCGCACCAACCAGAATGGCGGGCAGGCTGCGCGTGCCGGCGATGAGGAACCCCAGGCAGATGCCGGGCAGGGCGGCGTGCGAGAGCGTGTCGCCAAGCAGCGACTGTTTGCGCAGCACCGCGAAACTGCCCAATACGCCCGAAACGATGCCGAGCAGGGCGGCGCCGATCAGGACGTTCTGGATGGTGTAATCGGAGAGCAGGGCGAACATTTCAGGCGGTGGCCTCGAGCGTGGCGTCGCGGTCGATCAGCGCGATCTGGCCACCATAGGCCTTGCGCAGGTTTTCCGGGGTATAGACCTCGGACACCGGGCCCTGGGCGATAACGCGGACGTTCAAAATGACCATCCAGTCGAAATAGTCGCGCACGGTCTGGAGATCGTGGTGGACGACGATCACGGTCTTGCCGGCATCGCGCAGGGCGTGGAGGATTTTGACGATGGCCCGTTCGGTGGTGGCGTCCACCCCGGCCATGGGCTCGTCGAGGAAATAGACGTCGGCATCCTGAACCAGCGCGCGGGCGATGAACACACGCTGCTGCTGGCCGCCCGAAAGCTGGCTGATCTGGCGGTCGGCGAAATCTTCCATGCCGACGCGGGTGAGCGCTTCGAGGGCGCGCTGGTGTTCGGCGCGTCCGGGACGGCGCAGCCAGCCGAGCTGGCCGTAGAGCCCCATGGTCACCACATCGAGCGCGGTCGTGGGGAAGTCCCAATCCACACTGGAGCGCTGGGGGACATAGCCGACCTTGCGGCGCTGGTCGGAATAGGGGCGGCCGTGAATGGTGACGTGGCCGGCGGTGGGTTTTATCAGATCGAGGATCGATTTGATCAGCGTTGATTTGCCGGCCCCGTTGGGGCCGACGATTGCCGCCATGACGCCGGGCGGGATATCGAAATCGATATCCCAAAGCACCGGCTTTGACTGGTAGGAGACGGTAAGATCCTCCACATGCACGGCGAGGCCGGGTTCGTGGAGGTCGGCGGTCAGTCGATCGACCATTGATGTGCCCAATCTGCAAGTGCATCGGGGAGTGGTGCGGGAGTGCCGCCAAGCGCTTCGGCGATGGCGACGGTATTGGAATGGATCATGCCGATATAGGTTCCGCCGGCGGTTTCGGGGGCGCCCATGGCGTCAGAGAACAATTCGCCGCCGATCTCGACCGGCTGGCCGGCCTCGTTGGCGGCTTCGACGACGGCCTGGATGGTGCGCGGGTTGATCGTCGATTCAACGAAGATGGCGGGCACCTGGCGCTCGACGATCAGGTCGGCGGTTTGCCGTATATCGGCGATGGCCGCTTCGGACTGGGTGGAAATCCCCTGAATACCCGCCACCTCAATGCCATAGGCGCGGCCATAATAGGCGAAGGCATCGTGGGCGGTGACGAGGATGCGCTGGGTTTGGGGGATCGAGGCGATCGTCTGGGCCGTCCATTCATCGAGCGCTGCGAGTTCGGCCCCGTAAGTCTGGGCATTGGCGTTTATCGTGGCAGCGCAATCGGGCGCGCTTTCGGACAATTGGTCGGCGATGACGGGGACAATTTTGGCCCAGAGCGAGACATCCATCCACAGGTGCGGATCGACGCCATAGGCGTCGTCGGTGGTGATCAGGTCTTCGCGCGCGACGCCCGCTTCGGAGACGGCGAGCGTGGGCACGCGCTCGGCATAGCGGGCAAAGACATCGCCGAGCTGACCTTCGAGGCTGTAGCCGGAATAGAGGATCAGATCGGCGCGGTTAAGGGTCTGCACGTCCTGGGCGGTGGCCTGATAAAGGTGCGGATCGATGCCCGGCCCCATCATGGTTTGAACGGCGACGCAATCGCCGCCCAGGGTTTCGGCGATATCACCGATCATGCCCACTGTGGCGACGACGGAAACCGGCTCCTGCGCTGAGGCGCTGAGCGGGGCGAACGAGAAGAGGGCGACGGTGGCGAGGAGGAAGGATCGGGAAAGCATGAGAACCATTATTGCACGTTGGTGGGAATATGCAATTGAATATGACAATCATTCGCATGAAGTCAATTGCAAATGCGAATGATTTGCAAAGTAGGGTCGGTGGAGGTGCTTTGGGATAAGTGGGTGGTGTTGGGGGGCGCTGCTTGGGGGTGCGGTAGGGATTGGGGGCAAGAGTGGTGCTTGGAGCAGGGTGGCGCTTGGAGCGGGATGGCACGTACGGGCAGGCGGCGCCTGCGGGCAGGGTGGCGCTTGGGGGCGGCGGTGATTGGGGGGCGGTGGTGATTGGGGCGCAAGAGTGGTGCGCGACCGGTACGGGCGTTGAGATCGGCAAGATAGTCGTTGAGATTGGTGCGTCACATCGATTGCGATGAGCGGTGTTCCAGCCATTGGAGTTGACTGTGAGATCGCCCAAGTTGCGTGGCGTATGGGCAGGACCAGCATTGTGCCGGCCTTTGGCTTGACCGGTGGGAATTCCTCAACCGCGATGCATGTTCAAGTTTGGGGGGATTACATGAGTATCGAGCAGACACTCGCGCGGCTTTCCGATCGCGTGAAATCTCATTCGAGTACAATGCTGACCGAGGAGGCCGTGAAGACGACCGTGGTCCCGTTCTTTCAAGCACTTGGCTAAGACGTGTTCAACCCGGAGGAGGTTGTTCCCGAGTTCACCGCGGACGCCGTAGGAAAGAAAGGGGAGAAGGTCGATTACGCCATCAAGATCGACGACCAGATCCGCATACTTGTCGAGTGCAAACCGATAACAACTCAACTGGACAAGGTCCACTTGGCGCAACTCTTCCGCTATTTCACTGTCACCAGTGCCAAGTTCGCCGTCCTGACCAATGGCAGAACATTCCATTTTCATAGCGACCTAGAAGAGCCCAACAAGCTCGATACGCGGCCATTCTTGAACTTCGATTTGTCGGACGTCCAACCGCATCCCTTGTCGGAGCTCAAGAAGTTTGAGCGGGCCGGATTTGACGTCGAGAGGATTCTGGCAACAGCCGAACGTCTGAAATACACTTCGCTGTTGAAGGCCGAAATTGCAAAGATGATCGAGAATCCTTCCGACGATTTGGTGAAGCTGGTCGCTGGGAAAGTGCACGAAGAGCGTGTTACCGCAGCGGTAATGGAGCAGTTCACCGGATTGGTCCGGAGTGCCTTGAGAGCTTATCAAGCCCCTCAAGAGTGGTCATGCGCGATCAGAAGCCCTATTGCGTCATCCCTGACGAAAGTCCGGCCAGATATGCCCGCACCTTCGCTGAGCTCAGACGCAGGCAGGCGCACGCAATTGGGGTAATTGCCAAATGGCAATGATCTAGGACGTCATCCGCTCCTCACGAGCAAACGGGCTGAGGCCAAGCCACTCCTGCATTCGGGCGGCGATCTCAGGTGGGCCGGTCAACTCGAGCCTTCCATCATTTACCGCTTTTTCGACCGAGTCCAAACCCATCCAGATCGCGGTCATGGTGCGCAAGCTGCATTCAGAGTAGAGATCAACCGCGTAGCCTGGATCAGCATAACAGGCCTCGATGCCGGACTGCGGATCGGCCAGCAACCAATAGTTCTGCCGCGCGGTCGGGAGATTGTTGAACACGAACTGGAGGCAAACCCGACGCTCCGGCAGCGGGTCGACGTTCAGGAAGCGATGCATGTCCCATATCAGCAATTCAGGATCGAGATTGTTGAGGGAAATTTCGCTTTCCACCCATCTTTGTCCCCATGCGCCGATCCCCATGACAAGCGGGCGAAGCTCTTTTCCGGCCTTTGTCAGGCGGTACTCCCTTGCACCCGAGTTGCCGCTGAAACATTGAACAACTCCTACCGCCTCCAATTCTCCCAGCCGTTTTGACAACAGCGTTGGCGACATTCGCGGCAGGCCACGCCGGAGATCGTTAAACCGCGTGCTGCCGCACAGAAGCTCGCGGATCAAAAGCGGCGTCCAGCGTGCACATAAGATCTCCGAAGCCATCGAAATCGGACAGAACTGACCGTAGCTGCCACGCATGGAATGCCTTCCTTTCCCCGGAAGCACTGATCCGTCGAGCCTAAGGGGCGCGTCCGACCCGGTCCAGTACAGTTTCAGGACTATCGCAACTCCAGTATTGCGCCGACCCTGGTGGTGCGCATGGAACCAGGGGAGAGAGTTTATGGTCACGGCACACAAAGGCACCTGCTTCTGTGGCAGCGTTGAAATCGAGGTTTCCGGCGCTCCGGAAGGGATGGGCTATTGCCACTGCACCTCCTGCCGGGCCTGGTCGGGCGGGCCGGTGAACGCGTTCAGCCTGTGGAAGCCCGAAAATGTGCGAGTCACCAAGGGGCAGGACCTCGTTGGCGAATATGCCGGCGTGCCAAACTCGAAGCGCCGTTTCTGCAAGCAATGCGGCGGGCACATCATGACGGATCACCCCGAATGGGGCGTCACCGATGTCTTCGCAGCCGCGATCCCCAGCTTGATCTTCGAACCGGGCGTACATGTGAACTACGCAGAGACCGTGCTGCCGATGCGGGACGGCCTGCCCAAGTACAGGGACTTTCCGGCCGAAATTGGCGGGTCCGGGAAGAAAGTGGCGGAATAGTGCCTATTCATGGGCCCAGCACGAGGAGAATCCGATGACTAAAATCGCAATTGTTCAGGAGCCGCCAGTCTATCTAGACCTTGCCGCCAGCATGGAGCGTGCCGTCGGACTGGTCGCACAAGCCGCCAGCAAGGGCGCCCGGCTGTTGGTCTTTCCCGAGGCCTGGTTTCCCGGTTATCCGACCTTCGCCTGGCGCCTCTCACCCGGTGCCGACATGGGAAAAACAGACGAATTGTTCGCCTTGCTGCAAGCCAACTCCATCGACTTGAGCCGCAATGGCATGGCTCCGTTGCAGGAAGCCGCCGCCGAGCATGAGATGGTGATCGTGGCCGGTTATCAGGAAGTTGATGGCGAGGTGTCGGGTTCGACCCTGTTCAATTCCTGCATCACCATCGATGCCGACGGCACCATCGCGAACAATCACCGCAAACTGATGCCAACAAACCCGGAGCGCATGATCTGGGGTTTTGGTGACGGGGCGGGCCTCAATGTCGTCGAAACAGCGGTGGGACGGATCGGTGCGCTCATCTGCTGGGAGAGCTACATGCCACTGGCGCGTTTTGCCCTGTATGCCCAGAGCATCGACATCTATGTCGCGCCGACATGGGACAGCGGCGCCACGTGGATGGCCACGATGCAGCATATCGCCCGCGAAGGCGGCTGTTGGGTGATCGGATGCGCGACGGCGCTCGAGGCTTCTGACATTCCCACTGACATCCCGCATCACGACACTTTATTTCCAAACAAGGATGAATGGGTGAACTCCGGCGATGCCGTGGTCTACAAGCCCTTCGGCGGGATCGTCGCCGGGCCCATGCACCGCGAGAAAGGGCTGCTTTCGGTCGAGATCGACGTCTCGGAAGCTCGAGCCTCCCGCCGGAAGTTCGACGTCAGCGGCCACTATTCCCGCCCTGACGTGTTTTCGCTCTCGGTCGACAGAAGGCACAAGCGGCCGATATCGTTCAGTTGACTGGAGGCCAGCGACTGGTGCCCGGCTTCGATCAAGGAGCCGGGCGAGAACCAGTATCGGGGTGGTCAGAGAGTCCGTCAGGTGTCAGTACCGCCGGAATCGGTCCGGTTGTCCGGCAGGCTTTGCGGATCTGGACCTCACCGCAGAGCGGTGACTTCACGGCGCAAAGCGCATGGGCCGGAACCGCACGGAGTTCTCGAACCTTTGTCATTCTACACAGCCATTCTGGCCCGTTTGGAAAAAGGCCGTCCTTGGGCCTAAGTTCCTGTTCACCTTGTGGCGGGCCGGCTTTGTGCAATCGGGGAGGTGCCGGGCTAGTGTGAAAAGGACCTGACGCGAACTCTTTGAGCATAAGGGGACAGAGCATGAAATATCTCCTGCGGGCCCTCGGCGTTCTCGCCATAGTCGTTGCCCTTTACATCATGGTCGGCGAACAGCTCGTCGGGTCGAGCGGCAGCGCCTTTGTCAACGCCCGTCTGGCCACCATTCGCACCCCGATCGAGGGGCGAGTCGAGATGGCGCCACTTGCCATCGGTGCCCGCGTTGCCGCCAATCAGTCGATTGCCGCCGTCAACGCGCGCCACAGCCAAACCGACCGCACGCTCGACTATGCCCGTGACCTTGCAATCGCCCGAGCAGAACGCGATGCGCTCGCCGGTGAGGATGGGGATGCCGCGGGGGCGGACGGTGATGACGAGAGCCTTCGTCTCAGCGCCCGCGTCCAGGCGATGCAATCGCTTCTGGAAGAACAGCAGACGGCCCAATCGCGTGATGTCTCGGCCAGTATCACATCGCCCGTCCCCGGCCTTGTCTGGTCGATCGCCGAGGGCAATGCCAGCCAGGTCGCCGCCGGCGCCACCATCGCATCGGTCGCCCGCTGCGACAGCGCCTTTATCCACGCCAGTGTCGATGAAAATCTCTACAACCGCCTCGCCATCGGCGACGCCGCCCAGTTCCGCACCGCGAACGGGCAAACCATCGACGCTACAATCAGCCTTCTCGCAGGCACCGGGCCACGCACGCTGATCGAAACCCTTGCCATCGCGCCTCGCGCCCGCCAGACCGACGGCTTCACCGTCCTGCTCAATGCTCCGGCGCTGACGGAGGACACCGCTTGCCCCCTCGGCCAGACCGGACGCGTGATCTTCAGCCGTGGCCCCCTCGCCGTGGTCGGCGACTGGCTCGACACCGTCGGGCTCTGATCTGATGCTTGCGGTGTCCGAAACCGTTTCGGCCTGGGCCCCAACCCTTTTGATGCTCGGGCTCGCGCTTGCGGTCATTCCGCTGCTCGACCGGTTCAATGGCTGGCATCGGGCCGTTCTTGCCGCCGTCGCGGTCTTTCTGTCCCTGCGCTATATCCACTGGCGCGCCACCGATACGCTTGCGCCTGCCGGCTTCACGTTCGACGCTCTTGCCAGCTGGAGCTTTTTCCTGGTCGAGGCCGTAGCGATGGTTTCCAGCATCTCGGCCTTCGTGCTTCTCTCCCGCCACCGCAACCGCTCCCCTGACGCGGATGCCAATGCCGGCTGGTGGGGCGAAAATCGTCCCACAGTCGCGGTGCTGATTGCCACATATAACGAGGAGTGGCCGATCCTCGAGCGCACCATCGCCGGTGCCAAAGCCCTGCGCTGGCAAGAAAAGACGATCTACGTTCTCGATGATGGCCGCCGGGAGTGGCTGGGCGAGCGGTGCGCCGAACTCGGGGTCGTCCATGTCACCCGCGACAGCAACGCCCACGGCAAGGCCGGCAACATCAACAATGCGCTCGACAGGCTTCGCGCATCAGGTCAGCCGCCCGATTTCGTGGCGGTGCTCGACGCCGATTTCGTGCCGCATCTGGGCTTCATCTCGAGGTCCTTGTCGTTGTTCAAGGACGAAACGATCGGTCTGGTCCAGACCCCGCAGCACTTCTTCAACGCCGACCCCATCCAGCACAATCTGGGCATAAGCCGCGCGTATCCCGATGAACAGCGCTTCTTTTTCGATCATCTGCAGCCGGCCCGCGATGCCTGGGGGATACCGGTGTGTTGCGGCACGTCCTCGATCGTGCGCTGGACGGCGCTCGATGCCATCGGCGGTTTTCCCACCGACAGCGTGACCGAGGACTACCTTCTCACGGTCCGCCTGCAGGACAATGGATATAGCACGGCATATCTCAACGAACCGCTGAGCGAGGGCCTCGCCCCCGAAGGGCTCAAGGAATACATCACGCAGCGCGCCCGCTGGGGCATGGGATTCATGCAGATCGTGCGTGGCCCGTACGGCCCATTCAAAGCCAACCGCCTGCGCCTGCGCGACCGCTGGGGGCTGATCGATTCCTTTCTGTACTGGGCCTCGATCTTCCCGTTCAAGATCGCCTGCATCATCTATCCGCTGTTCTACTGGTATTTCGGGATCATCGTCGTCGACACCGATTTCGACGCAATCGTTGCCAATTTCGGCCCCTATTACATCATGACAATGGCGTTCATGAACTTCGCCTCCAAGGGCCTGTTCGTGCCTCTCGTCCACGACGTCAGCCAACTCGTCGGCGCCCGCGACATTACCCGTGGGGTCTTTACCGGACTGTTCCGCCCGCACGGCCAGAAATTCAAGGTCACAATGAAAGGTGGCGATCGCACCAAGGCCACTGTCCAGTGGCCCATTCTGCGCGGCTTTCTCATCCTGTTCGGCCTCACCATCGGCGGCTTGCTGATCGGTCTGGTTTACGAGCCGGCCTTTGACGGACTGGCCGGCGACGGCAAGTTGGTCATCCTGTTCTGGACGCTCTACAATCTGGTCAGCCTCGCCCTGACCATTCTCGTGTGTGTCGAGCTGCCGCGCACCGCTTCGCTTCTCCGCCGCGACCCCGAGCGCGTCTTTGTCGCCTCTTCAGGCCGGCGGCTGGAGGTCTGGCTGGCCGATATCAATCAGGATGCCGCACGCCTTCGCGGCGTCACCTTGCCCGTCAACGCTCCCGCATCCGTGGAGATGGCCGGCATCGGCCTGATGCGCGGCACCGTGGCCCAATCGATCGGCGGTACTGTCGATATCGCGCTCGAGTTGACCGAGGAGCAGCGTCAGGATCTCTATGAAAAGCTCCATACACGCGAGGGCGAGCCGGGCACCGGATTTGTGGCAACCGCCGATCTTCTGTCAGGCGTCGCCCGTCGCATCTTCAGCACTGCAAGGCCGGGATGAATCATTCCGGCGGCGTGTCCGGCCGGCGGTTCTTGCGCCTGTCTGCATCCCTGGTCTGGAACCGCGCCAGCGCGTTGCTCAGGCGCGTCACTTCCCGATAGCTCATCAGTCCGGGCACAAATCCGATGTCCTCGCCCTTCGAGAGCCGGCTCGTTGCATCGATCAGCCCGCTCAGCGGACGCAGAAGCAGCGTCAGCACCAGTATTATCGCGAGAATACCCGCCAGTCCGATGAGCCCGCCCCCCATCAGCATGAACCGGGCAAACCGCGATTGCGCCTCCGCAAACGGCGCAGGGTCAAGCCGCAACACCAGGGACCAGCCAAAGCTGGGCACGTCGGCAAACCCGACCTCAGGCATGATGAAGCTGTAATAATCCGCACCGTCGGGCCATTGTTCGATGTAGGCGCCCGAGTTGACAAGATTGGCGGCCCGAAAGCTCGCCAGCGTCTGCACGCTCTGTGCGTCGACCGCCGGATCGGTCGACATCACAATATCGCCCGAACGATCGACGAGAAACGCGTCGAGATCGAGTGAGCCAGCCATTTCGGCCAGCAGATTGCGCACCCATTCCAAATCGATGTGAATGCCGAAGACGCCGCGCACCTGGCCCTGCATATTGGTCACCGGCAGCGAAAAATCCACGAACCTTGGGGGAATCTCAGCTTCGGGCGCAATCAGGTCGGCCAGCAGCACCGCTTCATGCGCGTCCCCGGCGAACGGCCCTTCCAAACCCCGCTGGAACCAGGGCCGCTGGCCGACGCTCTCGCCCACCAGCATGCCATCACTCGCGGCCACCACGGTGCCATCGGTCCGCGCCAGCCCTGCCCAGGAAATCTTGTTTTCGGGGTCCCGATAGCCATCGATGGCAGCCTGGAGGTCCTCTGCACTCTGACCCGGATCGACCCTGTCGGCAAACCCGGCGACATAGGTCCATTCCTCGGCCAATGCACGCCCGAGCGAGTCGGCGAGTGCCGCGCCGCGCACCTTTACCGCCATGGCCGACATTGTCTGCGAATATTGGGAGAGGCCGCGGTTGAACTGAATGGCTCCAACGCCAAGGGCGAGGAGCAGGATCGCGACGATGCAGCCGGTCAGAAGGGTGCGCAGGGACATGGCCGTACTCCAAATTCTCCCAGCGACAAATACTAGCCAATATCACCATTCGGGCCAACCGCTGCCCCGGCGCGGCAGTCGGGGCAGTTCAAAGGCGTGGCGAGGCGGGAGTGCCCGCATGGCCGGCGGGACGTGCTGGCGTTAGATCCCGAGGCGGTTTGGCTCACCCGTGTAAACGAACCCTGGCGTCGTTGTGTCTAGTTTCCCCGCTTGTCGTAGATCGAACGCCAAGGCTGATGTCCGTGCCAGCCACAGCGCTTCAACGGCAGATTTTGACATTTAGACGGTCAAGAGGGGCGTCGGATACGGGAGAAGGGCCAAGGATTGAAGCAGGGCCTATCGGTGTTCGACAGGCCCAAACTCACTGCTTTGGAGCCGGAACCGCCGGCCTCCGATGGAGCATCAGGATGGGTTTTCTTCGGTATCGGGCATCTCTGATTGCATGCTCGCATCGGCCTCGACGGCCACCGGTTCAACCGGTTCGGGCAGCTCGACCTCGATGAGCCGCTCTGCACACAGTTCCGCAGCGCCATCGACCGGATCTTCAGCGTTAGCAAATGTAGTCCAGCCGGCATCGGAAATGAAATTGTCCTGCGAGAAGCTGCTCTCCTCTGCAAGGGCGGCGAGATTGGTGCGGACATCAGGGGCTGCGAGGAACCGCTCTACACAGAGGTCAGCTGCAAGCGATGCACGCGCCTCTTGCGCGCTTGTCTCGGCCATTTCCGCAGCTGAACCACCTGTAACCCAGCCACCCCAGGCAAAGCCTACAACCATGGTCAACACAGCTGTTCCTGCGCAGGACCAGAAGAGTGCCACTTTTGAGGGACGATAGTTCGCCACTTTCTCTCGAATGTCTGCCAATTATAATTCCTCCGATTAACATGATTGCGCAGCGTAGGTGGCGGTGCCCCCGATGTCGAGCGCCGTGGCAACGAATCTCTGAATAGAAATACAATAACAACGAGTAACAATACTATATTGAGCTCAATATTAAGCGTAATTCTTCGCTATTATATTTATAGATCTTCGAAACACAATTATGTGATTTGGAGGATTAATTGGATTTGGCGTTGATGTCGGTTCGTTTTTCAAAAGATTTTTTAATCTTTTCGATTGTTCAAGAGCCTGTTTCTCCTGGAAATTGCGCCTTCAATTTGGGTTTTGGGACGATTTCCAGAACACGCTATCTAAGCCCGGTTGGGAAACTAAGGCCGGTGAAGTAATGTAAATTGAACCGCGATCACTCTGTGAACAACCTTCTGTTCGGAAAGCGAAGCGTAGGTGCCACCTGCGGGCTGTTGTTTGAGACAAGCCCTCTATGCGGTTTGGAAGGCAAAACAGTTCAAGGGGATGGAGCGCATGGGCCGAGGGGGCCGTCCGCTTGCCGTCCAAGGATGTGATGCCTTGTGCTGCCCAAGCCAGCCGCTTCAAGGCATCGAGAGGAATTTGCTCGTCGCTGAAGTCCCGAACGGTGCGGCGGCGGGCGAGGGCATCATTGATGGTAAGGTCGGTCATCGATCCGCATAATGACCATCGCGCTGCCCGATACAACCTCTGCCTCGAACATCGGCGCGAACGGTTCAAATCGACAACGTTGATGCCGTCGAACGTAACCTGCACGTGGGCAAAGTCGTCGTGACCCTCGGCGCGAGGAGCCGCCTCGGCGTCAGAATTCTTCGAAACAATCGTAGTTGCGCTGTCTCACGATCTTTCCGTCCTCGAAGGAAAAGGCGATCGCGCTGTGGGCGACCATCTCATTGCCTGCTGCAAGCGTCCCGACCGGGACGGCCAGCGTGCCGCGCCAGTTCACTTCGACGATGAGATAACTCCCGCGCTCTGCATATTCGAGCACTTCGTAGGACTGATTTGAAAGGAGCGTCCTGCTCTTTTCCAGATCGGCCGCCATTTGTGCGACCCCGCGCCGATCACCTTTCGCCTTGAGACGATTGGGCAGTTCGATCTGGACCGCATGGGGCGCATAGCACCCGATAACCGCATCCGTGTTTCCCTGCTCGATGTGTTCCAGATAAGCTTTGGCTAGCGTGATGAGCGACTCGGCCATTGTTCCCTCCTGCTTGCTCCTTGACGACTGGAATTGTATTCTAGTTCTAAGTAGAACGTTGTTCTAGTGAGGTCAAATGAAAAACCGGCGAGAGCAGATCCTGGATGCGGCGCTGGAGGTTTTTCTCGAAAAGGGGTTTGACGGCGCCACCCTTGCGGCCATCCGGCAAAGGAGCGGCGCATCGACAGGCAGCATCTACCATTTCTTTTCAGGCAAGGCCGATATTGCCGCGGCCCTGCTCAGTCACGCCACAACCGGCTGGGCCGCACAATCGGGGTCCCAGGCCGATCCATCGGATGCGGAGGGTTCGATCACATCCTCCGTGCACGGCTTTCTGCATTGGGGCGCCGCCAACCCAAAACAATTTGCCTTTATGGACGAGTTGCTGACGCGCTCGGGCACCTCTCCCGATTTCGAAGCTGTGGGTGAAATGCTTGCCGCGGGCCGGGCACGCGCCGGCGAGCTTTATCAATCGTGGGTTCAGATGGGGTCGGTTCGTGATCTGAACTGGGACGTGGCTTACGCGCTTATCATGGGCCCTGCTTACGCTCTCCTGCGTTCAGCCACCAAGGGCAAGCAAGTGTCGGATCTGGAAATCGACGTCGTGGTGCGTGCTGCCTGGACCGCAGTTCGCGCGGCAAGCTGACATCGGCTGCAAGCTCTCCGCCGCCTTTGCCAATAACCACACAAGACTGGTTTGCCTAGAAACCGCCCTGGGTGGGTGACGGCTCCTCTACCGTTTCCAGGCCGGCGGCGCGCCATTGCGGCAGGCCGTCTTCCAGCCGGCGGGCATGAAATCCGGCCTCGCGGAGTGTGGCAACTGCCTCGAAGGCATAGACGCAATATGGGCCGCGGCAATAGGCAATGATCTCATGATCCTTGCCCAATTCATCGATCCGCTGCTCGAGCTCGGCCAGCGGAATATTGGCCGCTCCCGGAATATGTCCCGCCGCATATTCGTCGGCCGGGCGAACGTCCAGCACCGTTACCAGTCCTGACCGCGCGCGCTCGAGCAGATCCTTGCGCGACACCGGCTCCATTCCGTCGCGCTTGTCGAAATAGCCCCGAACGATACGATCCATTTCCGCAACGTGCTGTTCGGTCACCACTCTGAGGGCCGAGATCAGCGCGATCACGTCGTCCCCGGCCAGTGAATAGAGGATGAACTTACCGTCCCGCCTTGCGCTCACGAGCCCGGCGCGCTTGAGTGTCTGCAAATGCTGGGACGTGGTGGCGATGGTCAGTCCGGTGCGCTCGGCTACCGCCTCCACGCTGCGCTCGCCCTGGGCCAGCAATTCGATGATTTCGATCCGGGCCGGATGCCCAAGGGTCTTGGCTGTCCGGGCGAATTGTTCGAATACGGCGCGCTTGGGCGAGGTGCTTGACATGGTTGAGCATTTGTCATTAGTACATTCAACAGAACTATTGAATGAATGGCTTTGGCCGTTTTGTCAAGGAAAGGCTCACCGATGATCGTCCGTCAGTTCCTGCATACCGACCCGGTCGGTGCCTCCTATCTTCTGGGCTGCGGTGGAAAGGCGTCGGGCGCCGTCATTGACCCGATCGGGCCCATCGAGCCTTATCTCGAGGCTGCCGACCAGACCGGCATGAAGATCCTTTACGTCATCGACACCCATGTTCATGCCGACCATATTTCCACCGGGCGTGAACTGGCCGAGGCTTCGGGCGGCCAATATGTGCTGCATGAAAGCGCCGATGTGACGTTCGATTATCACGGTGTCGCCGAGGGCGATGTGCTCGAGCTTGGCAATGTCACGCTCACGGTGATGCACACGCCGGGTCACACGCCCGAGCACATTTCCCTGCTGGTCACCGATCGGACGCGCAGCAATGAGCCCTGGTTCGTGGTGACCGGCCATACGCTGATGGTGGGCGATCTTGGCCGGACCGAACTGGCGACCAGCGCCGAGGATGGCGCGCGCAATCTCTTTGCCAGCGCCCAGCGGCTCAAATCCCTTCCCGATCACCTCGAAGTCCTGCCCGGCGCGTTTTCCGGCTCGGTGTGCGGGCGCAAACTCTCGGGAAAACCGTCCTCGACCATCGGGTTCGAGCGTCGTTTCAACACGGCCTTCGCCATAGAGAACGAAGCCGAATTCATTGCCGCGATGGTCGCCGACATCCCGCCGCCTCCGCCCGGCGCGGCGCAAACCCGCGCGCTCAATGCCGGACGCCGCCAAGCTCAATGACAGCCATACCGCACCAGTTCGGCATTGCCGAAAACCGCAGCCAGTTTGTCCACCAACTCGTCCAGGTGCTCCTGGTCGGTTTCGCCATCGGGATGACGCGAACGGTCGTTCCGGCGCTGGCCGAAAGCGAGTTCGGGCTGGAGCGCGGCTCTTTCGTGCTTTTGTCGGCCTTCGTCATCGCCTTTGGAGTGGTCAAGGGCGTACTCAACTTCGTGGCGGGCCGGCTCTCGGAGCGCATCGGGCGCAAGAAGGTTCTGGTGCTTGGCTGGCTGATTGCGCTCCCCATCCCGGTGATGATCGCCCTGGCGCCCAATTGGAACTGGATCGTCGCGGCAACGGTGCTGCTCGGGGTCAATCAGGGGCTCTGCTGGTCCATGGCGCAAACCTCCAAGCTCGATCTCACCCGCCCCAACCAGCGAGGGGTCGTTATCGGACTCAATGAGTTTTCCGGCTATGTCGGTGTCGGGCTGGCCGGCATCATCACCGGCTATGCGGCAACCCTTATGGGGCCGCGTGAGGGCCTGCTGAGCTTTGGCTTGATCGTTATCGGGCTGGGGCTTGTCCTTTCTGCGTTCTTTGTGCGCGACACGCTCCCCTGGGCGCATGCCGAAGCCAAATCCGCTGCTGCGACCGCGCCGCTCTCCACCTGGGAGGTCTTTGCCCTGATGTCGTGGCGCGATCGCCGGCTGGCCGCGATTTCGCAGGCGGGGCTGGTCGAAAAATTCGTCGACGCGCTGGTCTGGGTCATTTACCCGGTCTTTTTGTTCGCGCGTGGCCTGAGCCTGCCGGAAATCGGCTGGGTGGTGGGCATGTACGGCATGGTCTGGGGCGGCTCGCAACTTTTGACCGGCCCTCTCTCGGACAAGATCGGCCGCCACTGGCCCAATGTTTCGGGCATGTGGATCTGCGGCGCTGGCGTGGCCATGATGGTCCTCGGAGAAGGAATTGCCTGGTGGTCGTTTTCAGCGGCGGTCTCGGGCCTGGGGATGGCGTTGCTCTACCCCAATCTTTCAGCAGCGGTGGCCGATATCGCCGCGCCCGCCTGGCGCGGGTCGGCCATTGGCATTTACCGTTTCTGGCGCGATCTCGGCTATGCCATCGGCGCGCTTGGTTTTGCCCTTGCCGCCAATCTTGCCGGGCAGATCGAGGCGGCCTTCTGGTTTGTGGCCATTGCCATGCTGATTTCGGGCCTTGTGCTGCTCGTCTGGGGTGAAGAAACCCGCCCGCATTGAAAGCTGCGTTCGCGTGGCCAAAGCTGCGCCGCTCGGGGGCGGTCTCTGGCGCTATTGCGCAGGATTTGTCTGTCGGTGGCATGGCAGTCTGGGTATGGTTTTGACCCAGACAGAGGACTGCTATGGCCAAGGACCAGACACAGGCGAGTTATCTCGATCGATTGAACCGGGTCGATGATTATGTGTTTGCCCATCTCGAGGACGAGATTTCATTTGATCGGCTGGCCGAGATCGCGTGCCTTTCGCCTTACCACTGGAGCCGGATCTATTCGGCGATGCGGGGGGAGACAATCGTTGCGACGGTGCGGCGACTCAGGCTGCAACGCGCCGCCGACCGGCTGGCCAATTCGGGCGCCGATATCGGCGAGATCGCCAGCCGCGCAGGTTATGGTTCGACCGAAACGTTCGGGCGGGCGTTCAAGGATGCGTTCGGGATGAGCCCGGCGGCCTATCGGCAAGCGGGATCGCATGCGGCGTTCGCGCGGGCCAATGAAGCGGCGAACGCCGAGGGATTTGCCGTGGAGCTGGTTGCGCTCGCCGAGCGACGCTGCGCCGGGATCGACCACAACGGCAGCTACATGGAAATCGACCACGCCATGGGGCGGCTGTTTTCCGAACTTGCCGGCAGCCAGGCGCTTCCCGCAAGCCCGCAGATGATCGGGGTGTTTTTCGACGATCCCGATCTGGGCCCGGAAAGCGAGCTGCGCTCGCGCGCCTGCCTGCCGATTGGTGAGATGGTGGCTATCGACGCGCCGATGGTGGAAACCACGTTGCGCGGCGGGCTTTACGCGCGGCTCAATTATACCGGCCCCTATGCCGACATGCGCGGGGCGTATCGCTGGCTGTTGGGCACCTGGTTGCCCAAATCGGGATATGAGCCCGATGACGCGCCGATCTTTGAAGCCTATCTCAACGATCCGCGCGCGGTGCCGCAAAACCAGTTGCGGACCGATATCCATCTGCCGCTTAAGGATATGGGGTGAGCGCGCCGCCCGTGCCGCCCGATGTGGCGCAGGCGCTGTCGCGGCATCCTGCGCGGGTTCAGGAACAATTGCGCGACATCCGCCAGATGATTTTTGCGACCGCATCGGCAATTGAGGGCGTTGGGCCGCTGACCGAAACGCTGAAATGGGGTGAGCCGGCCTATCTGACCGAAAAGACCCGCTCGGGCACCACGATCCGGCTGGGTGTATCGAAACTGGCGCCCGACAGGGGCGCGGTGTTTTTCAATTGCCGGACAAACCTTGTTGGAAATTTCAGGGCGAATTTCGCTGATAGCTTCAGCTTTGAAGGCAATCGGGCGCTTATTGTTCCGGCTTCGGGCCGACTGGAGGAGACGCCGCTTGCGTTGTGCCTGCGGGCGGCGCTGACATATCATCGGCGCGGCAACGCTTAAAACGAAGGGATCGATTGTGGAGATCATCAGGGCAGGCGCGACAGCGTCGGGGAAAGGGCCGGCGGACTGGTTCACCGGCACGGTGCGGATCGACCCGCTGTTCAACCGGTTCGATCCCGAGCGGGTTCAGGGGGCGGCGGTGACGTTCGAGCCCGGCGCGCGGACGGCATGGCATACCCATCCGCTCGGTCAGACGCTTATCGTGACCTCGGGCTTCGGGCGGGCGCAACGTTGGGACGGCCCGATCGAGGAGATCGGGCCCGGTGACGTCGTCTGGTTTGCACCCGGTGAAAAGCATTGGCACGGGGCCGGGCCGGAGACGGCGATGACGCACATCGCCGTGCAGGAGGTTCAGGACGGCAGGGCAGTCGACTGGTTGGAGAAGGTTTCCGACGAGGAGTATGGGGCGTAAGCGCGGCAAGGGTTCATCGCCCGTTTGCGTGGGCCCTGGTGAACCCGGTGCTCAAGAGAGAACCGCCGGGTCTGCCGGTTACTGGATCCCGGCTCAAGGCCGGGATGACATTGGTGGGATATGGGTGATTTTGTGAGGCTTTAGGCGCCGAGACGTTCTCTGAGCCACGCCGCCCCATCGTCGAGCGCCCGCGCGGCGAGGGATGAGACCGAGACCGCTTCGAGAAACGCGTGGACCGAGCCGGGGTAGAGGCCGCCCGAGACCGGGACATTGGCCGCCTCGAAGGCCGATTTGAGGGCCAGGTTTTCGTCTCGGAGGATGTCGAGGTCGGCGATGGTCATGAAGGTCGGGGGCAAGCCCTTCAGGTCCGCGAGGATGGGGCTGACGAAGGGGTCGGTGCGCTGGGCGGGCTCGCGGATATAGTTGGACCAGAGGGTTTCCATTTCCGCGGTGCCGAGAAGATAGTGGCCATCGGCGAAACGCCGGTGGCTTTCGCTTTCCATGCGCGCATCGAAGGCTCCGTAATTGAGCACAACGCCGGAAAGCGCATCGCCATAGTCGCTTTCGCGCAGGGTGAGCGCTGTGGCAAGGGCGAGATTGGCGCCCGCCGAATCCCCGCCGATGGCCAGACGGGCCGGGTCGATGCCCCATTCCTCGCCGCGATTGGCCAGAAGGCGCACCAGATCGGCCAGAAGGGTGAGCTGGTTGGGGAATTTGGTCTCCGGGGCAAGCGGGTATTCCACCCCGATCACCGTGATGCCGGCGCGGGAAGCGTATTCGCGCATCAGCCGGTCATGGGTATCAAGACTGAAAAAGGTCCAGCCGCCGCCATGCAGATAGATCAGTGCCGGAAGCGGGCCGGGGCGAGGGGTGTGGATGCGGGTGCGCAGTTGACCGATAACCCTGTTGACCGAGCGGTAAAGGGCTGGGCCACCCTTTGCCCAGGGCGCGCGCACCGCTTCGGCGAACTGGCGCCGGGTTTCGATATCGAGGGTTTGAAAGGCAGGAAATTGCCCATAGGCGGCGGTTACGCCATCGACAAAGGCGATCAGCTCAGGGTCGAGCCCTTCGGCAAGCCGGGGGTCGGAATTGGGACCGTTTTGCATTAAATCATACTATAATAAGGCTAAGAAAAGATCCTTCTATAGTGGCGGGACCTTAAATCGGAATTGTGGGAATCGTTTCAATTGTATGTGCATGTCGGGCCGGCTCGAGAGTTACCGCGGCTGACCGGCCTCGCGCAGGGATCGATCCGTCAGGACCATGAGGCGGAACGGGGTGTTTTCGGGCAGCAGGGCGTGGGTGGCCAGGAGCACGGTGCGCCCGGCCAGCGCGTTGGGGAAATCCGCAAGGAGGGCCAGTTCGGTTTCCCGGTCGAGCCCGGCTGTGGGCTCGTCCAGAAGAACGATCGGGGCCGGAGAGAGCAGGGTGCGGGCGAGGCACAGGCGTCTTGCCTGCCCGGCCGACAGGGTCGTGCCGGTTTCGCCCAATATCGTATCGAGGCCGTGGGGCAGGGCGCGGATTGTGGTTTCGAGCCGGGCATTTTTCAGCGCGGCGTAAAGTTCGGCATCGGTGGCGTCGGGTTTGGCAATCAGGAGGTTGTTGCGCACCGTATCGAGAAAAACGGGGCTCTCCTGGCTGAGCAGGGCGATATGGGCGTGCAGATCGGTCTGGGCGATGTCGCGGATATCGGTGCCATCGATGCGGATGGCGCCCGATTGGGGATCGTAAAGGCGCAGCAGGAGGTGGAGCAGGCTCGACTTTCCCGCGCCGCTGGGGCCGGAGATGGCGATGTGTTCGCCCGGAGCGAGTGTGAGCGAGACCTCGGATAGGACCGGCTCGGCGTTGGGGTAGGCGAACGCCACGGTTTCAAATGTGATGGCGCCGGTTGTCGGGCAGGGCACCGGGCGGGCCAGGTCGCGTATGGCGATCGGAGCGGTGGCGATCTGGTGCAGGCGCTCGGCGGAGGCCAGCGCAGCGCCGAGCTTGCCGATGGAGCGCACGATGACGGCGGTCGCTTCGAAACTGCCCAGCGCGGCAAAGACCAGACCGGCAAGGACGGGGCCTTCAAGGGCGCCCGATTGCACGGCACTCAATCCGACAAAGACAATGGCGAGCAGCGCGAGGCCGGTGACGGCCTGCACGGCCGCCGCGGCAATCGTTGTGGCCAGGCCCTGACGGTTGCGCAGGTGGGCGAGGGTTTTGCTGGCCGCGTCGAAACGGGCGGCGACAAAGCCGGTCTGGCCGAAAACGACGAGATCGTCATGGCCTGCGATGGCGTCGAGCACATGGGCGCGCAAGGTGGCGGCGGCTTGGACGGCATCGCGGCCCAGCGTCCTGGTCGTGCGGGCGAGAACGGCGGGAATGACGAGAATGCTCGTGGCGATGGCGCCCAGATAGATCCACGCGGCGTCGGGCAAAAGGACGAACAGCACCGCCGAGACCGCGCCGCCGAGCACCAGCGCGGCAAGGAACGGGCCGATGGCGAGCAGGAAGACGGTATCGAGTGCGTCGATATCGGCGGTCATGCGGGTGACGAGATCGCCGTGGCGCAAGGAGCGATCGGCCAGTGGCAGGCGCGGGAACAGCGCGCCAAACAGCCAGCGGCGCAGATCGGACAGCAGGGTAAGGGTGGCGTTGTGGCCGACCAGTTTTTCAAAATAGCGGGCCAGGATGCGGATAAAGGAAAAGCCGCGCACCATGGCCGAGGGGGCGAAAAGATTGAACGAGACGCCGAGCGCGGTCAGCGCGGTGGCGGTCAAAAACCATCCCGAAACGCCGAGCAGAGCGGTGCCGGCGGCCAGCGTTACGAGCGAAAGCAACAGCGCGAGGGCAAGCCTTCCGGCGTGCGGCCTGAACAGAGGCGCGAAAAACAAGAGCGACTTCATGCGCGGTCCTCCCGCCTGCTCGCGGACGGTTTGGCGCGATGCGGCGTCGCCAGCAGCTTGCCGCCGGCCATGCGCAGCACGGAATCGGCGCGGGCGGCGACGGTCGCGGAGTGGGTGAGAATAATCAGGGTGCGGCCTGCGGCGAAGGCGAAGACCTGATCGAGCACTTGGGCTTCGGTTTCGGGGTCGAGATGGGCGGTGGGCTCATCGAGGATGATGAGCGCCGGATCGGTCAGAAACAGCCGGGCCAGCCCGATGCGCTGGATCTGGCCGCCCGAGAGCCCGTATCCGCCTTCGCCAACCAGAGTGTCGAGGCCGTCGGGGAGCGCAGTCGCGAACGCGGTCACCAGCGCGCGGTCGGCAGCGGATGCGATGGCGGCGCGGTTGGCCAGGGGATCGGCAAAGCCGATGTTTTCGGCGATGGTGCCGGTGAAGATGCGGGGCTTTTGGGCGATGAAAGCGAGGGCGCCGCGCAGATCGGGTTCGGACCAGTCAGCGACCGGGCGGCCATCCAGACCGATCGCGCCATCGAACGGGATCAGTCTGGTTATGGCGCGGGCGAGGGTGGATTTGCCGATGCCGCTCGGGCCCATGATGGCGAGGGTCTTGCTCGGGGGCAGATCGAGGTCGAGGGCGTTAAGGATGGGGGTGCCCAAAGCGGTCTGGACGGTGAGGCCGTTGATGGTGAGACCGGCAGCGGGTTTGCCTGCCGCAGCGGGCGGCGCGAGGTCGGCGCTTTGCAGAGCATCGGGGGCGGCGACGAGGCTTTCGATTTCGGCCAGAGCCGAGCGGGCGGTGGCGCGGTCGTGATAGTGGGCGGCCAGTTGGCGCAGCGGGGCATAGACTTCCGGCGCCATGATGAGGGCGAGCAACCCCGCGCTGAGGGTCAGGCCGGGGTTGATGCCGAGGAACCCCAGATAGGTCAGGCCGACATAAAGCGCGACGCCGGCGACACCGAGGGCGGCGAAAAATTCGAGGATAGCCGAGGACAGAAAGGCGATGCGCAGCACGGCGTTGGTGCGGCGGCGCAAGGCTTCGCTGGCGGCGTGAACGTCGTTTATGGCGTCGGCCTCGCGTCCGAAGAGCTTGAGGGTCAGCAAGCCGCGCAGCCGGTCGGCGAAATGGGCCGAAAGGCGCGAGAGCGCATTGGCCTGCCGGTCGGTGGCCGCCTGGGCGCCCCAGCCGGCCAGCGCCATGAACACCGGGATCAGCGGCGCGGTGAACAGAAACAACAGCGCCACGACCCAATCGATGGGGAACAGAACGACCGCAAAGGCGACGGGCAGGATGGCTGCGGCGATCATGGCGGGAAGGTAGCGGGCAAAGAAATTTTCCAGCCCGTCGACCTGATCGATCAAGGCCGCGGCAACGGCGCCAGAGGCGGGCTTCAGACCCAGCGCGTGGCGTTGGGCGAGAAGGTGGGAGAACAGGCGATCGCGCAAGGACTTCTTGATGGCTTGGGCGCCGATGGTGCCGGCCTGCTCCCCGATCATGCCCAGAACGGCGCGGGCAAGGATGATGACGGCCATTGCACCGATGAGCCCCATCACGGCGGCAAGCGATTCGCCATCCTCGATGGTGCGGCCCAGCGTTTGCGCCAAAAGCCACGCATAGACCACAAGCAGCACACCCGAGACGAGCGGGGTAACGATGGCGAGGGTGAGCGCATGCCCGCCCAGCGTCCGCAAACCCATGAGGTTGCTCGCGCCTTTTGCCGGTGCAATCGTATCAGTTGGTGAGGCCATTTTGCGTACCATACGCGAAAGTAAGGGCGTGGGGATGCGTTATCCCGCCGCGCGGCGCCTTGATCCAGGTCAATGTGGCCAAACGGTGCTAAAGTGTAGGCGTTAGGCAGTCGCCATCCGCCAGTTCCGGCGCTCGATCTGCGGATGGCACGTAACGATTTAGGGGCATACCTATGATCGACGAAGTCGTCGTAAACCTGTCGCGATTGCAATTTGCTGCGACCGCTCTCTATCACTTCCTGTTCGTGCCGCTGACGCTGGGGCTTTCTTTCATGATGGCGATCATGGAGAGCACCTATGTGATGACGGGGCGCGAGATCTGGCGAAAGATGACCCTGTTCTGGGGCACGCTGTTCGGCATCAACTTCGCCATGGGCGTTGCGACCGGCATCGTCATGGAATTCCAGTTCGGGATGAACTGGTCCTATTACAGCCATTACGTGGGCGACGTGTTCGGCGCGCCTCTGGCCATTGAAGGGCTGATGGCGTTTTTCCTCGAAGCCACGTTTATCGGGCTGTTCTTTTTCGGCTGGGACCGGCTTTCCAAGGTCGGCCATCTGGTCGTCACCTGGCTCGTGGCGCTGGGAGCCAATTTCTCGGCCCTGTGGATCCTGATCGCCAATGGCTGGATGCAGTATCCGGTGGGCGCGACATTCAATCCCGACACCATGCGCATGGAAGTGACCGACTTCATGGCGGTGCTGTTCAACCCGGTGGCGCAGGCCAAATTCGTGCACACGGTTTCGGCCGGGTATGTAACGGGCGCGGTGTTCGTGTTCGGCATCAGCGCGCTGTTCCTGCTCAAGGGCAAGCATGTCGAACTGGCCAGGCGCTCGATGGTGGTGGCAGCCAGTTTCGGCCTGGCTTCGGCATTGTCGGTGGTCGTTCTGGGCGACGAGAGCGGGTATGTGGCGACCGAGCATCAGAAGATGAAGATCGCGGCGATGGAGGCGATGTATCACACAGAGCCCGCCCCCGCCGGGCTGAGCCTTGTGGCGTTTCCCATCGGCAATGGCGAGGTGTTCGAGATCAAGATCCCCTGGGTTCTAGGCCTGATCACGACGCGCAGCTTCGATACGGAACTTCCCGGCATCGACGAGCTTGTCGAGCACGCGGAAACGCGGATCGAAAACGGGCTTTTGGCCTATGAGGCCGTCGCGGCCCTTGAGGAGAACCGGCAGGATGAAGATGCCCGCGCGGTGATCTCGGAAACCTGGCCCGATCTGGGCTATGCGCTGCTCCTCAAGCGCTATCGGGTCGATATCGAGAACGCCACGCCCGAGGAAATCTCAATGGCGGCGGCCGATACGGTGCCGGCGGTGTGGCCCCTGTTCTGGACTTTCCGGCTGATGGTGGGCATCGGGTTCTTCTTTATCGCGTTCTTTGCCCTTTCCTTCTGGAAGGCGTCACGCGGCACGCTGGAGACCCATCGCTGGTTCTTGTGGGGCGCCGTGGCGGCCATGCCACTGCCCTGGCTTGCGGCGGAGGCGGGCTGGATCATCGCCGAGTTCGGGCGACAGCCCTGGGCCATCGAGGGGGTTCTGCCGACCTTTTATGCGGCCTCGGGGCTGACCGTGCTCGACCTTTCGCTCAGCCTGACCTTCTATGTCACGGTCTATACGATCCTGGCGATCATCATGGTGATCCTGATGGTCAAGGCGATCCAGGCCGGGCCCAAGGATTATGTGGCGCTCCTCAATGGCGAGCCTGACGCCATGGAAACGCCCGCGCCCAAATCGGACATTCCGCAATCGCCTGAAGGCTATGGCGATGACGAGCCAAGCGGCAAGCCCGCCCCGGCTGAATAAGGAGAGCGAAAAATGGATTTCATTCCAATTGATTATGAAACGCTGCGCCTTATCTGGTGGGCGCTGCTGGGCGTGCTTCTGATCGGCTTTGCCATCATGGGCGGCATGGATCTGGGCATGGGGGCGCTGTTGCCCTTTGTGGCCCGGACCGACGACGAGCGGCGCGTAATGCTCAACCTGCAGGGCCCGACCTGGGAGGGCAATCAGGTGTGGCTGGTGCTTGGCGGCGGCGCGATCTTTGCGGCCTTTCCGCCGCTTTATGCGGTGAGCTTTTCAGGCTTTTACCTGGCGATGATCGTGATCCTGTTTGCCCTGATCCTGCGGCCCGTGGGCTTCAAATATCGCGGCAAGGTCACCGATCCGCGCTGGCGCAGTGCCTGGGATTGTGCCTTGTTCATCGGCGGTTTCGTGCCGGCGCTGATCCTGGGCGTTGCCGTGGGCAATGCGCTGTTAGGCGCGCCCTTCGATCTCGATAACACTTTGCGGCCCTCCTATCTGGGCAATTTCTTCGGGCTTTTGACACCCTTCGCGCTGTTGTGCGGGCTGGTGAGCCTTTCCATGCTGGTGGTGATGGGCGCGAGCGTGCTCGCGGCACGCACCGAGGGGGCGCTTGCAGAGCGGGCCGCGCAATATGGCCAATGGGCGGCGCTGGCGGCCATGGGGCTGTTCGCTCTCGCCGGGCTGTGGATCGCCTTCGGGATCGAGGGTTATGTCATCACCAGCGCGGTGGTGACCGATCAGGCGTCGAACCCGCTGGCCAAGACCGTGGCGCGCGAAGTTGGCGGCTGGATGGCCAATTATGGACATTATCCCTGGATGATGGTTGCGCCGGCCCTGGGCTTTCTGGGCATGGCGGGGGCGGCTGCCGGCATCAAGACGTATCCGGGTGCCATGACAATCATATCGGCGGGGCTGGGCGTGTTCGGGATCGTGGCAACGGCGGGGCTTTCGATGTTCCCGTTCCTTCTGCCGTCCTCGCACAACCCGGTGGCGAGCCTGACTGTGTGGGACGCGACATCGAGCCATCTGACGCTGTTCATCATGCTGATCGCCACGCTGATCTTCATGCCGATCATCCTTGCCTACACAAGCTGGGTGTACAAGGTGATGAGCGGCCCGGTGACCAACACCAGCCTTGGCAAAAACCCCAACGCCTACTGAGAGGAACGATCTATGTGGTATTTTTCGTGGATTTTGGGTGTCGGGCTGGCCTGCGCCTTCGCCATTCTCAACGCCATGTGGTTCGAGATGCGCGAGGATCGGCGGGAAGTGCGGGACAAGTCCTGAGCGCCTCGGGGGTGTGGACGCGCTGACTGGACCCCGGGAATAAATCCTGGGGTGACAGTTGCGGTGGGACGATGAGCTGACAAAAAAACGCGCCAGTCGTGGCGCCCCTACCGCGCCATGGGAACCGGTGTCATCCGGTCTTTTGCGCCCAGAATGTGGGCGCGCATCATGGTTTCGGCTCTCGCGCCATCGGCGCGCAGCAGGGCGGTGACGATCGTTTCGTGTTCCTCATAGGATCGGGCCAGCTGGGCGGGATAGGCGAACAGGTCGGTTCTAAACGGGGCAAGGCGCGAGCGTGACAGGGCGGCCATTTCGCTCAGTTGCGGGTTACGGGCTGCCGTTTGCACGCGGGCGTGAAACAGGGTGTCGTAAGCCCCATAGGCATCGGTGCGGCCCAGGCGCACCATTTCGGCGGCGGCCAGATGCTCGGCTTCAAGGGCGTGGCGTTCGGGGCCCGACATGCGCTCGGCGGCCAGGCGGGCACACACCGCTTCGAGTTCGGCCATCACCTCGATGAGGTTGATCATATGTTCAGGGCTCAACTGTGCCACAACGGCGCCCTTGTTGGGGCGCCGGGACACCAGACCCATGGCGGCAAGCTGGCTCAGCGCCTCGCGCACCGGGGTCCGCGAGACGAAAAACCGGTTGGCGAGGGTCAATTCGTCGAGTTTTTCGCCGGGGCGGAACTGGCCGGCAACTATGGCATCGGCCAGTTGCCCGACAATGTCATCGACTGTATCGCCCTTGCGCGGCAGACCTTGTTGCACCAGTCCGGTCCCATCGAATTTATGGCGATGGGACTATGAATAGAAATGGCTGCCAAGTGAAGAGGCAATATTTCAGTCTGCATAATATCTAGGCAAATTTCTTGCGCGCCAGATGGGTCGAGGGCGGTGGCGGGACGTCGCCGGGAGTCTTGCCGTCGCCAACCGGGGCGGCCAGGGCGGTGACGATGGGGATCACGCCGGCCCAGATGGGCAGGTCGTGGTCTTCGGGGTCGTCGGCGGGCGGGGCCTGGCGGATCTTGGCCGAAGCTGCTTCGATCTCGAGCGCGATGACGCCGGTCGCCTTGCGCTCCTTGTCATGCATGGGGCGCACTTCGCCCCAGCGCAGGGGCAGGAGGTGCTCGGTGATGAGCTTGAGGGCCTGTTCGGCCTCCCCGGGATCTGTGACCAGCCGCGTGATGCCGTGGACGGTGGCTGCCCGGTAATTCATCGAGTGGTGAAAGCCTGAACGCGCCGCAACGATGCCTTCAAGCAGGGTGACGGTCATGGAAATCGGGTCGCCATCCTTGTGCATGGCGACGATGCGGGCTTTGGATGCGCCGTGCAGATAGATGGTCTGGCCCCAGCGGGCATAGGCCATGGGCACCACCATGGGGCGGCCATCGGCGATGAAGCCTACATGGCCGACGAGCCCGCAATCGAGAATATCGTTGATGGTGTCCTCATCATAGCGCGCGCGGCGGGGCTGGCGGGCGCGGGCGTAGGGCGGCAGGGCGTGCTCGTTCATGGTGGTGCCTTCGGAACTCAACGTTTCGGCTTTGCGGTGAGACCGGTTATCTGCGATAGACTGGTTCTGCGTAAGGTCCACTTTGGTTTGATTTGAGGGTTCCAGATGCTTGAGGGATTGATCGTGCTGGAGCGCTCGGGCGCGCCGCTGCCCGAACAGATCTACCGTGCCGTCGGCGAGGCGGCACGGTCGGGCCGGCTCAAGGCCGGATCGGTGTTGCCCAGTTCGCGGCAATTGGCGGCGGGCTTGGGGATTTCGCGCAATTCGGTCAATGCGGCCTATGAGTTGCTGCGGGCCGACGGAGTGATCGCGGTGCGGGCCGGTGCCGCGCCGCAGGTGGTGGCGCGGGCCGAGCTGGAGGCAGCAGAACTCGATGGGGCTGGGGCACATGTGAGGCTGTCGCAGCGCGGGGAGGCGCTGGCGCGCGATCTGCGCAATTGGCGGGGCGGGCGGCACGCGGGGCAACTCGAACCCGGCGCACCCGACGAGGGGCTGTTTCCCGCCGATCTGTGGGCGCGAACCCTGAGGCGGGTGGCGCGGCAGAAATTCGGGGAGGCGGCGATCTATGGCGATGTCGAGGGATTGCCCAGGCTCAAATCGGCGCTGGCCGAACATCTGGCGCGGCATCGGGGGG
>SWCF01004342.1_pt1 | contig 76707 bp, 70 predicted proteins | sample 4690081 | NCBI WGS metagenome assembly SWCF01 (sample SAMN10267280, study PRJNA491770) | bioreactor metagenome | isolation source: DHS bioreactor inoculated with | place: Japan: off Shimokita Peninsula
GACATCCAGTAATTTCTCAGCATGGTCGCTGAACATTTCCCCCAGTACTTCATTCAGGCGATAAAAACGAAAATATATTGCCAAAATGGATGCCACGATAAGGAGAATCATCCATGGTGTGATTTTGATAGAGATGTGTTTTTTATAGTAGATTTGTTTGCACTTGTTTAAAAAATTATCAAACCATTTGAAATCCAAGAACGCCAACAAAAAGAAAATAAGTGATAAACTCCATAAACTTAAGTTCAAAAAATTAAATAGCACTTCGTTCGCAGAATTTTTTTGAAATGCGAAAAAGGCTAAAATAAATAATATTCCACTGGCAGCTAAATAATACTGCTTCCGTGACGACAAATCTATGTCAAGCGGTTTGGTTTCGATGTTATCAGGGTACTCGAAAATCGGATCTTTCAAAAAGGCAACCCACGTCACCAAGCCTAAACTAAGAACGAAAAAAGCGATTGCAACCGGAACATTTCTATCCGGAGGTTGCAAAAAGAATTGACCGATAATGGCAAAAAATAAAGCGAAAGCTAACTTAAATTTCCCCAGCTTTGTAACAAAAACAATGGTTTGATCTTTCTCCTCTACACCAACTTCTCCTGCATTGATGGAAAATTCCTCTTCTTCCGACGGGGTATATAAGAGATACTCCTCCGAAATCGAATATTTCCAGGGCATTAATTTTGCTTTAATGAAGTCTAATAAACTTGGCTCATTCATATCTAAGAGGGTCGAAAACTTCTACAATTATATCCCATCCACCTTTTAGAATTTAATGAACTTATTGTATCATTTCAATAATGTGAGGCACTCTTTCTTGCAGAACTTCTGCCCACCAAAAAACGACCACCCATTCCTTTTTATGGAGATGGAACAATTCATTTACCAATTGAACAATCGAAAAATGATTATTTTCGATGCGTTATGTAAAATGAATAAGATCCATTTTTTTGCTGTGAGTCCTCATTGAAATATTTCTTGGTAAGTGCTTCCGTTAAAAATAAATTCCATTTTTCGGGTACGAGTATCCACTGTTTGAATAAAAAATGGCTGATCAAAGAAGGAACTCCAAAATAATGCCCCCATTCCAGCACATGCAGTGCTTTGGGTGAAAAATAATGCCACCATCGATCAATTACAAAACCTGCAGCTGATAAACGTTTTTCCCATACCTGTGGAGAATCACAATGGTGATGTCTGGAAATCCAATTAAAGAATTTTCGATAAAGATTCCCAATTGGTTTCAAATAAATTCTATCCAGCCAATTGGAAATTGATAAATTCCCTAAAAAAAGGTGATTTGGGACACAAAAAATAAAGGTGCCATTAGGTTTGGTAACTCTGGCAATTTCCTTGATGACCACATCCAGATCTTCAATATGTTCCAAAACAGAATTACTGATAACACTACTAAAATAAGCATCCGGAAATGGTAATTGGTTGCCCAATCCGTTGATCACAAATTGATAACTTCCTTGATTTTTTGCTAATTTAACAGGTCCTGTCCAGGGATCAATACCCACCTCGAGTGGATGGTCGAAGGCGACTGAAGCAAAATGGCCATCCCCACAACCCAGATCAAGGATTGGCCGCTCAAGCTGAATATCCTGATAAACGCGCGCTTCAACTGCCCGTAATAAACCCCGAAAATATGGCATTTCTTTTATCTGAAGCCAAAGATAATCCTTCTTCGCAGTTTTTACCACATTCTTTTCCAATGCATTCATGAATGCGAGAGATCCTTGCTGATGGATTCAAATAATTTTTCATATTCCATTGCCACAATTTCAGGCACATACTTCAACTTGATCGCGTCATGATCATAGCGATACCGGGTTGGATCACGCAAAATCTTAATTAATGCATCAGCTAATGCATCGGAATCGCCAATGGGAATGATTTCACCCATTTGATGCATTTTCACTGGCTGCCTAACACCCGGTAAATCCGATGCAATGCATGGGATTCCATTAATCATTGCTTCAATTTGTACCAGGCCAAAAGCTTCAGTGGAATTTAAACTTGGCAATACGAGAACATCCAGATTTGGATAAAAAGCTGCCATTTGTTCTGGGTTGAGAACCCCAACAAATTTCCAATTCCCCGATTTTTCGTATGCTTCAATTTTGGCGGACAAGCGCTGGAAATAAACTTCCTCACCAATAATCTTTTTATAAGGACCAGCAAATTGAATTAAAGCGTTGGGAAATTCTTGTAGCACTTTTGGCATGGCGTTTATCAAAATTTCAACACCTTTTTCAGTGGCGAATCTGGCTGCCATTCCAATCACAGGCCATTGGTTTTCAAAATTATTCTCAAATCGAAATTTTTCAACTTCCTCTGAAGTTATCTCTGGTAACTCAACTGGTGGCAAGGCTACACTTAATTTTCTTAGGTATCGCCTCAGATACGAAGAATTTTCTGCATAATCACGGGTGTAAGTCACAATTTTGTGCGCAAATAATGCTGCCAGTTCATTCATCAGAAGAACGGCTTTATTGGCAGACCAGGCCATCAAACCGGATGGCATAATTAAATCACAATGGTATGTGATAATGGTAGGTTTTTTGAATAACCTGCCTCGTAAAGCAACACCCGCTGCATCAAACTGTGGTAAATGTAGCTGGATCACATCATGCTCCAAAACTAATTTAGTGGCCAAATAGCCAAATTTCGGCATGACGACGCCTTTACTAACTCTAAATAAGATGGGTACTCGAACAACTCGTACTCCATCCAGAATTTCCTTCTCCGGTAACATTTTCTCAAATTGAGAGGTCAGGACCGTTACTGTATGCCCACGCTGAACCAGAGCTTTAGCTAATCTTTCAGCATAAATTGTCAATCCACTTGTGTGTGGGCGATAATAGGTCAATACAATCAAAATCTTCATGCGCTCGGCCATTATGAAAAGAGGGAAATATTATTTTGCGCCCAATTCAATAAGATTTGCAAACCATCTCGTACCGAGATTTTAGGTTCCCACCCCAATTCAATTTGAGCTTTTCGTATATCAGAAACATAGATTTTTTGGTCACCCGGACGCCAATCGCCCCACACAACTGGAATCTCTTTATTCAACATCTCCTCCAAAATTGGCGAAAACTCTTTCCACACTGAAATCATTTTTTCCGAACCGCCGCCAATATTGTAAATACGACCAGCAGCAGTGTCTATATTTTCGATACAGGCATCATACACATCCAATAAATCACTTACGAATAATACATCTCTTACCTGTTTTCCGTTTCCATATATTGAAATTTGTTTTCCTGTTAAAACCGCTATGATAAACCAGGCCAACCAGCCTTGATCCTCAACTCCGAATTGACGTGGCCCATAAATGCAACTCTGACGCAGAACCACTGTTGGTAAACCGTATATCCGCTGATAGTCTCGCACGTATTGGTCACCACTGCCTTTTGAGCACCCATAAGGCGAATGAAAGTCTAGTGGAAACTCTTCGGAAATTCCATGGGGATAATCCAGGTAATGGTAATAGGTCTCGGTCTCAATGACTTGAATATCCTCCATCCCACCATACACTTTATTGGTTGAAGCATACAATACAATCGGGTTTTGGGAGGAATTTCTGGCTGCTTCAAGCACATTCAAGGTCCCCTGGGCATTGATCTCAAAATCTTCCTGCGGATTTATCACTGAAGTCGTGACCGCCACCTGCCCAGCCAGGTGAACCACCACATCCTTTCCAGCAACCGCTTTGTTGATTGCTTCTTGATCACGAATATCAGCCTCAATTAATTGAAAGGAATTTTTTTTAAGAGATTCTAACCAGCTTAAATTAAAAGTTGAACCAGGTCGGGAGAGATTATCATAAATACTGACATCTTCTCCTCTCTCAATTAATCGTGCTACATAATTAGAGCCAATAAAACCAGCCCCACCTGTTATTAAATATTTTTTAGTCATGGGTCTCTCCGCTCATTTGCTTATCTTTCAACTGATCTTTGAACCTGTCTAATTGTGAAAAAAGATTTTTAAATGAATATCCATCGCGACTGATTGCATATAACCCCAACACGCCAATAAGCGCAAACTGAGAAATATGCATTGTTAATGCAAAAACCAATGCCATTGATTCATTGATATTAAATAACTTTAACCCAGCCACAATAGATGATTCGTAAATACCCAATCCGGCAGGTGCAGATGGGATGGCAATCCCCAAGGCTAAGGTTGTATTTGCAAATGCCCCCCACCACCATTCCGAAGTCCCGGTAAGAATAAATAGGAATAAAGAGAATTGGACGAAACTTATCAACCAGGATCCTAGAACCCCAAGAAAACCAATTGCAAATTGTTTGGGATTCTTGAGTGATTTGAAACCAGACAATAATGAGAGCAAAAAAGGAATAATTATTTTAGACACCAGGTTACTTTTTTTACCCATTTTTTGTAAGAAATTTTCAAATGACGTGGAATTTTGAACGACTAAAAATAGAAAAATAAGACCAATAACCATAATCCCTAAAATCAACCAGGCAGTTGTTTTAACCCATGCCATTCCTACAACAAAGGGCAGCATGATCAATAGGAAAAAAGCCAGAATGATCAAGTCGAAAACCCGCTCTATAAAAATTGAGGAAAGAATTTCACCCGGGTTGACTTTCAGTGATGCTCCCATAAAAACAGCACGGCTAATTTCACCCAGCCGGAAAGGAAAAATGTTGTTTATGAAATAACCCAGACATAATTTCCAGAATGTATCCATATAAGTCGGGCGAAAAGCAAGCAAAGCCCTCCACCCAAGTGTTCTGATCAGTAAAAATAATAATGTAAATATGGCTGAAAAGAAGTAATACCAAAAAGGAATATTTTTTAAGAGTTCAAACGCCTGATCAATTGGCACTAATTTGACCAGCGCATAAACGGCGATGAAACTCAACAAAAAACCAGGAACCCACCGACCAATACTTTTCAGATTATAAGCAGGTTGCGCTCGTTCTGATTTCAATCACCCTCCAAACGCAATACAGCCATGAAGGCATCTTGAGGGATTTCAACATTTCCCACCATCTTCATGCGCCGTTTCCCACGTTTTTGTTTTTCCAACAATTTCTTTTTTCGGGATATATCACCACCGTAACATTTGGCCAAAACGTCTTTTCTTAATGCCTTTACATTTGCACGGGAAATGATTCTTCCACTGGCTGAGGCTTGAATAGCAACATCAAAGAGTTGTCTGGGGATCAATTCTTTTAATTTAGTGACCAAAGCTTGCCCTTTATGATATGCATCTTCCTTGTGAACTATTGCTGCTAATGCATCAACCGCTTCACCACCAACCAGGATTTCCAGTTTCACTAGATTTTCAGGCCGGTATTCAGCGAAGGAATAATCCATCGATGCATATCCTCTCGTTTTTGATTTGAGATCATCAAAAAAATTAATGATTAATTCTGACAATGGAATTTCAAAAGATAATTGAACCCGATTGGAAGCAGGATATTCCTGATCTTTGTAAATTCCCCTTCGTTTTCTCACCATATCCATGACAGTTCCATAATAATCTGTCGGAGTTATGACTTGTAAGTTCATCCATGGTTCCAAAATCTCTATGATGTCACCTTCCTCCGGGAGCATGGCGGGTGAATCGATAAATAATTTTTGTTCATCTTTCATGATAACCTGGTATTCCACTGATGGGGCTGTTACCACAATATCCAGGTCGTATTCTCTTTCTAAACGTTCCTGAATGATTTCCATATGGAAAAGTCCCAGGAAACCGCATCGAAATCCAAAATTTAAGGCCTGAGAAGTCTCGGGAACAAATTCCAACGCTGCATCATTTAATTGCAACTTTTCTATGGAATCCCTCAAATCTGGGTAATCTTCGCCATCCACTGGATAAATGCCGGCAAAAACCATCGGTTTGGGATGACGGTAGCCTGGTAAAGGAATTGTTGCCGGGTTTTTAGCTAGAGTGATTGTATCCCCTACCCGACATTCAGATACAGTTTTTAGTCCTGTAGCAATGTATCCGACATCTCCATCGGATAAATCAGAAACACTTCTCATGTCGGGGGCAAACACGCCAATTTCCACCGGTCTCAAATCAAGTCCATTCGACATAATCCGGATGACATCAGTATTTGTCATTTTCCCCTCAAAGATCCGCAAGTAGGCAACCACCCCTTTGTAAGAGTCATAATGGGAATCAAAAATGAGTGCCCGCATTGGCGCATCAGGATCGCCCACCGGAGGTGGAACATTTTTCACAATACTTTCCAGAACTGCGCCCACATTGATACCGGATTTAGCAGAAATCTTGATTATTCCTTCGGGGTCAACACCCAGAAGGTTTGAAATTTCCTGAACCACTTCATCCGGTCGGGCAGAAGGTAAATCAATTTTATTAACCACCGGCACAATCGTCAAATCTGACTCCAGTGCCAGATATAAATTGGCTAGAGTCTGAGCTTCAATTCCTTGCGAAGCATCAACGATCAATAATGCGCCTTCACACGCTAATAAAGCCCGACTGACTTCATAATTAAAATCCACATGTCCCGGGGTATCAATTAAGTTCAATTCATAAGTTTTTTGATCTTCGGCTGTATATTTCATGCGCACAGCCGATGCTTTGATCGTAACACCTTTCTCACGCTCCAGATCCATACTATCCAAAACCTGTTCTTTCATATCACGATCAGATATTGTATTGGTCAATTGGAGCATGCGATCAGCAAGTGTCGACTTACCATGATCAATATGAGCGATTATACAAAAATTGCGAATTAATTCATTTTCCATAGGCGAAAGAAGTATACCGCAAATTGAATTTATTCTGCTAATTTAAGCTACTCTACATCCGGAATGATTGAATTAATTGCCTCTTCAATTTGACCTCCAGAATCTACTTCCCCAATCGACAAATATGCCAAAAATTCAATATTCCCTTTGGGTCCGATAAGTGGTGAGGTTATGAGACCTTCAAAATGAAAGCCATTATTGGAAGCAAATTCTAGCGTGTCAAAAAGAATTTTTCGATGAATGTTCGCATTCCTGATCACGCCCGCTCCTTTGGCGGCGTCTTTTCTTCCAGCTTCAAATTGAGGTTTAATCAACATAATGATTTTGCTGTCTTTATGCAACCAGGTTTTCACAACCGGTAGTAATACTTTCAGCGAAATAAAAGAAGCATCGATCGTCACAAAATCAATTTCATCTGGAAATAATTTTACATTCCGGGCATTGGTTCGTTCCATCACAACCACGCGGGGATCATTCCTCAACTTCCAGTGTAAAATTCCAAAACCCACATCGATTGCATATACTTTCTTAGCACCATATTGTAGTAAGCAATCAGTAAATCCACCGGTGGACGAGCCTACATCTACACAAACTTTTCCACTTAAGTCCGTGAAACCAAAGCCTACCAAAGCACCTTCTAATTTTTCACCGCCTCTGGAGACAAATTTAGGGCCTTTTATGATCTCGACAAATGCCTGGGTGTCGATTTGTTGAGATGGTTTTAATACAATTTCTCCATCAACCTTCACTTCTCCCGCCATGACCAATCTTTGAGCCAGGCTGCGTGAGTCGACCATTTTGTGTTCGAATAAATAAACATCCACTCGTACTTTTGTCATTGTTTAGATTTTACCTTACCTTCATTACTAATTTCAGGCTTAAATCTTACTCAATTCTTTTTTATATTTTTCCACTTATGATAATATTGTTACATGCTCAAATCGATCCTTAAAGAAATGCGCATTTATCAATGGATCAAGAATACGTTTGTTCTCATTCCATTGGTTTTTGATCGCCAATTATTCTTAATTGAGCCGCTTACCAGGACAATCATTGGATTTTTCTTATTTTGTTTGGTTTCCTCCAGTGTCTACCTGATCAACGACATTCTGGATGTTGAAGCTGACCGTAAACATCCAAAAAAGAAAGCTCGTCCGATAGCTTCAGGAGATTTACCCATTCCAATCGCAATTGGTTCAGCTGTTTTTCTGATATTAGTTTCAATTACCGGTGCTTATTTTCTCTCCAAACCTTTTTTGTTCATATTAATTGTATATTTCCTGATCAATTTAGCTTATTCAATGCGGCTGAAACATGTTCCTTTATTAGACGTAATTATTATCGCTGCTGGTTTTGTACTCAGAGTAGCAGCGGGAGTATCCATTATTCAGGTGGAGAGATTTTCTCCCTGGCTATACGTTGTTACAACTGTACTGGCACTATTCTTTGGTCTTGGAAAAAGACGGGGAGAACTGGCTACCGTTCAGCAAAATAATAATGAGCAAAGAAAAGTTCTTGATGGTTACACAATCCCTCTGTTAGATCAATTAATTACGATTATTTCTGCAACGACGATTATTTCCTATAGTCTGTATACATTTTCAGCACCGAATTTACCCGACAACCATGCCATGATGTTGACAATCCCATTTGCGATCTATGGCATTTTCAGATATCTTTTTTTACTTCAGGTAAAAAAGGAAGGTGGTGCACCGGACGAGTTGGTTTTATCCGATCGCCCACTACAAATCACCTTTTTACTATTTGCAGCTTCGGTAGTGATAATTTTTTATCTATTTTAATTATGCCTGCTACAATTTCAACTGCCCCTGGAAAAACAATTCTTTTTGGTGAACATGCTGTGGTATATGGTCAACCAGCCATCGCAGTGCCAATCAATGAAAGACAAGCCAAAGTAAAAATATTTCCCTCGATCGGGTCCCCAACCGGTGATGTCCAATTTATCGCCCCTCAGGTTGAATTTGATAAAAATTACAATGAGATGGATATACATCATCCCTTAAGGATCGCTGTGGATGAAGTGAAGAAATATCTGAATATCTCAGACTATCCTGCCTGCAAAGTACATATGAGTTCTACCATTTCAATCTCCGCAGGTTTAGGTTCCAGCGCTGCGATTTCTGTTGCATTGATCAAAGGGTTGTTTAATTTTGTTGGCTATCAACCCTCCCAAAAAGAGATATCCGACCTGGCTTACCTGGTCGAAATTGAATTTCATGGGACACCTTCAGGTATCGATAACACGGTGATTGCATTCAATCGCCCTGTTTATTATCAAAAAAACAAAGAATTTGAATTTATTATTCCAGGTGGTGAATTCACTATCATCATCGCTGATAGCGGCGTTAAAGGAAATACAAAGGAGGCGGTCTCTGCGGTGAGAGAACGCTGGAGAAACAACCCGAATCAATTTGAAGATTACTTTAAAAATATCGGGGAAATTGTCATCAACGCAAAAGCAGCCCTCGAAACTGGCAATCAAGCACATTTAGGCAAGCTTATGATTGCTAATCAGGACCTCTTGAGAAAAATTGGTGTCTCCCATCCATCGCTGGAGAACCTAATAGAAATCGCTCAGAACAATGGAGGGCAAGGAGCAAAACTCTGTGGAGGTGGTCTGGGCGGAAATATTATCATTTTGACAGATAAAAATAAAGCGGAAACGCTCTCAGAAGTTTTACTAAAAAATGGTGCATCTCAGGCAATTATTATGACCTTAACGAAAGATAAGTACGTATGAAAGACTTAATTATGATCAAATGGGGCGGATCACTGATCACAGAAAAAGATAAGCCATTCACCCCCCGCCTTGAGATCATTCAATCTTTAGCAAAACAAATTAAAAGAATTACCGAAATTAAACCAGATTTAAAAATCATCCTCGGCCACGGTTCCGGATCTTTTGGTCATGCCGTAGCCTCTACTTTTCAAACCCGCAAAGGTGTGAAAACACAGGAGGAATGGCTGGGTTTCTCACGTGTCTGGCATGCAGCCCGAAATTTAAATGAGATTGTCACCCAATCACTTCATGAACAGAACATCCCCAGTATAACTTTCTCGCCGATGTCTTTCATTTCATCAACCAATGGGAAAGGCACCCAATTTTTTCAATTTCCATTTGAAAAAGCGATAACTTCTCAAATCCTGCCTGTCGTTCATGGGGATGTATTATTCGATCATATATTAGGTGGTACGATTTTATCCACGGAAGATATCTTCTCATATTTATCCCTTTTTTATCAACCACAAAAAATTCTCCTGGCTGGAATTGAAGATTTTATCTGGGCGGATTTTCCTGAAAAAAAGGTTCCGATTAAAACCATAACCCCCAGGAACTTCAACCAAATTAAAAATCAAATCCGTGGATCCTCAAGTGTCGATGTAACCGGGGGAATGCTTGAAAAGGTAAAACTAATGTTGGATCTTGTAAAGCGATCCCCGGGTACAAAAATCAGTATTTTTTCCGGATTATCACCAGATAGTTTAATCCATGAGGTGTTCGATAATCCGACTGGAACTATTATAGAAATGGAGTAAAAGATGACGATAAATTCAATGAGCGTATTGGAAAAAAATGAAGATAAATATTTAGCCCCTTACGGGTGTAAAAGCAAATATTCGAAAGGCAGATTATATCCTGATAGTGAACCTGCGTACCGGACACGATTTCAAAGAGATCGTGACCGGATTATCCACACATCTGCCTTTCGAAGATTGGAATATAAAACCCAGGTTTTCATCAACTACGAAGGTGACCACTACCGAACCAGGTTAACCCACACTTTGGAAGTCACCCAGATTGGTCGTTCGATTGCCCGTGCGCTCGGCGCGAACGAAGATCTTGTGGAAGCAATTTGTCTGGCTCATGACCTGGGACACCCCCCTTTTGGACATTCCGGCGAAATGACCCTCAATCGCTTGCTGGTAGATCAAGGTGGTTTTGACCACAATAAACAATCTTTTCGGGTGGTGACCAAGCTGGAAAAACGCTATCCTGATTTTCCAGGTTTAAATCTTTCCTGGGAGGTTTTGGAAGGAATGGTAAAGCACGAGTCCGAATATGATGTATCAGATGCAAAAGATTTCAACCCCGAGTTACGAGGCAACATTGAAACGCAAATCGCAAATGTAGCCGATGAATTAGCTTACACAGCTCATGATCTGGATGATGGATTAAGGTCCAGAATGATTTATCCTGAAATGCTTGCTGGCATCGAATTATGGGAGATTTTGTGTGCCAATGTGAATTGGTCGGGCGGAGAATTAGATGATTTAACTCGCCATTCAATGATTCGTCAGTTAATTGGGATGGAAATTGATGATGTTTTGAATCACAGTGATTCCCTTCTAAAAAACCACTCTATCCGATCGGTTGAAGAAGTTCAACGGATGCCTTTCAACATCATTGGTTTCAGTGAAGGGATGCTCAGAAGGAATCGGGCTTTGAAGGATTTTCTATTTAATAATTTATATCGACATTACCGGGTACAAAGAATGTCATTTAAAGCTGGGCAAATATTATCTGAATTATTTAAAACATACATGCTGGAACCAAGCGTTTTACCAAACCACATTCAAGATCGCCTGGAAAAGAATGTTCCGGAAAGAGTTGTTTGCGATTACATCGCTGGTATGACAGACCGTTTTGCAATCGAAGAGCACCAAAAGCTATTTGATCCAACCTTATTACCGTGATAAAATTCACCCTCCTCTAATTTGAGGAGGACAATTTTGAAAAAACAAACAAGCAGACCAGGAAGGTATCTATGGCAGAAACATCATATTTAACGGCAGATGGCCTCGAGAAATTAAAAAAAGAACTTGTGCATTTAAAAACAACAATGCGGGATGATCTTTCCAAGAGATTGCGTGCGGCCATTCAAATGGGAGATCTTTCTGAAAACGCAGATTATATCCAAGCGAAAGAAGAACAAGGATTTTTGGAAGGCAGGATTCTGGAATTAGAAAGTCTCTTGAGCAATGTGAAAGTGATTGAAGAAAAAAACCGCCGCGATGGGAAAGTTGATATTGGATCAATTGTAAGTGTACAGGAATCGACCTATCCTGTGGAAACATATTATCTTGTTGGACCAAAAGAAGCAGACCCATCCAATGGGAGAATCTCTTACCAGTCTCCCATAGGAAAAGCATTGCTCAACCATCAATTAGGTGATGAAGTGACAATCGAAACCCCCGGAGGCAGGCTAAAATTAAAAATTATCAAAATTGAGTAATATCTCCATAGGTGAACGCTGTTAGGAGTTTTTTGGCGAGAGCAGTCTTACATAAAAACCAGTTCGCTACATAACCTGGTGGTTCAAAATAGAGAAAAAAAAACCGGAGGATACCACAAATACCTCCGGTTTTTTTAATTTAATTAGTTTATTTTGGCCAAATAGCCAGTTCCAGAGTCAAACGATCGAAGAAACTATTTTCGGGTAATGCGCCTTGACCATAATTCATATCAACCACCCGGGCTTCAAGTATTAATGTGGCAGTTTCTAAAATAACTTTTCCACCTGGTTCTAACAAAATTGGTTCGCCTTTAGAAGCCAGCCTGTTTGCAATCGCTGCATCGTCATAAGCATGTTGGCTCATCAAAACTTTTGTCACAGTTTGAATGTCATTTTTATCAAACAACCAGACTTCAAAAGCGGTGATTTTCTTTGGTTCGCCTACACCAATGGTTTCTGAAATTCCAACACCACACTCACCCAGGAATTCACCGGTGGGAGAATCAATACTGAAAGAATCATCAAATAAATCGTCACCGGTTACATACGTACTCATAAATTGAGTGATCGGAACATCCTGGTCTGGAGTAGTATATTCAGCTGGTATGCCCTGGTAAGTGCCCATTTCTGATACTGGAACCTCAGGAGCAGATCTATCCGGGATACCACCATTACCGTTTCGTTTACGAATAAAGAATATGTAGATCAATGCACCACCAATTAATAAGGTGATAAAGCATAAGACTCCCACCAGGACAAAAGGATTAAATTTGGATTTCTTATCCTCTACTTTTTCATCCACATCAACAGGTTTTGCTTCTCCATCCGTCTCTATGACGACGTCCGGTGTCTGAATCTCTGCCGCGGGTTGTTCCTGCTCTGGCAAAGCAACCTGGGCTAATCCCAGCGCAGTTCGGAATTGATCAATGTCGGTAATGGTTAATCCACAGTCGCCAGGCATTAATCTGGATAACTTCTCTTCGCTAACAGATCCTAATCCTTCTAGGCGTCCTTTTGCTTGTATGGCATCACCGGTTTTCATAAATGAATGAACAACCATACAGAAATAATCATCCTGCAAATCTGCCCTCAGGTATGAAGGATCAGCATCAGTCCATTTGACCGGCATTAATCCCCAACCTAAAATTGGCAGCCCAATAATCAAACCAATGAGAAAACCTATTCCTGCCGCTATCAATGGTCTCTTTAAGTATTCTTGGAATTTATCCATTTTTCTGCTCCTGGTGATTTGACATAATTTTGAATTATTACATTTTGATTTTAGAACAAAGCGTCTAAAAATGCAACAATTCAATCACATTTATCTAGTTGCAGATTTTATGCCAGATCTTCCTTTTCTCCAGTCAGAATATCGGATTGCAAAAAAGTTTCCTCACATTTCAGGCATTGAAGGTCGCGCTTGTTCAAAACCACCAATGTTCCTTGACAATTCGGACAGGATTCTGCTACAGGCTGTTTCCAGGAAGTAAATTGACATTCAGGATAATTCGAACATCCATAGAAAATGCGCCCTTTTCTGGTTCTCCGAATAACAACTTCACCGGTAGAGCAATCAGGGCATTTTACGCCAATTTTTTCTAAAATCGGTTCAGTATACCGACAGGTTGGAAAATTACTACAGCTAATAAATTTACCAAATCTACCAAATCGAACAACCAATTCATGACCACATTTTGGACAATCTCTGCCAATTTTTTCTAATTCTGTTTTCGTTTCTGGCATTTCCTCTTTTGCCCGATTTAAATGGACGGAAAAATCCTTATAAAAATCTCTGATCACTGAATTCCATACCTTTTCACCAGAAGCGACCTGATCCAGGGCTGTTTCCATGGAAGCAGTAAATCCTGTGTCAACAACTTCGTTAAAATGCGCAACCAGCAAATCATTTACAGTCATACCAGTTTCAGTGGGAAATAATCGTTTCTTTTCTCGTTCAACATACCCCCGTTCTTGTATCGTTGAAAGAATCGGTGCATATGTCGAAGGTCGTCCAATCCCGTATTCTTCCAATAATTGAACCAAAGAAGCTTCTGTAAACCGTGGGGGTGGCGCTGTAAAATGTTGCTCAGGAATTAAACGAACAAGCTCCTGCTTTTGACCATCCTCTAAATTGGAGGGTAACAATACAACGGAGTCATTCCCATTTAATTTGTCTTCATCTTTTGCTTCTTCATAGACGACCAGAAAGCCTGAAAAACGCAAAGTCGATCCGGACGCACGAAATTCATATTGGTTTTCTTTTCCATCCGCCTGAATTTCGACGGAAACTGTATCGTAAATAGCTGCTTCCATTTGAGAAGCCACGAATCGCTTCCAAATTAGTTGATAAAGTTTATACTGATCACCTTTTAAATATTTCTTAATTTCTTCTGGAGATCGCAAAACAGAAGTTGGCCTGATCGCTTCATGAGCTTCCTGAGCTTTGACAGCTCTGGTTTTATGTTGGGGTAAAGTGGCAGGTAGAAAAGATTTTCCAAATTTTGAAATAATATAATTGCGGACTTCTTTTTGAGCTATTTCAGAGATATTTGTCGAATCGGTGCGCATATAGGTGATCAAACCTGTTGCACCACCTTCGCCCATATCCAAACCTTCATAGAGTTGTTGAGCTAAAGCCATCGTACGCCGGGCTGTAAATCCCAGCCGGCGTGATGCTTCCTGTTGCAGAGAACTGGTAATAAAGGGTGCAGGAGCTTTCCGTTTTCTTTCACCTTTTTTTACTTTTGTGATCCAATAATTGGCATGTTCAAGATCGCCCAAAAAGCTGTGAGCCTTCTCTTTGTCATTTAACGTGGGTTCTTCGCCATTAATCCGGAATAATTTAGCAATGTAAGTTTTTTTCGATTGTTCTGGCTTGAGTTCAACCTCAATTGTCCAGTATTCTTCCTGGATGAAATCTTCGATCTCTCTCTCACGCTCAACAATTAATCGCAACGCAACAGATTGGACCCGACCCGCAGATAAACGGCTGCGAACCTTCTGCCACAATAATGGGCTTAAGTTATAACCAACCAATCGGTCGAGTATTCTGCGGGCTTGTTGGGCATTCACAAGGTCCATATTGATCGTTCTAGGATGACCGAAAGCTTCTTCAATTGCGGGTTTTGTGATTTCATGAAAGACGACCCGATATGTTCGATTTTCATCTATTACAGCTGATTCCATTAAATGCCAGGCAATCGCTTCTCCTTCCCGGTCAGGATCAGTTGCCAGATAAATCTGCTCAGCTGTTTTCGCAAGTTGTTTCAATTCTTTTACAATCGGTCTTTTCTCATTTGGTACCCGATATTTAGGAGTAAACTGATTTTCAACATCCACTGCTAATTCAGACCGCAACAAATCACGAACATGTCCAACAGAAGCTTTCACTATATAATCTTTACCTAAAAATCGTTGAACGGTCTTGGCTTTCGCGGGAGATTCAACGATCACAAGCTTTCCATTTAATTTTGGTTGTTTTTTAACTACCGGAGGGGGCGTTAAATGTTTATGTTCCTCAGTATTTCCAGTTCTATAGAGAGTCGTACCACAAACAGAACAAACTCCTTTTGTTACCGGCGCACCAATTTTGTTATATGTTGCTTCCGTGTTTTTTATTTCACGTTTTGTTCTGCATTTTACACAATAAGCTTCCAAAACAATTCCTCCTACAAATAATCTTCCAAACCGTTTTCGGTCAAGTATTTTACGACATTTTTAATTTCTTGGGATTTTTTGCGATCACATATCAAAATGGTGTTATCACATTCGACAATCACCAGGTTTTCAATACCCATGGTCACAATCATATGTTTGTCTGATTGCGAATAGACTAAAGTATTCCTCGTTTCAAACCCATGATGGCTTAACGCTAAGTTTACATTTCCATTATGATCGGATTCCATCACATCGAATAATGATTCCCAACTGCCAACATCGAACCACCCGAGATGGGCTCCTGGTATAACAATAACGTTCAATGCGTGTTCCATAATTCCATAATCAATCGTTTCTGGAATTATTTTCTCCCAAAGAATCGGTAACATTTTTTCAAAACTTCCTTCATCAAGTGAATTTTTAATCGCCTCAAGAATCTGATTTAACTCCGGCATTTGTCTTTTGAATTCTTGCAAAATTGCATCCACATGCCACAGAAACATTCCGGAGTTCCAATCATAAACACCCGACGCAAACATAAGTTTTGCTTTTTCCTCATCAGGTTTTTCAATAAATTGTTTCACTTTAAATGCCCAGCGATCCTCAAACTGATTAACTGGGTCGCCTTTATGGATGTATCCATAACCGGTCGCCGGGAATGTCGGATGAATTCCCAATGTGATCAAATATTTTTCTTTGGCAGCTTGATAACCGGATTTCAATATGTTTAGAAACTCGGGAATATTTCGAATAAAATGGTCAGCGGTTAAAATTACCAGGATTGCTTCAGGATCCAGTTGCTTAATGTATGTTGCTGCATAACCTACTACGGAGGCAGTTCCCTTGGGAAATGGCTCTATCAGGAAATTTCTCCTGGGAATCTGTGGGGTTTGTAATGACAATGGTTCAGCTTGTTCAGCAACAGTGACAACAAAAATTCGATCGGGAGAAAACAATCCTTCCAGACGGTTAACGGAGATTTGGAAGAGAGTCTCTTCACCAAATATCTTTACCATCTGTTTGGGCGTTTTCCTTGTGGATAATGGCCAAAGCCTGGTTCCACCACCGCCAGCCATAATGACAGCATAAAAATGTTCATAATTTTCCATCATGAATAATAATCCCCTCTTTCTTCTCTGATGACTACGTATTTCATCCCACCCACCTGTTTGGTCAAACCTTTCAATTCCAGCATAGCCAGGTAAGAACTTACTTGTGAGATGGGTAATTCGGATAAATTGGTGATCTCATCGACATGTAAAGGTTCATTCGATAAAACCCGCAGTATTTTTTCTTCAAACAGGTCAATCGGATATTCTTTTCTAAACGTTTTTCTTTCCTGAATCAGTTCAACTTGAATATCCTGTAAGACCTCTCGAATATCCAATAATGGTTTTGCACCCTGTTGGATTAATTTATTTGTGCCTTTACTCTGAACATTGTAGATACTTCCAGGGACGGCATAAACATTCCTTCCCTGACTGGCAGCAAAATCAGCGGTGATCAAAGCTCCGCTTGTTTGCCCTGCTTCCACCACAATCGTAGCTCGGGATAATCCAGAAATAATCCGGTTTCTAGGCGGAAAATTGTTTGCTTCAGGAGCTGTCCCGGGAGGGTAATCACTGATCACTGCCCCGGCTTTGGAAATATCTTCCGCCAATTTTTTGTGTTCTGCCGGGTAAATTCGGTCTACTCCACTGCCCAGCACCGCAATCGTCCTCCCACCAGCTTCCAGAGCGCTCTTATGGGCAATACCGTCAACACCCCGCGCTAATCCGCTCACAATCGTAATTTTGTGGTCAGCCATCACCCGGGAGAATTCTTCGGTAATTTGTTTTCCATAATGGGTTACTTTTCTGGTGCCCACAATAGCAACTGCCCACTCATCCTCCAAGGATAATTCTCCTTTTAAATAGATAACTGGTGGTGGTTGATCGATTTCCTTCAAATACCGGGGATATTCTGGATCTTCTTTGATTAAGATTTTTATACCAGCAGATTGAATCCGCTTTACATATTGATTAAGGTCTAAATCTTTGCGAATTTGTAACACACGTTCACAAATTTTTTCAGATAATCCGGTTTCCTTTAATGCGGAAAGTGGCGCGTTCCAGGCAATTTCAAGATCACCGAAGTAATCTTCCAACGCCTGCATCCTGACAGCACCGATCCCCTTGATTAAGCTAAATCCAACCCAATAGTTTCTTGGATCCATACTTAATCCTGGTTATAGTATTCCAATGGTTTTACAACCATGATTTTATTTTCAATATCAATTTTTTCAATTAAATTTAATAATGCAGGAAACAAGGTTTCTTTTCTATCTTCGCCAATAATGACATAGACGTCATTCGCCCCTGTTTCAAGTATTTCCGTCAGGACACCGATTTTTGACCCATCGACAGCCATTACAGAACACCCAATGAGTTGATGATGGTAATACTCTCCCTCAGGAAGCTCAGGAAGTTCATCCGTTTCAACAAACACAAAATCGCTTTTAAATTTTTCGACTTGATCAATGTGGTTGTATTCATCAAATTGAATAAAGAACCCCTTGGAATGTTCTTTGATCGAACGAATGTGCACTGGTATATATTCCTCCCCAACAAACACCTTTTTGCCCTTCTTTATTCGTTCAGGAAAATCGGTCAAGATATAAAAGGATATTTCCCCATCCAGTCCATGCGCTTTACCAAGACGTCCAATAGCCAAATAGACAGGCTCGCTTTGTGTGAGCGAGCCTGTGCCATTCATATCAGGTTCAGACAGCCCCCGATGTTTTTTTTTCATCGAGGTTCCACCACATCCAATGAGGCTTGTTTCCCCTCACGGGCGGCTGCTACACGCAATAATACGCGCATTGAATTTGCTACACGCCCCCCTTTTCCAATGACGCGCCCCATGTCTTCTTTGGCTACCATTAACTCCACACGAGTTTTGTTCCCACCTCGATCGCATTTTACTTCAGCCTGGGAGGGGTCATCTACCAATGAACGAGCTATAAATTCAATTAATTCTTTCACGGCTAATTCCTTTCTTAAAGCAAGTTTTTTGACTACGCTTAATAAGTGATGAAAATTAAGCCGGATTCGTTTTCTGGTTGGATGTGTGTTTCGTGTAAATCTTTTCCGCTTCTTCTTTTAATACATCCATCGACTCACCTTTCTTAAAACGGTCGAATCTCTCCAGAAGACCTACTTGCTTAAATATCTGTTCAACTGAGTCACTGGGCTGAGCGCCTTTGCCCATCCAATCAAATACACGCTCTTCCTGGACGCTGATTGTTGAAGGCTCTGTCCTGGGATTATAAAAACCTAAAACTTCTAGAAATTTCCCGTCCCGTGGACTTTCTTTATCAGCTGCAATAATACGGTAGGTTGGTTGACCTTTTAATCCTTGTCTTCGTAATCGAATCCTTACCATCGATTTTTTCTCCTGTTTTTTAATAAATTTTATTTTTGATCATCGGATGTCAATCTGATTCTGAGAGGAAACGTTGAAGGGACGTTTAAAGAATCATGTTGATCATCAGACTAACCGAATAAACGTGGTAATCCCCGCCCTCCGGATTTTTGAAAAGTTTTCATCAATTTCTTTATATCACGATATTGCTTAATTAAGCGATTTACATCTTGTACTTGAGTGCCAGATCCAGAAGCAATTCTTCGTCTGCGTGACGCATTAAGTATATCCGGAAATCGTCTTTCTTGTGAAGTCATCGAATTTATAATAGCTTCCGTCTGTTTTAATTGGTTTTCTGCGTCTTTTGGATTCACTGACCTGGCCATTTGCCCCATGTTACCTGGCATCATTTCTAATATTTGAGAGATGGACCCCATTTTCTTGATTTGTTTGAGTTGTTGCAGAAAATCTTCCAAAGAAAATTCTCCGCTGATCATTTTCTGAGCCTGGGATTGGGCTTCTTTTTGGTCAAAAGCCATTTCCGCTTTTTCGATCAACCCAATTACATCTCCCATACCCAAAATTCGGGAAGCAAGACGACCTGGATCATAAACTTCCATGGCGTCAATACCTTCCCCGGTGCTGAGGAACTTGATCGGAACACCGGTAACACTACGAATCGAAATCGCAGCTCCACCCCTGGCATCACCATCAATTTTCGTTAATACCAACCCTGTGATCGAAACTGTATCCCGAAAACCTTCAGCAACATGTAAAGCTTCCTGACCAATCATAGAGTCTACGACCAGTAATATTTCGACAGTTTTTACCCTCGATTGGATTGCACGAAGCTCATCCATTAAATCCTGATCTAACTGTGAGCGTCCAGCGGTGTCGATAATGACAACTGTGTACCCACCTTTACGGGCAAAATCATACGCATGAAAAGATACTTCCGGTGGTTTCTTCCCATCTTCGGTGAAAACTGGTACATCGATCCGTTCACCCAGGGTCTGCAATTGTTTTATGGCAGCGGGACGATATGGGTCAGCAGCAACCATTAAAACTCGTTCGCCTTGTGATCTGAGTTTCTTGGCTAATTTGGCTGAAGCAGTGGTCTTACCAGATCCCTGCAAGCCAACCATCATGATTACATAAGGTTTTTCTCCGCTCAAATTGATTTTTGATGGTTCACCTAATGTCTTAATTAACTCTTCGTTGACAATTTTTATAACTTGCTGCCCGGGATTCAGCGCTTTGGACACTTCCGACCCAATGGCCCTTTCACGAACCTGGGCTACAAACTTTTTTGCAACGCTAAAATGGACGTCTGCTTCCAATAACGCCAGCCGCACCTCTCGCATTATATTATCAACATCACCCTCGGAGAGTTTTCCTCTCCGGCGTAATTCTTTAAATATCCCGTCCAGTCTTCCAGTTAAATTCTCAAACATAAATTATCTTCAATATTACTTAACATTTAATAGCGAGCAAAATTTTAGCTTGTTCAACAATTTTGGTCAAGGAATTCTAACACAGGTGTTTTCCCAGGGTAAAATACAAATCAATTTAGGTAGTTTTTTTTGTGAAATAGTAGATAACCTGCTAAATAACGCATCTTTTCATAATGATGTGTGTTATCTTGATAGGTAAGACGATATACTGTAGCACACAAAAAATTATTAGAAAAATTGGAGAGTAGAATGGCACAAGTAGCAATTGTCACAGACAGTACAGCTTATATTCCCCAGGAATGGGCGTCGGAATTTAAACTGCAGATAGCACCTTTACAGGTTATTTGGGGGGAAGAACAATTTCGTGATGGAGTGGATATTCAACCACTTGAATTTTATGAAAAATTACAAACCGCTGAAGTAATGCCATCCACCTCTCAAGCCACGCCCGGAGCTTTGAAAGAAATCTACAAAGAATTAACAAACCAGGGCTTTGATATTTTCTCTATTCACATCTCTTCCAAATTATCTGGCACCATTGATTCAGCTGAACAGGCAAAAGCCATGTTGGAGATTGATAATATTGAAATCTTTGATTCAGAAACAACAGGCATGGCTTTAGGATTTCAAGTATTGGCCGTCGCTCGTGCGGCTGCGAACGGAGCATCACTAAAAGATGTTGTCAAAATTGCGAAAAAAGCACGCGAAAATACAGGTGTTTTATTTGCAGTCAACACACTTGAATTTTTACATCGCGGAGGTCGTATCGGCGGAGGTGCGGCATTCCTTGGCACCATGTTGAAATTGAAACCGATTCTCGAAGTGCGTGAAGGAAAAATTGAAGCAGCGGGAAAAGTTCGCACGATGAATAAGGCTGTTGACAAAGTCATTGAAATTATGAAATCACAGATTGGTAATCGAACACCCATCCGAATTGCCATCCAGCATGCCAATGCCTTACCAGAAGCGAAAATTCTTCTCGATAAGGTTCTGAAGTCATTGCCTGAAGAAGATGTCGTTGAGGCAGCAATTGCCGATGTCAGCCCGGTCATTGGGACTCATACAGGCCCTGGTGTGGTCGGGATTGCCTATATGGCTGGTATGTAATAAAAAGAACGTCCGCAAGGACGTTTTTTATTTTGATAAGTATCCTTGCTTCTACTGACAGAGATCACAATTACTTGCATTCATATGCGATTATCAATCCTTTTCCGATAAAATGAAATCATTATTATTTCATGTTTATTTGAAAGGATTAAAAAATGACTTTAACTGAAAAGCTCGGCGTTCAAATTCCGGAAATTTTATTACCGGTTAATACAATTGATTTCCAAAAATGGGCTGTGATTGCATGTGATCAATACACCTCGCAACCGGAATATTGGAAGGATGTCGAAAATTTAGTTGGTCACTCTCCATCCACCTTAAAAATGGTTCTTCCCGAAATTTATTTGGATACTGATAATGAAATTGACAGAATTGAATCCACCAAGCAAACCATGGAGAACTATCTTGACCAAGGGCTTTTTCGTTCTTTCGAGGGATTTATCCTGGTTGAACGCAAAATCGGGACGAAAACCAGATTTGGTTTGATGCTGGCCCTGGATTTGGAAAAATATGATTTCTCCAAAGGATCTCAAACCTTAATTCGGGCAACGGAAGGAACTATCATCGAAAGACTTCCACCCCGAATCCGTATTCGGGAAGGCGCAAAATTGGAATTTCCCCATATTTTGGTTCTGATCGATGACCCACAAGGAACAGTAATTGAACCATTTATTGATCAACGACAACAATTGGATAAATTATATGATTTTGAATTGATGAAAAATAGTGGCCATTTGACTGGCTACGGAATTAATAAGGTAGACCAACTTGACACTGTCCTCACTGCATTGGGTAACCTTGCAAATCCAGAATGTTTCAAAGATCATTACAATGTTGGTGATGACGTTGGTGTCCTTCTTTTTGCCATGGGTGATGGCAATCATTCACTGGCGACAGCAAAATCCATTTGGGAAACGATGAAGCCAACCGTCGGGCCAAACCATCCAGCCAGATATGCACTGGTTGAAATTGAAAATATTCATGATTCGGGGTTGGAATTTGAGCCCATCCACCGGGTATTATTTAACCTGAAAGACGATATTCTTGAAAAAATGCGAAACTTCTGGGATGGGGAGATCAACCTGAAACAGTTTACTCAGGCACAAGAAATGATCGATGAAGTCGATCAACAAACAGGGAAATCTCACAAATTTGGTTTTATTTCACCAAGTGGTTTTTCTGTCGTTGAAGTAAAACAACCTTCTACAAATTTGCCCGTTGGCACATTACAACTTTTTCTTGATGGATTTTTACGCTCTGGTGGAGCAGAAAAAATTGATTATGTTCATGGGAGTGAAGTAACGTGTCGTCTTGGGTCAACACCAGGCAATTGCAGCTTTTATCTTCCCACGATGGAAAAGGACCAATTATTTAGAACCGTGATATTGGATGGTGCTTTACCGCGTAAGACTTTTTCCATGGGAGAAGCTTACGAAAAAAGATTTTACCTGGAAGGGCGAAAAATTACACAGTAAATTTTCAGAAGAGGTGTTTGATCCCAGCAAACACCTCCTTTTCTTTTATAATAGAGTCACTTAAATGAATGCATGCTTCGGCAAAAGGAAATCTATGTTTTCACCGGAAATGAAAAATTTTACCAATCCTCTCCCTCCCAGCGAAGTTCAAATCCTGGATTTAAAGATTGAACCATGGGAGGATAAGAAGCGCTACAAGGTATTCTTGAAAATTTCAGAATTTACACATCCCCCCAACTTAAATTTCTATATTTCAACCCATAATTCTGAAATAATTAGTGAAGTGACAATGATCGAAAATGTTGACACTGACATTGTGTTTACCATGCACTTACGTAACCATCATCAACCGGATCAATTAACTTTAACTGGCGAAATTTTTTATCCTGATGACATAGGAAAGGTTGATGAAAAATCTATCTCTTTCAATATAAATGATTAATAAATTCGATCAATTCGGAAAAACTTTTACTATATTATTCATCATGCTGTGGGGGATAATTTTATCCGGTTGCCAATCCATTGGCCCTGAAAAAAAATTAAATCAAGAAAATGAAAATATAGCTACACCTGCGTATACTTTAATGCCACAACAGCCAACCCCACTTAGCACTCTTGTTCCAGCGACCATAATTTCAGGCCCCGATCTGACCACTTCCGAGGTTGATGATCAAATAGAAAATGACATAACACCAACGCTGATGATTGTTCAATTGTCATCACCGCTGGAAGGTATTCCATTAGAAGAATTATCGCAAATCGTCTCAAATCCTTTTGATTATGCCGGTGATGGAAAAGATGAAGGACATCATGGTACTGATTACTCTTTTTATCAATATAAAACCTATAAGAGCATCGAGAATTTGCCAGTCCTTTCCATCACTTCAGGAAAAGTACGCTCAGTTCTGAATAATCGCCCACCTTACGGTAATACGATTTTGATCGAAACGCCTTTTTCAGCCCTGCCAGTTTTTTTTGCAGATTATCTCCAGGTTCAATATCCTGTTTCTGACGTGCCATATTACACAAACTTAAGTTGCCCGGAATTTCAATTGATTGAAAATTCAAAAGATTCTACCTCACGATCGTTATATGTTCTTTATGGCCATTTATTCTCTCCCCCAGCAGTAAAAATCGATTCTCTTATTTTTGGCGGTGAGAAAATTGGTGAAGTTGGGAATTCTGGATACTCCGGGAATCCTCATTTGCATCTGGAATTCAGAATTGGGCCATCTGGTTATCGCTTCGAGGAAATGGCTCATTATGATAACACCGCGTCGCAAGAAGAAATTTATAATTATTGTTTATGGCGCGTGTCGGGACTCTTCTATCAGATTGATCCTATGGCTACCATCGAGTTTTATTTACAAAATCGTTAATTCGGAATTAAGGTGAACTGAAGGTTAAAATGCTACAATCAGAAAAGAACTTTTCTGATGCTCAATCGAATTATTGAAAATGAACAATCATAATAAACCTAAAGAGGTGAATTCCAATAATCTATGGATCATTCTGGCCATTACTAATTTAGTATTGGTTTTGTTTATTGTTAACAATGTTCTTACACCCCGACTGCAATCGAAATCAAATCAGGTTGATGCACAACCGCCTACATTAGCTGCTGATACAGGTGTTGTCACCACCGTTGAAAATCCTGGGAATCCGGAATTTTCAGAGAGCTTACTCTCCTTAGATAATCCTTCTTCAGAAATACCGTTGTACATACTGTCTATTTATGTGAATCAAAAATCGCAATTATATGCTTTTCACCCGGATGGCATTCCTTTTACGCGTTTACTGGATGAACCTTATGAAGAAATTCACCCTGCAATCAGCCATGACAACACCAAAATTGCTTATTCAGCCAAGAAAAATGGATATTGGGATATTTATATTCTGGATTTTAGTGATGGATCTGAAAAACGTGTAACTGATTCTCCCGAATATGACGGCTCTCCCACCTGGTCTTCTGACGATTTGTACCTGGCCTATGAATCCTATCGTAATGGAAATCTGGATATATTCATTCAGGATCTGCAAAATCTGGAGACAGCTCCGATACAACTAACTAATGGAGATGCACCTCAATTTTCTCCTGCCTGGAGCCCGGACGGGAGGAAAATCGCTTTTGTATCTACTGAGGGTGGAAATGAAGAAATTTGGCTGGCAAAGTTGGGTACGATTGAAGACCGTTTCGAAAAAATTACCGATCGGCCAAAGCAAATCGATATTCATCCTCAATGGTCTGCAGACGGTGAAAAGTTGCTCTGGACCAGTGAAAACTATGGATATCCCAGAATCATGCAGGCTGATTTTTCCAATTCAAGTGTCATGATTTCAGAAGTTAGTATGGGAGATTCAGCAATCTTAACCACCAATTTGATTGCTTATATTCAATTGGAAGCCAATCAAAATTTCTTAATTTCGAAAAATCAAACAGGAAAATTGCTATTTCCTTCCACTGAAATTCCCGGAAATGTTAATGGATTTGCGATAATTCCAAACCATGCTGATAACGAATTCTTACTTTCACTAATAGAAAAAAACCCCAAACTTACCAAAATGAATGAAAAGAATCAACTGAGTAATTCGACAAAGCTGGTCTTTCTGGAAAATGTTGAGGCTGAATATCCATTTCTTTCCGGCTCAGTGGTTCAACCATTTACTGAGTTGCGCACCTCGATTGCCAATATTTCCGGTTGGGATTTTCTCAGACAGTTAGAAAAAACTTACATTCCCATTACCGATCCTTCAACCCCAGGTACCGCGGAGGAATGGCTATACACAGGACGTGCCTTTGAATTCAATCCGCTTTCGATTCATGCCGGATTAACCACCACGATCAAAGAAGAAAGAAGTGGGCAGACCTATTGGCGAATATTTATCAAAGCCAGATATCAGGATGGATCCCAGGGATTCCCGATCAAACAAATGCCCTTTGATCTTTCTGCCAGATATAATAACGATCCTGACACATACGAAACCGGCGGGATGAATATACCAATTCCAGAGGGATACTGGATTGATCTGACCGAATTAGCGCTGAGTGAATCCTGGGAAAGAGTTCCTGCAATGGCTAATTGGCAAAAATATTTTAATTCGACCCGATTTAATCAATTTATTTATTCAAATGGGTTGGATTGGTACGCAGCCATGAAGGCGTTATATCCAATCGAAGCATTCAAATCTCCAACTCCAATTCCCACCAACCCATTAACACCGACGGTCAGCCCGACCATCCGCTATTATCGATCTCCCACCATTACTTCCACACCCACTGAAACAGTTGTCCCGACCAGACGACCCACATGGACCCCTCAACCATAACTTTATGAAAAAGAATTTTTTTATTTCCTTGTGGTTGCTAACTTTCATTGCTATGTTACTTGTTTTTTTGATGGCGAGGAAAGGCTTTCCTGATTCATTGGACCTGCAAACAAAATTAAATCCTATTGAAAATGTTCTGATCGGGAACCAAACACAATTGACAACTTCAGATTTAATGGCTAACCCAAATAAATCCTCTCAGGATATAACATCTCTGGAAGAACCGTTCTCCCTGGTATTACCTAAACCGGATGAGGCCCCGGTTTCACTCTGGCGACCGCCCTTATACCCCACGCCATGGGCAATTTCCCCGCATGATCATTTTTATTTTTCAAGACCAATAGCTGCTGATGAAATTAATTGGCCTCTGGCAAATTATCGTTATGGGTACTTTTTCCCAGACTCGGATATTATTCATACAGGGATAGATATTACCGCCAAACGTGGCACCCCCGTAATCGCTGCTGCTCCAGGTACAGTCATTTGGGCGGGATACGGATTATATTACGGCTCTTACAATGAGGAAGATCCGTATGGCATAGCCGTAGCAATTGAACATGATTTTGGATACAAAGATAAAAATTTAGTAACTGTCTATGGACATATGGATAGGGTAGATGTTGAAAAAGGTCAAAGAGTTGAGACTGGTACCCAATTAGGGATAGTCGGCAATACTGGTTTCACAACTGGTCCACATTTACATTTTGAAGTCCGCTATGAGACCAACAGTTACTATAGAACTCGAAATCCTGAATTATGGCTATCCCCTCCACAAGGCTGGGGCGTTCTGGCAGGTCAGATTAAAACATTCGATGATTATTATATTCTCCTCCAGGAGGTATATATCCGCAGTAAAGAGACAAATCAATCCTGGATGGTACTTACCTACGCAACCAACAATATCAATCGTGATGAGTATTACAAAGAAAACTTAGCCCTCAGTGACCTCCCAGCAGGCGAATATACGATCTCCTTTGCAATTGATGGTATAACATATAAACACGACTTTACCATTTATCCCGGTGCGATTACTTTCTTTTCATTCCGTGAAAAAATTGGTTTTTCCTTCAAAACACCCACCATTCAAACACCAGAAGATTGGGAAAACGTAGTGCTTTCTGATGATTTTCTTCCTTGATTAGTTTTTAAACCTTGACAGAATATAGCAATTCAATTGAAAATCAATACTATCAGGACAATAATAAAAGGAATTAATAAAAATTGGAGGTATCAATGACCCAAAAAATTAAAAAGACCAGTTTCTGGATCTTACTTATGTTATTAATGACTGCTGTGTTGGTAGCGTGCAAGCCATCCGAACCAGTGGAACCAACCCTGGATGCGAATGTAATTTTTACACAAGCGGCTGAAACTGTCGCAGCACAATTGACCCGTACCGCACTCAGCCTACCATCTGCCACCAATACAGCCCAACCCTCACCAACAATGACGGCAACCATAGAATTACCAACAATTGCCCCCACATCCGATTCAACCAGTACAACACCAAATAGCACAGTTGTCAGTGGTTCAACACCTAATCCAAACAAGATGGCTTTTGTTACCGATGTAACTATACCGGATGGACAGGTGATTCCCCCAGGTTCAAAATTTGTCAAAACTTGGAGAATTAAGAATACTGGCACAACCACCTGGACTGCAAATTACAAGGTTAGATTGTGGGCAGGCAACAGTTTCGGCGCACCTTCTTCGTTTTTATTAGGTCAGGAAGTTAAACCGAATTCAGAAGTTGATATATCCATTGAGTTTACAGCACCCAGCCAAAGCGGTGAATATATAGCATCATGGATACTTTCTGATGTTCAGGAAGCAAATTTCGGAACCACATTCTTTGTTAATTTTGTTGTTGGTGTTCCCGCTTCACCAACTGCAACACAAGCAGAACCTACAGCTACAGTGGAGCCGTCTCCAACCCCATAATGGATCAACTTTCGGAGAGTACACTACAATCCATTAAAGAAAATCTAAAAACCGAAGCGCACCGCCTCGGTTTTTCTCATATTGGATTTACGAATCCGGGCACACCCACCCATTTTGATACATTTATCGATTGGATTAATAAAGGGCATGCTGGCAGTATGAGTTATATGAGCCGGCCAGATACGGTTGCTAAGCGTAAAGATCCGACGCTCATTCTGAGATCCTGTAAATCAATCATCGTCCTGGCATTACCTTATTCTCCCCCAGGAGAGGAGGAAAAAAATGGTCACTTACCAAAAATTGCGAATTATGCCATAGGGGATGATTACCACCTGGTGATACCCAGACTTCTGGAAAAACTGGTAGATTCCATCAAAACGGAAGCCCATCCTTACCAAATTGAGTATCGTATTTATACCGATACTGGTCCAATTCTCGAAAAAGAATTCGCTCAAAGGGCTGGCTTGGGTTGGATTGGAAAGAACGGCTGTCTGATCATTCCTGGCGCAGGCTCTTACTTCTTCCTGGCAGAAATTCTTATTAATTTGCCTTTTGAACGGGACACTGCATTTGAAAAGGATCTATGTGGTAAATGCACCCGGTGCTTAGAAAGTTGCCCAACGGAATGCATTTTATCCAATCGAACCATAGACGCCAACCGCTGCATTTCCTTTCTCACCATTGAGAACAGGGGAGACATCGCGGAGGAATTGCGAACGAAAATGAATGGCTGGATCTTTGGATGTGATGTTTGTCAACAGGTTTGTCCATGGAACATTAAATTCTCCAGGGAACCCGAACCGAATTACTTTCAACCCGGCGAGAATATCAAAAATTTCGACTTACTTAATGAAATCCTGTTAGGACCATCAGACTTCAAAAAAAAATATTCAAATTCACCTATATTGCGTACAAAATACTTCGGGTTTAAACGCAATTTGCTAATTGCAGCTCGAAATCATTTCCAAACCACGTTGACAGCTGCGATTGAAGAAATTATGAATAACGAAGAAAACCCTGCCCTCCGCGAACTTGCTGGCTGGGTGCTGAATGTTTCCAGCAATTCACAAGGCAAACAGGTTTAAAAGAAATTGAAAGGTTAAAGCGTGAAAAATTAACAAAATTGAGATGAGCCCACCAAATTACCTGCAGGCTCATCTCTTCGTCTTCTAAGGTGTTGGTGTGACAGTCGCAGGCAACGTAGGAAGCGGTGTCACCAGGTTGACCCTGACTTCTAATATCTGACCTGCAAAAATTTGATTCGAATTCTCTAATTCATTTAATTCCATGATGTCTTCTACCGTACTCAGGAATTTATTAGCAATGAGATCTAACGTATCCCCAAATTGAACTACGTATGTCAACTTTGATCCTCTGGGTAAATTTGTTGGCCAGGGGGTAGCAGTAGGCAATTCCTGATTGGGTGCCGGAATAATAATCTTATCACCCGGCTGAATTGGGCAGGATCCCGGGTCAAAATTATTTATTGCCAGTAAAACCATAATATCAATATCGTAAGTGGCAGCAATGTCATAACAGGTATCACCTAAGACCACAGTATATTCAATCGGGCCTGAACGGGTTGGAGTGATGGTGACGGTTGGGGTTTCAGTTGCTGTTGATGTCATCGTGAATGTGGCAGTTGGCGGCACCTGGGTGGGTGTAAACGTAGCAGTGGCAGTTGGCGTGGCAGAGGCAAAGAGGCTGAATTTTGGTTTTGTGGGGCCAACCAACCAGACAATTAATAGAACTATTCCCACGATGACAAGGATCAATGCTAGCCCCCAGATAATAAATGGCAGCATTTGTTGTTTTCTTTTATAGGAAGCAATTAATTTTTTTGGATCATCTCTTTTCATATTCATTTCCTAAATCTTTATAAATAATCAATATGGGTTGATTCATTGTATTCTGATTTCTTTTTTTTTGCAATTACCGCTGTTATAATCATAGGTATCAAAATTCTGTTAATTTAATCTAATCTCAAATGGAGGCTTAAGTATGGAAATTTCAACTGTAGAATACAAACGCTGTGATGTTGTTAAAGTTACAGGTCGCATCGACAGCGCAAGCGCTCCCCAATTACATGAAGAATTTAACAAATTAATGGAAGCCAATCACTTTCATATTGTCTTTAACATGGTCGATGTTAGTTTTATTTCCAGTGCTGGATTGCGCGTGCTCATTTCTACCCAGAAGAACTGTAAAAGATTTAATCGTGGAGAATTAGTCCTCGCGAATGTTCCTGAAAATATCAGAGCAGCATTGGATCTGGCTGGGTTCACAGCATTATTTAAAATATTTGACAGTGAAGTTGCCGCTGTAGGAAATTTCTAAATTTTTTCTTATTACCATGAAAACACTTACTTTTCCTGGTAGCTATTCCAGTCTGGTAAAGATTGGAGAATTTGTGACTCAAGCGGCAAAATCGATCGGTTTTGAGGGATTTGAACTTTACAAAATTGAAACTGCAGTAGATGAAGCCTGCTCAAACATTATCGAACATGCATATGGTGAAGATAATTTTGGCGAAATTGACATTTCAATCACAACAAATCCTGAAAAAATCACGATTACGTTGACTGATTATGGAGAGCCATTCGATCCGGAATATGTAAAGCAACCCAATTTGAACACCGATCTTCAGAATCGCGAAGATCATGGATTGGGAATTTATATGATGAAGCAATGGATGGATGAGGTTAATTTTATGAACTATGAGAATAAAAACATCCTGACGCTGGTCAAGTACCGAAAGGATTGACGTTGTTCTCCACACCTGATTTGCAGGCATTCCCGGAATGGAAACAATATCTTCGATTGGGTGAAAAACTGTTGGATCAACCATCAGTTGAAAAACAATGTCAATTAATTCAGGAAACAATAAAGAACATATTAGGGGCAGAAGCTACCATCTGGTTATCCGAACCATACTTTCCTTTACCTGGTGATGATGAAAAACCAATTTTACCGGAAGCCCACGTCTCTGAAGTGGTGCGACAAACCTTTGATCAACAATTAATCCATTTTGAACAAGGTATCAATACTTCCTTTGTTGGGAAGAACAATTCAGCCAAACCAACTCATATCGCGATCCCCTTAATTAGCCAGGACAACATGCTCGGCGTACTGGAAGTCCAGAGGACCAGCGGACATCCATTCGATCAGCGTGAATTCAACTTCCTGGAAGGCTTTTCTGCTCATGCAGCTGTTTCCATGCAAATTATTCGCCAGGTTATCCTGAAAAATTGGCGTATGGAACAAATATCTCTGGTTCGAAAAGTATCTGAACAAATTGCAAATGTGCACGACCTCCAAACGCTGTGTGAAAAAATAACCGACCTGATCCAAAGAACTTTCGGATACTATTTTGTAACCATTTTTCTCTTAAACGGCAAAACGAAATCATTGGAGTTAAAAGCCTCTTCAAGTACGTTTGAACCAGACAATAATTTATCGCATTCTGTTGTAAATATTGGAGAAGGAATTGTCGGACATGTCGCGCAATATGGTAAGGAAATTATTGCAAATGATGTTTCAAAAGAGGCATTATACAAATCTTATTCCAATTTACCCAACACGAGAAGTGAAGCCACTTTTCCACTAAAAATCGACAAGAAAACTCTTGGGGTTCTGGATATCCAAAGCAATCAATTGGATGCGTTTCGTGAAAATGACGTGATGGTTTTGAATGCACTTGCTAACTCAATTGCAATTGCTGTTCAAGATGCAGAATTATATAGTTCCCTTTCTCTACGAGCAGAACAAATTTCCATCATTTTTGAGGTTAGCCAGACCATCAATTCGTTTCTTGATTTAGACGAATTACTTGAGAAAATCATCCAAATTATCAAGAAGCGCTTTGGATTTAAATGCGTCCACATTTTTACTGTTCACAACGGCCGGAAAAAAATTTTCTACCAGGCTGGGTCTTTACCAGAGAGTAAAAAGTTAATAGAAAATGGATTTGCTTTTGAACTGGATGCGGATGGTATTATTTCCTGGGTAGCACAAAATGGGATTATTGCAATCTCCAATGATATCCATCAGGATAAACGATTTCAAATCCAAAGAGTGCATGAACTGGACTATCAATCCGAATTAGTCGTTCCATTGATGTATGCAGGAGAAGTGCTGGGTATTCTTGATATTCAAAGTGGAGAGAAAAATTCAATCAATGAGCATGATTTGTTTATATTTGAAGCAATTGCATCCACAATATCCTCAGCCCTGCGAAACGCCTTCCTTTTCCGCTCAGAACAATGGCGGCATCGTGTTGCTGAATCATTTAGATCGGTAATTAGTCTGATTTCTGCCAACACCGCCCTGGACACATTACTTTGTAATATCCTTGAAAAATTAAATCAAAATCTCCCCTGCGATGCATCCGCTGTCTGGCTTCTGGATAATCGATTTGACAACCTTGAAGAATTTACTCCCAAAACACTATCGCTTGCAGCTACCTGGAATATTTCGAAAGAAAAATTATTAGGGGCATTGACCAAGAACCCTGAAACCTGGGGACTGATGGAAATGGCCTTAAAAAATAATGAACCAACCATTCGATCATCTGAGCATCCCTGTGGACCTTTGGGTGTTGCTAAAAATTTCCCAAATGATTATTCTTCCATTACAACCCCTCTAAAAATTGGAGATCGAATTCTTGGATTATTGTCCCTGGCTCATCACACTTCCAGAAGATATGGTGATGAAGCCAGAGAAATGAGCATTACCTTTGCAAATTATGCTGCTGTCGCGATTAATAACGCCAGAATATACGCTGAAGCTCAGGAACAGGCATGGATGTCAACGGTTATGCTGCAGGTATCTCAAGCCTGTCAGAATAGTGAAACGACTGAAGACTTGCTTGAATCCATGGTGCGTCTGACCCCCTTACTGGTAGGTGTGAAAAAATGTGCCTTTTATCTGTGGAATCCTTACGAAAATTATTTCTTTCTCAAGGCAGCCTATGGTTTTTCCACGCCGCCCACCCCGGTTTGGACGAAAGATGTTCCGGCTGCTTTTCAATTATTAAATTCATATAATCCTATTTATATACAGGATGTGTCTGAGGAATTGAATTTTGAGAAGCATGATGATATTTCATTTAATACCACTGTCTTGTTGCTTCCCATGCGCGCCCGGGGAGACTTATTAGGTTCATTCCTAGTTTTTCATGAGAATCAGAACCCTAACATTGAGAATGACCTCTCGAGTGATACACTTTCAATCCTACAAGGAATTGTTCAACAAACTGCAGTATCACTGGATAACATGCGATTAATTGAAGCTCGCCAGGAAGAAGCTTATATCACAGCGGTTCTTCTGCAAGTTGCGCAGGCGGTTGTCACCCAACCTAATTTGTCGGATACATTTGAAACAATTGTCAATTTGTTGCCTATTCTAATTGGTGTGAATGCCTGCATCATATACATGCCAGACGATGAAGAAGATCAATCCTTCAAACCGGTTGGAGTCTACGCCGATAATGAAGCCCACTCATTAATTTTTTCGTCACCGGAATTTTGTGAGAACAATCCACTGCTCCGTTTTGTCTCCAAATTCAACCAGATAGCCTATTCTTATATTAAGAATGATGAAATTGAATCGGATTGTATAAAAAATATTAAGCCATTGCCATATATTCAGGAACTGAAAATTGATGTCTCCGACCATATGCTGATTGCATTCCCGATCAACCTGAAAGGGGAACTTTTAGGAATACTGTTAACCAAGGAAGACAATCTTTCGTCTCAATACTTTGAAAAACGCATTGAATTGTTAAATGGTGTGTCTCAACAAATTTCTTTGGCCATTCAAAATTATTTTCTTCAAAAAGATATCGTCAAACGTGAAAAATTAGAACAAGAAATTCAACTGGCTCGCCAAATTCAAAAAACATTTTTACCTGATTCTTTACCTGTCCTGCCTGGATGGCAAATTCAAACCAGGTGGGAACCTGCCCTGCAAGTCGGTGGGGATTTCTACGACGTCATTTTCCTGCCGAATCATCGTGTAGGATTGGTGATCGCTGACGTAGCTGATAAGGGTTTGGCGGCTTCGTTGTATATGACAGTCTCAAGGACCCTGATTCGGGCTTTTGGACAAACCATACCGGACCCAGGTGGAATACTCAGTGCAGTGAATAATTTGTTGGTGGGAGACTCTCCCAGCGGTATGTTTGTAACTGCAATTTTTGCGATCCTCGATTTGAAAACCGGTAAATTAATTTTTGCAAATGCTGGCCACAATCGACCTATTGTTATTCGCTCTCAAAAATCACTCACCGAAGAATTACCACAAGGCGATATGGCTTTAGGGGTTATGGAAGATATCCAATACCGGAACATGGAATTTTCCATTGAACCCGGTGATTTAATTTTATTTTATACGGATGGTCTCACTGAAACATTCTCGACTGATGATGTGCAATATGGCGTAACCCGCATCATCGAATTCTTAAAACAACATCACCAACTGAATGTCAATGAGATTTTAACCAAATTAGATCTCGAATTATATGATTTTCGTGAGGGTGAACCATCCAGTGATGATTTAACTTTGATTGGTTTAAAGCGCGAAATTCTTCCTTAGTTTTGATCAGAGAAGAACAACTCAAACCAGATTTTCCAATTGGGCAGTGTCCTTGTTTCCAAAGTTGGCTGAGCAACAGGCGTAGGTGTAATTTCTGAGGATGATAAAGGAACAATCAATACCTCCCCGGGCTTAACCATATAACCTTTTTCCCGTGCATATTCTTCTACAGCGACTTCGGAGGTCGCAAATCCAATTTTTGTTTCGATGTGGCTATTAGTGATTCGCAAAGCGATTACTTCAGTCTGCATTAAATTATTTTGTTCAGATAATTTTGTCAACTCGTTATAGCGGGCACTCAACCCCATTAATAGAAAAAAGATGACTACTAAAGCAATGTATATCGAAAATTTTCGGAAATCTATTTGCAGATTTTTCATCGTCTCTCAATATTATAAATAATATTTTATCAAAGATACAAATTCCATGCCAATAAAGACTTATCCGGAATAATTCTTGCTTTAAATAAAAAAAGTGCCGAAGGAGGGATTTGAACCCTCACGAGCGTAAGCCCACTACGCCCTGAACGTAGCGCGTCTGCCAATTCCGCCACTTCGGCTCTTTCTGAACGCTTTGAATTTTATCGGATTACTGGGTTTTGTCAACCTTTGTTCAAGATGCAATGCTTCAGGAATGATTTAAAATATTTAAATCTTTGGCAAACATTCTCTAACCTGTCCGACAACTTTCAGACCCGTTGATATGCTCGTGATTAAAAAATCACAGTGATTTCCCAATCGTACAAATCTGATTTATATCATTTACTCCTTTTAGTCTGGTCATTAAATCAAATTGCTGACCTCAAACCTGCCTCAAAGAAATCTTCCTGGTCTTTTTCCTTCATTCAAACCGGTGTTTGTTGGTGAAAAAACATCAACCAGTTATTACCCTCCATACTGTAAGCGGAAGAACATAATGCTTTATAGGGGGTATCAAGATCTTTGCGTTCAGCTGTAGCAAGATAACTTAACATCATTACACCGTTTTTAATAGACTTTAATTTTTTGTCTGAAAAGATTACTGATTGCCAACGCGGTCCCTGAGTAAGACTGGAAATGATTTGATTGCGCTCCAGAATTCCTACCGGTGGCGCAAATACCATCCAGGCATGCTCCGATAAATGCTGTTCATAATAGTTTGCATCCCCCAACCAGAACATTTCCTCATTTTCCCAAATTTTATTATCGTTCATATCCATCCTCCATTAAATTGATATTACTTTTTTTGATATTTAACTTAATGAGAGTCACTCTTTTCCATCGTCATTTACTGAAAACCAATCCTGATTTTACTTTTCTTAGACGTCCGGGAACCAATTGGTAGCAGAGGACGTCAGATAAAAAGTTTTAAAATATTATACATAAATAGGAATTGAGCTTACAATAGTAAGATGTCAGGGAAAAAACGATGATTAAAAAAAGAGCATTAATTTTATTTTCTCTTATGTTTTTATTGACTGCCTGTAATTTACCTGGTCTGGGAAGTACTTTTAATATCCCTTCAAAATCACAGGTGAATTGGGTTAAGTACGATCCAAACGCTGCACCTACTGCCACACCATTCCTACCCCTGATGCAGGATATATCGACGCCAGAACCGGAAAGCTCAGAAACCGGCGATGGACAGGTTGTTCCAACCGAGTCATCACCTCAAAGACCTGAGGGACAGGTCAACATCCTGGTTTTAGGATCAGACTATCGCCCCGAGTCAGGTTATCGAACAGACGTCTTCATGTTACTGTCAATTTATCCTAAAGAAGGAACTGCTTCCATTCTATCTTTTCCACGGGATCTATATGTTTATCTGCCTGGTATAGGGAACCAACGCATCAATGTTGCACAACCTTTTGGCGGTTTTCCCTTGAGTAAAGCCACGCTGGAAGAAAATTTTGGTGTCACAGCGGATCATTACATTATGACAAATTTTCAAGGATTCAAAGGAATCATCAATAGCCTGGGTGGAATAACCGTAAACGCCGGAGCATATTTATATGATCACTGTGAGCTGCCACAAGGCGATGCCGAAAAGAATTGCACAATTTATGCTGGTCCTAATTATATGAATGGTGATACCGCGCTTTGGTATGTACGCTCAAGATATTCAACCAGTGACTTTGACCGTACCAGACGTGCTCAGGAAGTTATTTTTGCAATTTTCGAAAAATTAATGTCTCTGGATGCCATTACACGAGCACCGGAGCTCTACAATCTGTATTTAAGTTCCGTTGAAACCGACCTGACACTAGCTGATATCGTTCCCCTGATGCCAGTGACGAGCCAAATTCTTTCTGATCCATCCAGATTACGCCGTTATGCTATTGGGCTGGATCAGGTCTCGCCCTATGTATTACCGGATTCAGGGGCGAATGTTCTCATTCCAAATTACGAGTTAATCGATGAATTGATTGTGGAATCAGCGTTTACTCCGTAATCAGTTGATTTTCTCAAAATACTATTTCTAATTGACAAAACTTATAAAAAAGTGTAAATTCATAATATCTATACGAAATATGAGGTGATTATGAAAACACAATCTGATTTGGAATCACATATTCAATCATCAACTCCACTCAATCCTGCCATCCAGGCCTGGGAAATTTATTTACAGGATCAAGATAAATCCCCCTTTACTGTCAAAGCATTTACCAATGATTTGCAGTTATTGGCAAGTTTTATTCCTCCTGATAAAGCGGTAGGCTCAATTACTACCAATGATTTGAACCTCTTCCTGAAATGGTTGGAAAGTGGTCGTGGCGTTCCATGCAGCCCCAAAAGCTTATCCAGAAGAATTACCTCGATTAAAGCTTTTTTTCGGTGGTTGCATACCAATGGGAGATTATCCATCAATCCAGCTGAAAAAGTTGTTCAAAAATCAGTCATCAGCCCGCTGCCTGAAGTGTTGACTCCGGAAGAAACCAGTTTGTTACTTGAAATTGCCAATCGATTTCGCTATGCAGAAAAACCGGATACTCGCTATTACACCTTACTGAAGTTGTTGTTAGAAACAGGAATTAAAAAAGGTGAATGTCTGATGCTTGGATTAAACCATATTGATCTGAGTTCACCGAATGCAAATAGTGCTTTTATTTTTGTTCGTTACAATAATCCAAATTATCGTTACAAGGAACGCAAAATTTCAGTTTCACCAGAATGGGTGGAAGCCTATCAGGAATATTTATCTCAATTTTCACCTAAGGACCAGGTTTTTCCATGGTCTCCTAGACGGTTAGAATATATTCTGGAGGATTTGAGCACAGAAGCAGGTTTAGAAAAACACCTTTCATTTGACATGTGTCGTTGGACATGCGCACTGAATGATTACAATTCGGACGTGGAAAAAGACGCAATCAGGCAAAAACTGGGAATTTCGAAAATTCAATGGAGAGAGATAGGGCAAAAACTAGAGAGGTTATCTCAGAAATACTCTTAACAGATTTTCTCAACACTGAATTTAATAATTTTTTTTGTCGAATCCGTAATTCGGTAATCATGATGGGCCCGAAATCCGGGTATCCAGATGATCTCACAGTCTGAATTTGTGACCAGAGGCCATCGTTCTCTGGCTGGCTGAAAAATTTTTTCATTAATAAAAATATCACTGAGTTTCAGGCTACCCTTTTCCACACCCAAGGGCTGAAATCTTTCCCCATCCTGTTTGACTCTTAACCGGATGTTCCTGCCTATTCTTTCTGCATCAAGAAAAGCGCTAAAAGGATCTTCTATTTTTTTCATACCAGGATTGAAGCTGGTTAAGATCTCCGAACGAAATAACCAGTTTTCAGATATTTCAATAAAATAATCCCGGTCAAGAATCAATTGTACTGGTTGCTTTAACTGCGGATATAAAAAATCAATCCAGCTTTTTGATTTGCAACCGAAGATAATTTCCTGATGATTAAATAAAGCGATCAAATTCTCCTGAAGATCAATTTCACCATTTTTCTCTGAAGTCATAAAATTTAAAACATCTTCGATATTTTTGAACGACAAATCACGAATTTCTGGTTTTAAAGAAAAAACAATCTGGCGAATCATTCTTCTTTGAATTCCTAAAGGGAGTTTCGCTAATTCAGTCTTGTTAATGCGAATAAACTGGGAATGTTTTTCTAAACAAATTTGATCCCAAACACTGGTTGTCAGATCCTGGATGATTTCATCCTCGTACTGTAATATGCTCGTCAAATTCAATAATCGCTGATTCAGACCAGGATAGCGCTCATTTAAATATGGGATGATCTCATGCCTGATTTGATTTCTTTCGTAAAGATCCGAGGCATTCGTCTCATCAACAACAAATTCAAGATTGTTTATTGCGCAATATTCTTCAATTTCAGAGCGTTTAAATGACAACAGTGGACGAATAATCTTAATTTCATTATCAAATTCAGGGATGACTGTGATTTCTTTCATACCAGCTAGTCCAGTTAATCCACTCCCCCGTAGCAAATGCATTAACATCGTTTCCACCTGGTCATCTGCATGATGACCCACAGCGATTAATTTAGCTCCCTTATCTCTGGCAATCTGAAAAAGAAATTCATACCTTTTTTTTCGGGCTGCTTCTTCCAGTGAAAGGCGATTTTCTTTGGCAAATAAAGGAACGTCAGCTCTTCCTGAAACAAATTCTAAGCCTAATTTTTCGGAAAATTCTTTTGCAAAACTTTCATCTCGCTGGGCGTTTTCGCGTATGCCATGATTAAAATGGGCGATTATCAATCGATTTTCCAATTTTCTGAAAAGATCGACAAGACATACACTATCAATTCCACCAGAAAAAGCGATCACCACCCGTTGGTAATTTGATAATCGTATGTTGTTCTTAATAATTTTTAAAAATTGTAAATCCATCTTTTTGTTTTCATATGAAAAGAATCGCAACATTTTGTTTTATTTTTTTATTTTAAGCTATATTTATAGTAGTATCCAGTATAAATTTTAAAATGAGGCGGAAAATGGCAGAGAAAATTCTTATTATTGATGATGATTCAGAAACCTTACGTTTGATTGCTTTGATGCTCCAAAGGCAGGGGTATCAGACAGTTACCGCCGACAACGGAGATGAAGGCGTAGCATTAGCCAAACATGAATTACCCGATTTGATCATTCTCGACATCATGATGCCAGAAGTCAATGGATATACAGTCGCTAAACATCTACGCGCTGAACCTGTAACCACGGAAATCCCCATTTTGATGTTTACAGCCAAAAGCCAGGTAGATGATAAAGTTGCGGGTTTTGAGGCTGGTGCTGATGATTACTTAACCAAGCCAGTTCATCCTGTTGAGTTGGTTGCGCACATTAAAGCACTTTTATCGCGGCGGGTATCGCGCCAACCAGAAAAAGTCATTCAGGCAAAACAAGGATTTACGATTGGTGTACTTGGCGCAAAAGGCGGTTTAGGCGTTTCCTCCACAGTCTTAAACCTTGGGATTGCGCTGGGAGAAAAAAGTGGATTAAGTGTTGTTTGTGTAGAATTGCTGCCTGGAAGAGGAGTTTGGGGACTGGAACTTGGGTTAGCTGATACACAGGGTTTGGAAAATATCCTGCGTAGTAAACCGGGTGAGATAACACAGGAATTAATCGAGAAAAATTTGGTGAATACTGTATTTGGTGTTCGTCTGCTGCTCTCTTCTTCAATGTTTTCACCAGTTCAGATGTCAGAAAATATGAAAAAGATAGGTTTATTGATCGATGGATTAAGCCAAATTTCAAAAATCATCATTTTAGATCTGGGTGTCCCCAATGAAGAAACCATCAACGAAGTGATAGAAAAGTGTGATCTTATCATAGTTGTAACAGAACCTTATCCGGTTTCAATTGAAAAAACCAAAAAAATCCTGGCAGAAATTTCTAATTATGGGTTTGGAAAAAACAAATTGGTCAATGTTATATCGCTCAACCGGGTCCGCGCTGATATTCAATTAACACAATCCCAAATCATGGAAAAGATTAAGGTTTCACCATCTCTTTCCATCCCGTCTGCACCTGAACAGGCGTATCAAGCTGCCATTCATTTTCAACCGCTGATTAAGATTCAACCTGAGAGTTTGATAACACAACAATTTTATCGACTTGCTGATCAGGTTTTAGTCAATATTAAAAAATGACCTCTGACTTTGTATACAAAATATCTCAGGCAGCTTCTTTAATTCAAGAGGCATCTTATATTGTTGCTCTGAGTGGGGCAGGCATTTCAACACCTTCAGGAATTCCCGATTTTCGCTCTCAAAAAACTGGGCTTTGGGAAAAAGATGATCCAATGATTGTCGCATCATTAAGCTCTTTTCTACACAGGCCAATGGTCTTTTTCAATTGGTTAAAACCACTTGCAAAGGAGATTTACAATGCCAAACCTAATTCTGCCCATAGGTCTTTGGCTGCCTTAGAAAAAATTGACAAACTAAAAGCGATCGTAACCCAGATTATAGGCAATTTACATCAAAAAGCTGGTTCAAAACATGTCATTCAGGTCCATGGTTCTATGGCAGAATGGGAATGTCCCCTTTGCAAAACCAGGGGTGTTTTAAGCGAGAAAACGATTATTAATTTCATTGACCATTTTGAAATTCCAACATGCGAAAGTTGCCAGCATTTATTAAAACCTGGCATCACGCTATTTGAAGAAATGCTGCCTTTCGAGGCGTGGGAGGCTGCAACCAACCATTTTGAAATGGCGGATCTGGTCATCGTAATTGGTTCTTCACTTGAGGTGTCACCTGCCAACCAACTCCCCTACATTGCAACTTCCAAAGGCGCGAAGCTCATCATTAACACTCTCTCCAAAACACCTATGGATCAACGGGCAGATTTATTATTGCCGTTTGATGTGGTTGAGGTTTGGCCAGAGATTCTTAAATTAATGAATTTAGATTGATCCGGCAAAGATTCACCCCTAATTCCACACGAAAACTGTGGTTAAAGGCTTCCTTTGCGACCAAATTGTTTTTCTAATAAATCCACCGATAAATAGATCATTGTGGGGCGCCCATGAGGGCAGGTTCTGGGTGCATCACATTGTTCCAGGTTTTCCAGCAACGTTCTTTGCTCTTCTTTTGATAAAATCTGGCCACCTTTTACTGCTGCCCGTTTACAAATCCTGGCAGCGATGATCGATTCAATCATGCCAGCCAAAGGTTTTTCATCATCTTCAAAATCCTCAACAACCACCTTAATTCCTTCAATTGGATTGATACCAATCAACAAAGCTGGAATGGCTCGTACCTGAAAAGTATTCGGTCCAAATTCACTTATTTCAAACCCTAATTTTTTCAGGATCTCCAATTTATCCTGTAACAATACAGCTTGTTGTAATGGAAGATGTACGATTTCCGGCGATAATAGTGGTTGCGATGGAATGACATCACTCATTTGCTTCATCATTTTTTCGAATAGAATACGTTCATGGGCTGCATGTTGGTCAATCAAATATAATCCATCCGGCCCTTCAGCAATTATATAGGTCGCCCCGATCTGACCTATATGACGCAACAATGGTAAATGTTTTGGGGTGTCAACAAATTCTTGTCTCTTTTCATTACCCATCACCCCATCAGTGGTTTGTCTCAATATCGGTTGAACATCCTGATTGGGCAACATACTGGCAGGAGACCATTGTGTTTCTTGGTCACTTTGTATTATATTGTCGCTTTTCCAGTATGAATGACAAATTTCAGGTACCGAGGAGTAAGCCAGTAAAGCTCTTCTGGAGGCACGCTGCACCATACTGAAAACCAGATCAGGTTTTGAAAATCTGACCTCCGCTTTTGTCGGGTGAACATTTACATCCACAAAATCAGCCGGTAAATCAAGGAATAACACCGAAACAGGGTAGCGCCCGACCATGATCATGGTGTGATATGCCTTTAATAGAGCTGAATTTAAGGCTACATCCTGAATCCAGCGTCCATTTACGAAAAATGTAATGTCTCTTCGGTTTGATCGGGTAATCGCTATCGGACTGATAAATCCATTGATCCGGTAAGGGTGATCTTCAAATTTTACTTCCAACATTTGCCTGGCAACTTCAACCCCATAAATTTGAGATAGAATTTCTCTTCGATCACCATTCCCACTTGACTGAAGCAGCAATTGACGTTCATTGAATAATTGAAATCGAACTTCTGGATATGCGAGTCCAAATTTGGTAATGAGGGCGCTTATTTTTTGTTTTTCTGTAATATCCGATTTTAGAAATTTTAAGCGGGCCGGCACATTGAAAAATAAATTGCGAACAATCACTGTGGTGCCATCGGGACCACCATAATGACTTATTTCAAATCCCTTTCCATCCTTATTTTGAATCTTTCCACCAACTTCTTCATCTCTATGTTTTGAAAGCAAGGAGAATTGAGATACAGAAGCAATCGAAGCCAATGCTTCACCGCGGAATCCTAGCGTTTTTATTTTGAATAGATCGCTGGATAGATTTAATTTACTGGTAGCATGACGTGCTACAGCTAATTCAAGATCCGAAAATAAAATGCCTTTGCCATTATCAGAAACTTCAATTAATTTTTTTCCTGCTTCACTAATCCGGATTGTAATTTGACTGGCACCCGCATCGATCGCATTTTCCACCAGTTCCTTAACAACCGAACCAGGTCTCTCAATAACCTCTCCGGCTGCAATTTGTGAAGCAACTTCATCTGTTAGTACGTTAATGATTCCCATAATTTTTTCACTTTGCTCAATTTATTTTACATCTGATAGATGAAAGCGTCTATTTCGAGTAAAATGAAAAAATGAATATTGATTTACTTATTTTCGATCTGGACGATACGTTATACACGAGTTCATCAGGGATCTGGTCATTGATCCGCAACCGAATTGATTTATTCATGATATCGAAAGTTGGATACACGCAGGAAAATGTTCATTCTGCGCGGGAAAACTTTTTTCGAGAATACGGAACAACATTACGAGGGTTGGAATCCGTCCATAAAATTGATCCGATGGAGTATTTGAAGTTTGTCCATGATGTGCCAATTGATAAACATGTTTTTCCAAATTCAAAATTAAATTCGATGCTTTCCAAAATCAAGCAAAGAAAAGTAATTTTCACCAATGGCGATCGCTGGCATGCTAAAAGGGTGACAGATGCTCTGCAGATTTCAGATCATTTTTATAAAACCATAGATGTTTTGGATGTTAGTCCTTATTGTAAACCTATGATTGAATCATTTAAGATCGCTTTTGAACACCTTGATATAAAAGAAACCAATAAAATATTATTCATTGATGATAATTTGCGTAATATTGAAATGGCACATAATCTGGGTCTACAGACAGTTTGGGTAACTGAGGACGGTCACTCACTGAATAACGAATTTAACCGAATTAATAAAATTGAAAATTTGCTCGATATCTTTCCAGCGATCGAAAATAAACAGGTGATTTAAATGAATTTGTCTGCATACAAAGAACTAATTGTATCCGGGTTTATTGTTTTGATTGTGGCAATTAATATTTGGCTATTTACCGCGATCAAGAAAAACAAAACCTCGGGCTCATTTCAAATTCTAAAAAAATCTGCCGATGCCCTCAGAGATCCTTTTAAGCAAGAGAATAAAGATTTGGATGAGCTCGCTTTGTTAGTTAGCAAAATTAAAAACGAAAATATGAAAGAGGAGAATTTATGAACTCCAGTCCCTGGAAATTTTTAGTGTTACTACTTGCTGTAATCATCATCATCTTTGGTTCATTTTCAGGGGGCTTCCTGGTCGGGCAGGCATTTCCTTTGTTGAATCAAGACAATAACACCATAACAACGACCACACAGACCAATCCATCCTATTCCAGCTCCAATTCAGAAGATCTTGATGTTCTTTTTGAACCGTTCTGGGAAACCTGGAATTATGTGCTTGAACAATATGTTGATCAACCTGTCGATCAAACACTCATGATGCGTGGCGCTATTAACGGAATGCTTGGTTCGTTAGGAGACCCGCATACATCTTATATGGATCCGGAGATGTTTCGACAGCAAAACACTCCACTCCAGGGTGAATATGAAGGAATTGGTGCCTGGGTGGATGTAACTGGCGAGTATGTCATCATTATCAGCCCGATGCCCAACTCGCCTGCTGAGAAACAGGGTTTAAAGCCTGATGATCAGGTAATTGCAGTCGATGGCGAGGATATGACCGGAATAGAAGGCAATTTGGTTCTGCGTCGTATTTTAGGAGAAGCAGGCACCGATGTGACGTTAACCATTCATCGACCAGCGACGGATGAAACCTTTGATGTAACCATCACCCGACAAAAAATTGAAATTCCCAGTGTTACTGGTGAAATGCTGGGAGATAATATAGCTTATATCCAATTAATCAATTTTGGAGAAAGTACACATCAGGATCTGAGAAAGATTTTAAAGGACCTTTTAAAACAAAAACCCGATGGGTTAATTCTGGATCTGAGAAATAATGGTGGCGGATATTTGAATACTGCAATTGATGTGGCTTCTGAATTTGTGAGTCAGAGCCCAATCATGTATGAGGAATTTGGCGATGGAGAACGTATCACTTATAAAGCCAAACCTAATGGACTGGCAACAGAAATCCCATTGGTTGTACTGATCAATGAAGGAACTGCCTCAGCATCCGAAATCACTGCCGGTGCAATTCAGGATTATGGTCGTGGTGTTTTGGTTGGAAAAACCAGTTATGGGAAAGGATCTGTCCAGAATTGGGTCACCCTCCAAAATGATCAGGGAGCAATTCGTGTGACGATTGCCCGCTGGCTAACACCAAATGAACGGCAAATCAATCAATTAGGACTTGCTCCTGATTATGAAATTGAGATCACCGAAGAGGATATTGAAAATGAAACAGATACTCAATTGGAAAAAGCAATTGATCTGCTTTTAAATAATTAGGTATTTGTGATTCAATCTCACATTCTTAAATCTGGTTTTACAATAGTAGGGTGTAAACTTCAATTTTTTGTACCCTTAAAATTTGCTACTTACCAGATTGATAATGGCTAAAAATCTGGAGATTCCATGTCCAGATTGGTGTTTGACAGTTCTTACTGCGGGTATTATAATCAATCTCCGCTGAAAAAATAACTTGGGAGAGTGTTTAATGGATCAAAATGTAACAGCGGAAACGAACCGCATGCCGATTTCCGAAATCAAACAGAAGATGAAATTCACTGGCAAAGTGCTAAAAACAACCTTGGCCGGTGCAGCCATCGATATAGGAGCGGAAAAGCCGGCAATGCTTCATGTTTCCCAGATGGTCTCAAACCAGAATGAACCAATTCTTTCTGTATCAGATTACTTGAAAGAAGATGAAGAAATTGAGGTTTGGGTAAAACGAGTTCGTGATCAACGTATTGAACTCACCATGGTTAAACCCTTGGATTTGGAATGGCGAGAAATTAAGACCGGTTTGGCAGTCAAAGGCGTTGTTGTACGCTTAGAGACTTTTGGTGCTTTTGTTGAAATAGGTGCAGAGCGTCCCGGATTAATCCATATCAGTGAAATGGCTCATGGTTATGTGCGCACCCCTGCAGATGTGATGAAGGAAGGCGATGAGATTGAGGCTGAAATCATTGATTTCAACCGGAAAAAGAAACAAATAAAACTCTCTATAAAAGCCTTAACCCCAGAACCTGAAAAAGAAGAAAAAGTTGATCAACAAACACCGGTATTTTATACAGATGATCAAACCAAAAAAGAAAAACCTATCCGTAAGAAACGCGAAAAGAAGAATCGGAAAAAAGATTCAAACGAATATTCTTCCTTAGAATTTGATCTGGCAAATGGCCAGGCAGAGGAAGAACCTACAGCGATGGAATTAGCAATCCGCGCGGCAATGGATAAAGCAAATGCTAAAAAACATGAATCGAAAAAGAAAGTTGCTAAACCTTCTCCTGTACAGGATGATTTGCTAGCCCGCACCCTGGATCAGAAAACGAGTTAGTTTTTTCTCTCCCAAGAACACAAACATAAAAGATCACTCGAAAGAGTGGTTTTTTTCTTATCCAATAGTATCCAGGAAAATGGTAAAATTTTTATTTACCATTTATTCTTTTCAATAATTTTGGGACCTGGTTTTTTCGAGCTTACGCTCGCCAAAAATCATTAATTTACTACTTTTTATTGAAATTTATCAAAGCAATTTCTAAATAATCTATTTCTCAACCACTCTACATCTGCATTTATAAAAATTACTTAAGGAGACTAAATGAATACCAAATATATTTTTTTTACTGGAGGAGTTGTCAGTTCTGTTGGCAAAGGGGTCACAGCTGCAGCGATAGGTCGTCTCCTGAAAGAACGCGGGATTAATGTCGGCGTGCAAAAATTAGACCCTTACATTAATGTTGACCCAGGCACAATGAGCCCTTACCAACATGGAGAGGTTTTTGTCACCGATGATGGCGCAGAAACCGATCTGGACCTGGGGCATTATGAACGATTTATTGATATCCGATTACACAAAGAATGTAATGTAACCACAGGGCAGGTTTATGCAGAAGTCATTAGCAAGGAAAGACGGGGCGATTATCTTGGTGGCACGATTCAAGTGATTCCGCATATCACCAATGAAATTAAACGCCGCATTTCATTAGTTGGGAAAACAACGGAAGCAGAAATTGTGTTGGTAGAAGTTGGCGGAACAGTTGGTGATATCGAATCCCAGCCATTTTTGGAAACAATACGACAATTGCGCAGCGACCTCGGCCGTGAGAATACCATGTTTGTTCATGTCACCTGGCTGCCTACCATTGGTGCTACAGGTGAGATGAAAACGAAGCCTACCCAGCACTCTGTACGGGAATTAAGATCAATTGGTATTTCTCCCGATATGATTATCGCCAGATCGGATTTTCCCATCCAGGATGATTTATGTGAAAAAATCGCATTGTTTTGTGATGTAAGTCGTGAAGCCGTGATTCCTATGGTTACGGCTGCTAATTTGTATCAGGTTCCATTATTATTAGAAAAAGCAAATGTAGGCGAATTGATTGTAAAAAGATTAGGGCTACAACCCACCCAGGTTCCAGATTGGAGCCAATGGGAAGAAATGGTTGAAAAGATTTTTAAGCAGAGACCTAAATTACGGATTGCCTTGGTTGGAAAGTATGTCGAACTACATGATGCTTACATGAGCGTTCGAGAAGCATTAAATCATGCTGCAGTTGATCAGGATTTAGATCTGGACATCGATTGGATCCACTCCGCTGATTTAGAAAAAGGTAGATCTCAAGATCTACTTGCAGAAGCGGATGGTATTGTCATTCCCGGGGGTTTCGGAAGCAGAGGAGTCGAAGGAAAAATTATTGCTGCCCGGTTTGCCCGCATTCACAAAAAACCATTCCTGGGTCTTTGCCTCGGAATGCAATTGATGGTTGTTGAATTTGGAAGGTTTATTTTTAACGATGAATCAGTGAACTCATTTGAGTTTGATCACTCGACATCTCATCCTGTCATTGATCTCATGCCGAATCAACAACATATCACCGACATGGGTGGAACGATGAGGTTAGGGCTATATCCATGTTGTCTACAGCCTGAAACCCTGGCAAAAGCAGCCTATCAGGCAGAATCCGTTGAAGAAAGACACAGACACCGCTTCGAATTTAATAATCGTTATCGTGACATTTTTGAAAAGAATGGAATGGTTTTTTCAGGATTATCCCCCGATGGGAAATTGGTTGAAATTGCTGAACTGAAGGATCACCCCTTCATGTTGGCAACCCAATTCCATCCAGAATTTCTTTCAAGACCTAATCGACCACATCCCATATTTGCGAAATTTATTCAAGCTGCCAGTGAATTTTCCAACAAAAAATGAGTATAAGGATAAGGTATTAATCCCAAAATAAGCGTAAAACGGTTATACTTGAAGGTTGAATACGGAATTATTAATAATCAATAGAATGAGAGGTAAATATGGATACAACTATTGTTTCAATTTATGGTCAGGAAGTACTGGATTCTCGTGGAAACCCAACTGTTGAAGTTGAAGTCGTGTTGGCAGATGGGAGTTGGGGAAGAGCTGCTGTACCGTCGGGCGCATCCACTGGATCACATGAAGCCTTGGAACTGCGTGATGGTGATAAAGAAAGATATGGCGGGAAAGGTGTGCTCAATGCAGTAGAGAATGTCAATTCTGAAATAGCAGATACCCTGATCGATTGGGATGCAACTGAACAACGGGCGATTGATATGGCATTATTAGCATTAGATGGCACTGAGAACAAAGCCAAGTTAGGTGCCAATGCAATTTTAGGCACGTCTTTAGCTGTTGCCAAAGCAGCTGCAAACTCCATGGGATTACCGTTGTACCGCTATCTGGGTGGTGTCCATGCTCATGTTTTGCCTGTACCGATGATGAATATTCTGAATGGCGGCGCGCATACTGGCTGGCAATCAACCGACGCCCAGGAATTTATGGTAATGCCATTAGGTGCTCCGAATTTCTGTGAGGGTCTTCGCTGGGGTGCAGAGATTTATCATGCACTCAAAAGTGTGCTCAAGTCCCGTGGTTATGCTACCCTGGTTGGTGATGAAGGTGGTTATGCTCCAGCACTCAAAGCCAATGTAGAGGCGGTTGAAGTCATCCTGGAAGCAATTGAAAAAGCCGGTTACAAAGCTGGTGAACAAATCGCAATTGCATTAGATCCGGCTGCAACTGAATTTTATGAATCAGATACCAAAACCTACAATTTACGCAAAGAAGGCAAGAAATTATCCTCTGAACAAATGGTAGCTTTCTGGAAGAATTGGGTAGATCAATATCCTATCGTCTCCATCGAAGATGGTTTAGCAGAAGATGATTGGGATGGCTGGAAGATGCTGGTTGAACAGATTGGTGATAAAGCCCAATTGGTTGGAGACGACCTTCTGGTTACCAATCCCGAAAGGATTCGCAGAGCCATCAAAGAAAAAGCAGCCAATAGTGTGTTAATAAAATTAAACCAGATTGGCAGCCTCACGGAAACTTTAGAGGCAATTGAAACAGCTCATCGCGCTGGTTGGACTGCGGTCACATCCCATCGTTCGGGTGAAACAGAAGATTCCACGATTGCAGATTTAGCCGTCGCCTTAAACACCGGTCAAATCAAGACCGGTGCACCCGCTCGCTCGGATCGTGTTGCCAAATACAACCAACTACTTCGGATTGAAGCGGAACTCGGTGATACCGCCAGTTATGCTGGCTGGGATGCACTTCACCTCCACAGATAAGGAAAACTTTTTTGATGAATAAAGCTCCCGTAATTGGGGGCTTTTTTTAATTTCTTTGTTGGTTGAAAATTTTTAAGAAATCACAGAGATGGAAAACTTACTTCCAATTTTTTATGAAATCATCAACCGCATTCATAAACTCCAGCGGACATTCCTCTTGCGGAACATGTCCACACTCCGGGATGACCACAAGGGTAGCATTTTGTAATTCGGTGGCTAGCTGTCTGCTCTGATCTACCGGGATAATTCTGTCATTGATTCCTGAAATCACCAAAACCGGGATTTTGATCTCCGCTACATGATCGGCAAGATTATTCTTAGCATTCGCTTTGGTAAATTCCCACAGACCTACATCCCAACGATCAATCGAAAGTGGTTTTTGATAATTGAATAAATCATCTTCACTAATTTTTTCTGGATCAGACCAGGCAATTTTTAGTAGTTCCAATCCGCGTTCGCGGATCGTTCGAACAAATACGGGTCCTAAACGATCCATTTGCGGTAAACTGAGTATTGGTTTAATCCATTTCGGAGCACCAGCGTCACCATAAACGGCTGGGCTCACCAGAATCAAACCGTCGATTAATTCCGGGTAATCCAGGGCTGTTTGCAATGCTACTGTTCCACCAGCAGAATTTCCAACCAGGATTATTTTTTTGATAGGTTTTGACTCGATCAACTCCAATAAAATCTGTGGTTGGTAGGACAGTACATAAGGGTTGTTCTCAACATCTTTGTAGGGTATTACCCGTTCCGTTAATCCAAATGCTGGTCTGTCATAGGCTAACACGAAACCATAGGCTGAAATTGGTTCCATCACTTTATGCCAGCTATAGGTACTCGAACCAAACCCATGCAAAAGAACAATTAACGTTTCATTGTCATTCTGAATTTCCTCGAAATGAACATCTACGCCATTGACATCCATAAACTGGCTATCAGGATAAACTAATTCTTCCAATGGTTTAATACCTTCCAAAGGTGGAAAGGGTATGATCAGGGGTCCAAATACAATTGCCAACAGGATGAGGATGAGAAATAAAACGAGTGGGTTTAACTTTTTCATGGATTCCTTTTAAAAAAATTATGAGATTAACTGGTTTACTTTTGACCAGATTTGATCAAACATTTCAATGGTTAATCTTCCAGTTTGCGTATTCTGCCGGCTGGGATGGTAGGAAGAAATTAAATATGGGAAATCGCCTGGAAATTTGTCCAACCTTCCATGACCAAAAGGAAATTGTTGTTTTTTCTGAATCAGATCTGAAAAAATTTTTAGAACATGGTGTTGAGCGATTGAACCTAAGGCCACTACAACCTTGAGATTTCTCATTTGTGAAATTTCGTAGCGTAAATAGGGGAGACAATTATTAATTTCGGTCAGGGTTGGCTTATTTTGAGGAGGGACGCATCTACATACTGCGGTAATGAATAGGTTTTTTAACGTTAAACCATCGTCCATGTGATAAGAGGTAGGTTGAGATGCAAATCCGGCACGGTAAAGAGCCGGATACAAAAAATCTCCCGATGCATCACCGGTGAACATCCTTCCAGTGCGATTCGAGCCATGGGCTCCCGGTGCCAGCCCAACCACCAGCACTTCTGCATCTAAATCCCCAAATGCTGGTATTGGCTTTCCCCAATATTGCCAATCCTGGTAAGCACGTCTCTTTGTGAAAGCAACTTCCTCTCTCCAGGCTACCAACCGTTCACACTGACGACAATGGATCAAATCCTCATAGTTTTCCACTGGAATATACTCCTATCCGTTACAACCATTACAAAAACAACATTGCATCCCCAAAGGAATAGAAACGATAACCTTCCTCCATTGCCTGCTGATACAAAGCCAATACCTTTTCTCTGCCTGCAAATGCACTGACCAGCATAATCAGGCTGGATTTCGGTAGATGGAAATTCGTAATCATCGCCTGAACGACCTTAAACTCATATCCGGGTAAGATGAAAATATTGGTGGGTCCTGTAAATGCACCTATCACATTTTTCCCTTGTGCGTAAATTGCACCGGTTTCCAAAGTCCTCACACTGGTCGTTCCGACTGCAATTATTCGCCCGCCATCCCTTACGGTTTGATTGATTTTTTCGGCTGCTTCTGCGCTGATGTCACACCATTCTGTGTGTATTTTATGTTTTTCAGGTTCTTCTTCCGTTACTGGAGCAAAAGTATCCAAACCGACATGTAATGTAACCTGGCAAAATTGAACCCCTTTTTTGGTCAATCGTTCGATTAAGGCCTCTGTAAAATGAAGTCCCGCAGTTGGTGCAGCAGCAGATCCTGTTACTTTGGCAAATACAGTCTGGTAACGACCCTGATCAATCAAAGGTTCATGAATATAAGGTGGGAGTGGCATTTGACCGATTTCCTGCAAATACGGGTCAATCGCTTCACTGAATTGAATGATCCTTTTGGGACCTTCAAGATTTTCAATAATTTTAACTTTTATATCAGCTTCAGTACTTAATTCCAAACCAGCATTAATCCGTTTTCCGCCCACCAAACATTCCCAATAATTATTTTCCAGCTTTTTGAGTAAAAGTATTTCAACTTTTCCCCCACTTGGCTTTTTTACAAACAAGCGTGCAGGGATAACTTTCGTCTGGTTTATCACCAATAAATCTCCCGGTTCCAGGAATTCCTCTATTTCATAAAATTTCCTGTGCCATAATTTTTCATTTTGCCGATCCCAAACCATCAACCGGGAATGATCTCTTGGTTCAATAGGGGTTTGGGCAATTAGCTCTTCGGGGAGAAGGTAATTAAAATCTTCTGTTTTCAAAAGCACCTATCATATTAAACGAGGTTGTTTATCATTATCCGGATAGACCAAACCCAAATGATTATATGCGGTTCTGGTAGCGACTCTTCCCTGGCTGGTGCGATCCAAAAAACCTAATTGTAGTAGGTACGGTTCAACAACGTCCATAATTGTATCCGGCTCTTCACTAATCGACGCAGCAATTGTACTTAATCCCACCGGGCCGCCACCATATTTTTCAATGATGGTGCGGATGACCCGACGATCAATTTCATCCAAACCGAGTGCATCTACATTGAGCAAATCCAAGGCATCAATTGCAGTCTGAAAAGACACAACTCCATTGGATCGAACCTGGGTAAAGTCACGTACCCGCCGTAATAATCGTAAAGCCACGCGTGGTGTCCCACGAGCCCGGCGTGCAATTTCCTTAATTCCATCTAATTCGTATGGCACTGACAGCATATTTGACGCCCTGAGGACAATTTTTTCAATGGAAATCTGATCGTAATAATCCAGGCGATATACAGCACCAAATCTTGCTCTTAATGGCGCAGTAACCAAAGCCAGGCGGGTTGTGGCACCAATCACGGTAAATCGAGGGAGTTTAAGCCTGATCGAACGCGCACTGGGCCCTTTGCCAATAATAATATCCAGGGCGAAGTCTTCCATCCCTGGATAGAGTATTTCCTCGATGGCTCGCCCCAGGCGATGAATCTCATCGATAAAAAGAATATCTCCAGCCCGTAAATTGGTTAGGATGGCCGCCAGATCTCCCGCTTTTTCAATGGCTGGGCCTGAAGTGATGCGGATATTCACACCCATCTCATTTGCTAACACATGTGACAGCGTTGTTTTTCCTAACCCTGGTGGCCCATAAAATAAAACGTGGTCCAGTGACTCGTTGCGTTGTTTGGCTGCATCGATTAGAATGGATAAGTTCTCCCGAACCTGGTCCTGCCCAATGACATCTGCCAGAGAAGTGGGACGCAATGTTTGATCAAGACGATCGTCAGGTTTTGCTTCGGGACTCACCATTCTATCATCGCTCATGTGTTCGATTATACCTTCAAAATTCCTATCGAGATGAAATTTTTAAATTCTGATTTTTGTAATTTGCAAAAGCGAAACCACAGCATTCTCTTCACCCTCCTGATGATTTTCCTGATCTCAGCATGTTCTCCATCCCTGGATTTGACCAACCCGGTTGGCTTTGGATTATCTTCCAAAGCGGATGCGGATTTTTGGGCAGAAGAACTGGGAGCAAAATGGTTTTTTGATTGGAGTACAAAAGATAGTCGTAAATCCAGGAAATTGGAATATTGGCAAACCATTCGCGTCAACCAAAATGGTTATTCCCCAACCCAGGAAAGAATTGAATATATTGCCTCCCATTTTAAGGGGTATACCTGGATCATTGGTAATGAACCCGACAATTCATTACAGGATAATACAACCCCTGAGAAATACGCTCAAATCTACCATGAACTTTACACTTTGATTAAATCGAAAGACAGGAGTGCCAAAATCACAATAGCCGCCGTCAGTCAACCTACTCCCGCAAGATTGGAATACCTGAATACAGTTCTGGATAGTTATAAAAATTTATATGGAGAAAAATTACCACTGGATTGGTGGAATATTCACGCTTATGTATTGAGAGAGGAAGAAAATTCCTGGGGCGCAGGATTACCCGTCGGAATTTCAATCGAAAATGGTGAGCTCTATGAAATTGAGCAACATGGTGACATCAGCATTTTTCAACAAAATCTGATTAATTTTCGACATTGGATGAAAGAAAATGATTACCAGCAGGTTCCTCTGGTTGTATCCGAATACGGAATTCTTCTTCCGGAGGAATTTGGCTTTTCTCAGGAAACGATAGCGAGTTACTTGAAGGTAACGAGCGAATGGATGTTATCCTATCAGGATCAGGAAATAGGTTTTCCTGATGATGATTTTCACCTGGTTCAAAAATTTGCCTGGTTTAGTCTAAGTGATCCGAATTTTCAAAGTGCAGATCTTGCAGATCTTGAATTAAAGACCTTAACCCCGATCGGTGAGTCATTTAAATCTTTAACCACCGAACATAACTCCACCAACAAATAAATTCCTAAATTAATCATCACATGCTATAATGACGTCGATTAATTCATCAGGAGTTATCCACATGACCAGTTTGATGATTTCAAAACACCCATTATTAGCACATAAACTTACCAAATTGCGAGATATTAAAACCGAACCAAAGAAATTCAGAGAGTTGGTTCGGGAGATGGCGGGCTTATTAGCTTATGAGGCTACAGCTGATTTAAAAATAGAACCCACAACGGTTCAAACCCCCCTTAAAATGGCACCCGGATTTGAATTAAAAGAAAAAATAGGTTTGGTTCCTATCCTGCGCGCTGGACTGGGAATGGTGGAGGGCATCTGGGAACTCATGCCCTCTGCCGAAGTTTGGCATATCGGAATTTACCGGGACGAGAAAACTCTCAAACCAGTTGAATATTATAATAAACTCCCAACCGAACCCACTGTCAGTGTTTGTCTGGTTTTGGATCCTATGCTGGCCACCGGTGGATCAGCAGTTGCAACCGTAGATGTTTTGAAACGATGGGGCGTAAAGCGCATCAAATTTGTCGGATTAATTGGTGCTCCTGAAGGGGTTGCCCTATTGCAAAAACATCATCCGGATGTTCCGATTTATCTAGCAGCAATTGATGATCACCTCAATGAGGTCGGTTATATTGTGCCAGGTCTTGGGGATGCCGGCGATCGTCAATTCGGAACCGGATAAATCTGTTTTATCGCTAAACTCGAGCGATTTTCAATCCAGCTAATTTAAAAATTCCCAGTCGAAAAATCAAGGTGGGGATAAAAATCAGAATATGAACACATACAGAAACCATTAAGACGAAAGATATGGACATTAACCACCGATTCAAAAATGGGTACATATTCTCTACCATCCACCCGCCCAGCCCAGAAATGAATACCAGGGCCAGAATTATTACAATAACAAGGATGATTAACTTCCAGGATTGACGATCTGCTTCCGAAGGTATCATCGTAGTACTGATTGCAAAAGCCAGGTACAACCACAAACTAAAATCTGTCATTTTAGGCAAATTTATTAGAGAGACCCAAAATGCGTTCAGGTTTGACTCATAAGGTAACCCGACCAAATTCGTTAATCCTAATTGAGAGGATCCGATAAAAGCAACCGCTACCAGGCCGAAAATTAAAGGCGCAAGGCCGATCAATGAATCCCTCACTATATCGGTTTTCAAAGTTTGAACATACCCTAATCTTATTTTTCCTTTTTTGTTTACTTCGGGTAGTAGTGATATTTTCTTAACCGGCACACGCAAGATGATTGCCATTAACAAATGGCTGATCTCATGCAAAAAAACGCCTGGCAATAGCAAGATTGAAAAAATTCCTATTGCCAGGTTCGGTCTGCGGGTAAAAAATAATAGAATAATTTGTATTTCCCTTTGCAATAAGCGCTGGGAAAAAATTAAAACCAGAATGCTTAATGTAAAGAAAATAAAACCATCAAATTTCAAATGATTTCACCTGGCGGCTGCTTTAACAATCTCTATAAAATCAGGCTTTAAAGCAGCACCACCGACCAGCGCTCCATCAATATCAGGTTGTGAAAAATAATCGTAAGCATTGGCACCATTAACCGAGCCTCCGTATTGCACTCGTATTGTCTGCGCAATTTTTCCATTAAAAATAGTTTCCAGAGGTCTTCGAATGGCTTTGAATATAATGTCGTTTGCTGTCAGAGGATCACATGCCAGACCAGTACCAATTGCCCAAACAGGTTCATATGCAATTACAATTTTTTCAGCAAATTCAATTCCAATATTCTTAAGTCCAATTTCCATCTGACGTTGGATCACCTCTAAGGCAACTCCTTTTTGATTTTCTTCTAATGTTTCACCAACACACATGATGGGGATAATATCATTCTCTAAAGCTGCTATCACCCGTTTGTTGACTGTCACATCAGTCTCCCCAAAGAATGTTCGGCGTTCTGAATGACCAATAATCGCGTAGTTTGCGAATTCCTTCACCATTAAAGGTGATATCTCCCCTGTGAAGGCGCCTTGTTTCTCCCAATGAATATTTTGCGTTCCAACGCCAATCGAACCATTTTTTAGCATCGATGACACTTTACTCAATGATGTGAAAGGAACACAAAAAACACTCTCAACAGATGTGATTTTTTCAATATCATTTTTTAATAAATTAACCAGTTCTTCTGCTTCAGCAACAGTTTTATGCATTTTCCAGTTTCCAGCTACAATTGGTTTTCGCATTTTTTTCCTCTCAAAATAAGTCTTATGGAGATATTTTACCGCAACCCGGCATCTCAAAATAGATTTTCATTTAAATAAAGTGGTTTCAATGATTTTTCATCCATATTCCCCATGGGATTGACGATCTAAGCAAGAGCGATTATCATGAATTTACCAGGTTGACCAGATGATCGCGGCACTTTGGTGTCGAGGAAAGTCCGCACTCCACAGAGCAAGATGCCGGGTAACACCCGGAGCGGGAATGCCTTTAGAGGTAACCTGCTAGATCGGGCCACAGAAACAAACTGCCTTTGAGGCGATGGTGAAATGGTGGTGTAAGAGACCACCGGCGCTTGTAGTAATACAACGGCCAGGCAACCCTCATCTGGAGCAAGGCCAAGCAGGGACGTAACCATTTGGTGGGAGACTGCTCGTCTCCTGATAAGTTCCGGGTAGGCTGCAAGAGTGAATTGGTAACAATTCACCTAGAGAGATGATCATCCTTTTTATTGCCGTCCATTGAGGATACCCAATAAAAATACAGAATGCGGCTTATCGGTTGACCTGGTTTTATTATTTAATAAACTTCCGGCACAAATGACTGGTCACTTATGGGAGGCCTCACATACCCTTCATCTTTCTGCCTGGGCGGTAAATCAATTGGTTCTGGCGTTAAGTCCTGGTAAGGGATCATACTGAGGAGATGGTGAATACAATTCAATCTGGCACACTTTTTGTTGTCTGCATTAACGACGTACCAGGGAACCTGTTTAATGTCAGTGTATGCGAACATCTTGTCTTTTGCTTTTGAATATTCCATCCATCTCGACCTGGATTGTAAATCCATGGGGCTTAATTTCCAACGCTTGGTAGGATCTTTTATTCGATCCTCAAATCTCTTTTCCTGTTCCTCATCACTGACAGAGAACCAATATTTTATGAGAATTATTCCCGAACGAACCAGCATTCTTTCAAATTCGGGAACGGACCTCAAAAATTCCTGGTATTCCTCTTCTGTACAAAATCCCATCACCTTTTCTACCCCGGCACGGTTATACCAGGAGCGGTCGAACAACACCATTTCTCCGGCAGCAGGCAAATGGGGGACGTACCTTTGAAAATACCATTGCGTCTTTTCACGTTCGGTTGGTGCAGGTAACGCGACTACACGCACATTTCTGGGGTTAAGGCTTTCCGTGATTCTCTTAATGACACCGCCCTTACCGGCTGCATCTCTGCCTTCGAAGATGATGACAACTTTTAAACCTTGTTCTTTGATCCACTCCTGTAATTTAACGAGTTCTACCTGAAGTTTTCCTAATTCTTTTTCATACACCTTGGTAGATATCTTATGATGCTTGTGGTTGAGTTCATTGATATCTTCCGTTTTATCCTGTTCACCTTTACGCTTGGATTGCTTGTTTTTGTCTTTTTTTGCCATTTTTTCCTCACCTTTACCAGTCTAATCCTCCATCTATATTTATTATACAGAGAGAATAACAAAAATAAATTAGAGCTTTTAAAATTTTTGTTGAGTAAGTGTATTCAGGTAATTTTTTTAAAAACTCACTCGGTTAAAAGGCAAATTTCAATTGATGACTCGGAGTTTTACCATTTAACAGGATATATTCACCCACCTTGTCAATTGATATCCCCAACATTTTCAAATCACTTTCAGATTTTATTACTTTCCGACCGCGATATCTGGCAATCAACTCTACACGCTTGGGACCTATTCCAGGAATTCTTAACAGTTGTTCCCTGGAGGCTCGATTAATCTCGATGGGGTTCTCTTTAAGGTGATGATCTGCCCAATATTTTTTAGGGTCACAATTTAAATCTAAATTACCATTTTGATTGAACAGAAAATCTTCGAATGAATAACCATAATCTCGCAAGAGAAATGATGCCTGGTAGAGTCGCTGCCCTCTGACTGGGTTTTCAGCAGGCAAATTTTCGAATGGGGTACCTTGAACAGGAGAAAATGTCATAAAATAAATCCTCGCCAGATGAAAATTATTTATGAGATAGTCGCTTGCTTTCAGAATTTCAATATCATTTTCACCCGAGGGTCCCACCACCAATTGCGTTGTTACGGATGGCCATTTTTGTTTCCAATTAAGCTGTGAATCTTTATTTCTCCGGATGGCATCTACCCATTTCAGTCTTGAAAATAATTCTTCACCAAAATTTTTTAAAGGTGCCAAAAAGTTCAACCGTTCTGGATTGGGAGCTTCGAGGTTTACCGATATCCGATCTGCCCATCTCATCAGGTTCAAAACCTGGTCATATTCTGCCCCAGGCATAATCTTCAAATGTAAATATCCTTTGAATTTATTTTTGGTTCGCAGGATTTCAGCTGTATCAAGAATTTTGTCCTGTATCCGGATGCCGCCCCCTGCAATTCCGGAACTCAAAAACAATCCCTGGACAACTTTCTTTTGGTATAAATCCAAAAAAGTACCTGCCATGTCATCCGGAGAAAAGGTAGCTCGTGGAATATCACGCCCTGATCGGAATGAACAATATTTACAATTCCGCTCACACACCGAAGTGATCATACTTTTTAATAACGGTGTGGTTTTTCCTCCAGACATCTTTGAATAGGTTATCCAGGGTAGTTTCTTTATTGTTGATCTTTCTGGGCAGCTCATCAGGGATGTTTCAAGGTTCTCTCCTTCTTCAACATCCATATTCTCTGATAATAAATTCAATTTACGAAATCTATTCATTTCCATATTATAGAACTAATGTTCCTTTAATTCAATAGCAAATCTTGTGAAGGATTACAATTTGGTGTAAGATAAAAAAAGTATCATTATAAAATTTAAAGGAAGTTTTTTGGCGAGCGTGAACTTGCAGAAAAAAATACGCCACCTCCCTTTTATTGAGATGATACAAAAAAATCCAAATTGATCGGAGATTTTTATGCGGAGTGGGATTCACAAGTTATTGTCCACATTGATTACAATTTCAATTTTATTCTTCATCCCACCCTTTAAAGTTTTCGCTCAATCTCAGGAGATTAGCAATAATTTGAGTTTCGTTGTTAATTCTGAGAGAACTTATTATGGATTCAATGCTGGCTCCACCAATAAGGAGTTAAGGTTTCGTTTCAGCCAACAAAATCGACAGAACTTATTATTTATCGACATATTTGAAAACAATCAATTTTATACAATTGGAGCCTATAACAATAAAGGCTTTTTTATCCTTCTTCAGGATCACCCGGGCAGCAATGGCAATAACCGATTAACACCATTAGAATTTGAGGATCATTTTTTGGAATTATTATTAAAATCCTCAACGGTTCCTGACGTTAGTGCAGAAGGCTTTTCCCTCCATCACTGGATCATACCAAACTCAAATTTAATTTTTGCAGATAAAGGTGGCCAGACCATCATCATTTATGCAAGCAGTGATGATTTTCAATTGATCGAAAACGATCTCCCCTATATTGGAATTACATATAACTACCCCTATGTAGTTTTTAGCCAGGCTCCTGACATGAATAAGCAGGATTTCCTACAGGAAAGATTGATGGACACCATTAATGAATTCGATGAAAATTTTTCAGAGGTGTTCGGATTAGAAATTTTGACTGAATTTCAACCTTTGAATAATAGTCTCACCTCGGTAGTAATCTCTCCTGACGATAATCAGGTGTATGTTTCATTAAATAAAAACGCTGATGAAGTTTGGAGACTGGATATTAACGGGGGAACGGTAGAAACCCACACAGGATTCGACAAAAATCACAAAGCCAACATCCCAAAATTGGGGATTACCTCTTCCGATTTGAAAATCCTTAATTTTTCCAATGAAGATCTCACACGTGGAATTATTTCAATTGCCATCGTCATATTATTTATTATCCTAATTTCTATTGTGCTGTATTTACCCAGGGACAACCAAAATCAAACGGATGAAATGACATAGCATAGATTTTTTTATTGGTACTCTTCTTTCGGGAGAATATTGATGTGCCTTTTTCTAAATAAAGCGCCTACCGCTGAACTGATGTGTGCTCCAAAAAGAATCACGTAGCTGGAAAAATAGATCCACAACATGAAAGCGATAATTCTACCTAAAGAACCATAAATTAATTCATAACGCACCCATTGGCTGGAAATATACCAGTTCATCACAACAGTAATTAATTCTGTGAGAATGATGGCAAAAGAAGCCCCCCAAAAGGCTTCCGATGGCTTAACCGAAGCCTTTGGAATCCATTGATACATAACCCAGAATATGATAAAGCGAAATATTCTCGGTGTGATGTAGGCTATTATTTCGTATAATGTCGTTTGAAAAATTGGTACTTGAAAATAAACCATTAAATCTTTGACAATTTCAACATTTAAGAGCGCTTTAAAACCCCACAACAACAGTATCAAAATGGATAAACCCCCAATTATGATAATTCCAATTAATCTTCGTTCTAAGAAGTTATGAGACCTTTCATCCGACCAGGCACGATCAACATTTAAAGCGAAAATATTAAACATGGATGTTGCTGACCATACAAGACCAATAATTGCCAGCCAGCCGACAGTGCCCCGATTGGCCAGTACGTTTTCAATATTTGTTACGATGAAATCAGGATTGATGGGGATCAAATCAATGATGAATTGATAAACCTGATCCTGAACAAATTGAGATTTCAAAATAAAACTGGCAAACGAGATAATCACAAGTATCAATGGAAATAACGAGAAAAAGGTGAAGTATGCCATGGAAGCAGCAGCTTCTGGTGCTCTTTCCTTTGCGAATGACTTGCCAGCCAACTGGAATACATCAAGGGCACCGTGTAAGTTATTATTAATTCTCTGATAAATTGGGAGTGCGTATTTCTTTGCAGTAGAAATATCTATCTTTTTCCAGAACATATTTCCATTTTACCTTTAAGCCATCAAAAACGATAATATTTGAGAGACTCTCTGATGACACATCTAGTGAATATTTTTGCCGGTATTTTTGGCAATACTCAGATTCTGTGCTCAGATTCTTGACAGTACCTGTGCTCAAGAATATAATCTTTTTTATTGCTACAACGCAAGCGGGCATAGTTTAGCGGTAAAACGAATGCTTCCCAAGCATTAATCACGGGTTCGATTCCCGTTGCCCGCTCCTTAAAGACGGTTGAAAATTCAACCTTTTTTCTTTTTAATCCATTAATTTTGAACTCCGTGCTAAAATCATATTATCGCTTTTTATCAATAATTCCGGATGTCCTCTATGATCGATGATAATCTCTATGCCATACCAAAGCCAGACCAGGAAAAAGAATTAATCAGTACGGTTGCATTAAAAGGGCTCTCTGTCCTGGTAGTCGAAGATAATGTTTCGAATTTTGTCTTGATGGCCAGGATGTTAGGCTATTTGGGCATACACTGCGAGTGGAAGACCTCTGGGTACGAAGTTGTTGAATTTGCCGATAGTTTACCAAAATTAGATCTAATACTCATGGATATACGTTTACCGTATGAAGATGGTTACAGTGCCTTGAGAAAAATTCAAAAATCTGAGAAATTAAAGAATATTCCCGTTGTCGCAATCACCGCCGAAGCAGATCCAGTGCAAATAGAAAAAGCCCAGGCCGCAGGATTTAATGGCTTCCTGGGGAAACCATTAAATCTGGATCGCTTTCCTGATCAAATGAGAAAAATATTATCAGGCATCCCCGTTTGGGAGTTGTAGAGAAAAGACAAAATAGTGAAAACGGATAATAAACGAAAGAGTTTGATCACAAGACTTCTGTCTTCGAAAGAAAATTCTGACAACCCATCCCCGACTGGTAGTTTGCCCAGTTGGGAATTTATCATCGATTCAGCTGGGAATTATCTCAATGTTAGCCCGGAGGTCAGCGATTGTCTGGGAATTCCAGGATCAGATTTTATCGATCAATCAATTTTTACATTTTCAATTAACCAGGATTCAGGAAATAAATTAAATAAATATTTTTTAAAGAAAAAGTTCCCTTTGGATGTGGATGTTATCTTTATTGCCAACAATGGGAATCTCCTTTTTAGTAATTTGAAATTGACCCTTTTTTCTGAAGAATATCAATCAAAACCAACTTATATCGGTATCGTCCAGGCACTTGAGGATTTACATGGTTCAATTAATAAAATTTCAGACAAGCAGACAACTGAGGTTATCGCCGCTGATATCAACTCCCAGGCATTTGAGGAAGAAATTGATGAAATACTTCAGGGAATAAAGAATAATCCACCTGTTGTTGAACAGATTGCTGTGACTCAGATACCGGACGTTCCCAGACAAGAGCCATCGTATTCAACCGATATTTTGGATCATCTTCAGCGCTATTCGGTAGAGGTAAATCATTTAATTGACCCGATTGATATTTATAAACTAACATACAAAATTATCGATCAAATGATAAGAACGCCCAATCTCTCATTTGGTATCCATCAAAAGGAGTCTGGCAATTTGATTTTTCCCATCCAGAAAATGGAAAATGTGGTCAGATATTTCCCCGAACGCGATGATTTTGATCCTGTTCTAAAATACATCATCCAAAACAATCAGGCAATTTTTCAGATTGACCAGGTACCACCCTCCGTAAAAAAAATATTATCATCACACTTGGTAAATATTCCAGCCTCCTTGCTAGGCGTTCCAATCAGTACAGGAAACCATGTTTTAGGCGCAATTCTTTTATGTGACAGGAGAGATGATCATCGATTTACCACTCTTGATTTGCAACACTTAACTTCTATTGGTTCAAAAATGGCTGCTGCCCTGGAAAACGCATTCTTATTCCAGGAAATGCAATATGCATTATCTGTCATTGAAACACGTGAACAATATCAAACGCTCATCTCCCAATCTGTGAAAATCTTAGCAAGATCCGGGACAAACAATCTGGTCGAAGCCTTAAGTCTGGTGGGAAAAGCCTCCAATGTGGATCGTGTTTTCTTTGCTCAGTCAAATGCTGGTGAGGAATCCCAAACCTGGTCATTAAAATCCACCTGGCAGATTGATGAAAAATACAACCCATCTCATTTAAATCATGAAATCCGTTTCAGTGTGTTCAATGAATTAATACCATCATTAATTGAAAAGGGTTATTTCCAGTCCAATTTCGAGCAACTGGATCGACCGTTTGATGAATGGTTAAGCAATAGAGGTGCGAAGTCAATTCTCGTTTTAGCTGTGAATAATGAAGACTCTATACCTGGGATAATCGTTTTGGAAGATTTACATCAAAACCATTATTGGAACGTGGATGAAATACGCTTCCTTGGGTTGGTATCTGAAACATTATCCGGGGTGCTTTTAAGCGAAGAGAAAATTAAGCAATTAAATAATAAACTACTGGAAACGGAAACAACCAATTTCATCAAAGATAAACTTTTTCATGCAGATTCATTGAATGACATTCTTCACATTTTAATGAAATACGTCTTTTCTGCTGAAATCGATGAATGCACTTTATATAAGTTTGATGACAAGAAAACATCAGCGCCAGAAAACTTTGCTGTACTCGCAAATTGGACGAAAGAATCAGAACAACGGACAACTACTCAAAAACACAATTTCGATCAAAATGTCGTGAACACTGTTTTCCGGCAAGAATTTCCTACATATTTTTCAAACATCATAAATACAAACCTGCCGGTAAAAATCATTCAACAACTCGCTCAAATGAACATTTCATCCCTGGGAATCATTCCGCTTAAGTCAAAAGGGGGAAAAATTGGATCAATCATTTTATCCTCGGAATTAGTTCATCAATTTTCAAAAGAAGAACAGAATCTAGCCGACTTATTGCTGGACATTTTAACCAAATCCATTGAAAAATTGTTCATTTTTGAGAAATCAAAATCTGTTATGGATGAATTTACCAATTCAGAGGATATCAAAAGCCAATTTTTAGCAAATATGAGTCACGAATTCAGAACGCCATTAAATTCAATTATCGGATTTTCAAAGGTGATCCTCACCGGTATTGATGGGCCCGTTAACGAAACGCAAAAACAAGATTTATCAGCCATCCATAATGCTGGACAATATCTATTGCGCCTTGTTAATGATATTCTTGATTTTTCCAAGATTGAAGCCGGTACGATGAAACTGAATTTAACGCGTACGAATATTCCCCAACTGATCAATTCAATCCTTCCTGCAGTTGAAAACCTGGTTAAAGATAAAGTGATCAAAATTGAAGTGATCAATTCTGAACAAATCCCTGAAATCAATGTGGATCGTGACCGAATCGTGCAGGTTCTGATGAATATGCTTTCCAACGCAGTTAAATTTACAGACTATGGAAAAATTACCATCTCCACTTCGCTTGTGAAGGAACCTGAGAAAAATCAAGAAATAATGATCACAATTTCTGACACCGGTACCGGAATTAATCAGATTGAACAGGCAAAACTATTCAGACCGTTTGAACAGGCAAAATCTTCTGAGAATAGCAGGGCAATTGGTTCGGGTCTTGGATTGGCAATCAGCAATTCTTTGATCCAATTGCATCATGGAAGAATTGGCTTACTGAATAGTACACCAGGAAAAGGATCTACTTTTTTTATCGCATTACCGGTTCATTCCTAAGACCTTAAAAATAAAAATCCATGATAAAAATCATGAATTTTTCTGGGGTGCCTGGACGGTTTCGAACCCTCAACCTCTTCAGCCACAGTGAAGCGCTCTGCCGTTGAGCTACAGGCACCGTATTGGCTAGAATTTTATCACACAGGTTACCCTTATGCAAGCTGTTCTTTTAAATATGGTACCAGCTTTTCGATAAGCACATTTTCCTGTTTGCGTGTTTTGAGGTTTTTTACTGTAACCTGCTGATTGTTTTTTTCTTCGGGACCAAGGACCAGAACGATTGGTACCCCAATTCGGTCTGCAAATTTAAATTGTTTTTGGAGTTTTTGTTTTTCATTGATGAGTATGGTTGGGATGTCCGCTTTTCTCAACAAATTAGAAAGGTCTAAAGAATCTGGGTAGAAAGTTTCATCAAAAACTGTCACCAATACCTGTGCAGATGACTCGAAGGATTCAGGAAAACATTGATATTTTTCCAATACCAACCTCAACATCACATCCCCCATCGCAAATCCAACCCCAGGTAAGATTTCTCCGCCTACATCCCCGACCAGATTGCCATAATGTCCTCCTCCCAGGATGGCCCGGCCTTCTTTGTCCATATCTCTGGCTTCAAAAACGACACCGGTATAATAATCCAGCCCTCGAATAATTTGCGGATCAAAAGAAACAAAATCCCCGAGCCCCATTCTATTTAGAATTCCAATAATCTGTTCCAAACTTTCCGATTTTTTCCAGAGACTTTTATCATTCAGTGCGTCTTTTAATCCTTCAAACTGACTCTGGGTTAATCCCATTGATAAGGCAAATTCCTGCCATTCCTGAAAAGATAACTTGTCCTTTCGGTCAATCAACCGAAACACGGACATTTTCAAATCAGGATTTATTCCCAAATCTTTCAACACCAAATCCATTAATTCACGGCTATTAATCATTATCTGAACTTGATCAGGATTTAATCCAACCTTCTTGAAAAAAGTTGCACAAACAGCAATCAATTCAGCATCACTCTCAACTGCGTCCGAACCAAGCATATCCACGTTCCACTGAAAAAATTCGCGGGTCCTGCCTTTTTGCGGTCTCTCATACCGCCAAAATGGTCCAAATGACCACCATCTTTGAGGGAAAACAAGCTGCTTTTGTTTTTGAGCAATCATTCTTGCCAGAGAAGGCGTTAATTCTGGTCGCAAGGTGATCAGATCACCTCCCCGGTCTGGGAATACAAATGCCTGTTCTTTTACCAGTTCTTCCCCTGATTTGGCTGCATATAGATCGATTCTTTCTAAGAATGGACCGTCATACTCAACATAACCAAATAGTCGAGAAACATCTCCCATTTTCTCATATATCCAGTTTCGCTTTGCCATATCCTCTGGGTAAAAATCACGAGTGCCTTTTACTGCTGGTATTATCTGTGCCATATTTAACCTCATCGTTTGTTTTCAGCCTCAAATCATATCATAAACCTTTTTTATCATCTACAAGCCAGATTAACTATCATAACCGGGTAGTGTCAGAGATCATCTATTTAATGTGCTAATTTTTGCACGATTGTTATTAATGAAATTTTTCACAAATCATATTCTGGGGTAAAATAGTAAAGTATGTTTCGATAATTATTGGATTGCAGGTGAAAATGAATCTAGGCGATTTGGTTAATATTGTTGATGGAACCGTCTTAACAGTTTTATACAATGAAAATGAAGTTATCTTAGGCGGTTGCGGCGCTGATTTAATGAGTGATGTGTTAGCCTCGATTGAACCAGGAGCAGTTTTGCTGACGGGATTATGTAATCCACAAGTTATACGAACAGCTCAAATGGCGGATGTTGCAGCCGTGGTTCTGGTTAGAGGGAAAGTGCCTCCTGCATCGACTATAGATCTTGCAAATGATGAGGAAATCCCTTTGATCACCTCTCCCTTTGGTATGTTTGAATTGTGTGGTCGCTTATTTGCAGCTGGTTTACCAAGCCTGGAAAAATCAGTATCTGACGACCCTGAATGTGGTTGTGAATAAAAGAGAATATTCAGAATGACTATCAATCCCCCACAACGAAAGAGAATTATTTCAGATCAGGAAGCTGAAAATATATCACGCGTGGAGGAGCTGGCTTATGAGATAAAAGTCAGTGAGGTGATGACCAGTCATTTGGTTTGCTTCTCCACTGAGATAAAAATGAAAGAGGTTCTTGAAGTATTTCGACAAAAAAGAATTTCTGGCGCGCCGATTGTTTCCCCCCAAGGAGATTTAATTGGCATTATTTCCATGGAAGACCTAATTCGTTGTTTGATTGATGCTGATTTAGACTCAACAATCAATAAATACATGACCACCGGTTTGATCACCATACTTCCAACAGACCCGGTCATTGAAGCTTCCAAAAAATTCGTTTCCACAAATTTTGGACGACTCCCGGTAGTTGACAAAGATCAGAAATTGGTTGGCATGATCACCAAAGGTGATATTAACCGGGGGCTATTACGTGCGCTGGAAACAGATTACCAGGAAGAAGAAATCCGCAAATATCGGGCAAGTCATTTGTTTGAGGACATCGAATCAGATCGCACCAGCCTCATTTTACGTTATCAAATAAAACAAGGTGATTTTGAAGACGGTGGACACGCCTCTTCGAATATCAAACGCGCACTAATTCGTCTGGGTGCATCCAAACAAATCGCTCGTCGCTGTGGCATTGCCATTTATGAAGCTGAAATGAATCTCATCATCCATACAACCGAAGGTGGTGTTTTACGGGTTGAAATTGAACCACACCAGATTTCGATTGATGCTTATGATTATGGACCTGGCATTAAAGATATTGAATTGGCGATGAAACCCGGTTATTCCACAGCAACCGATGCTGTGCGGGAAATGGGGTTTGGGGCTGGTATGGGACTTGTCAACATTTCACGCTGCGTCGACCAAATGAAATTAGAATCTGTCTGGGGAAAAGGATCCCGTTTGAAAATGAGGTTATTCTTGGATTCAGACCAAAATAAAGACAGAAAGGATAATGAGTAACATGAATAATTTATCTACTATTATTGAAAATTTAGGATTAAAGGTACTGACAACCAAAAAGGATTTTTCAGAAATTCCGGTAAACAATGGTTATAGTTCTGACCTCTTAAGTTGCGTTATGGCTGGTGCACCCAATCAATCGGTTTGGGTCACTTTACAGGCTCACAATAATATTATTGCCGTGGCTGCACTACTTGATTTAAGTGCCATTATTATTACAGAAGGGGCTATGCCAGACCCTGCCACGATTGAAAAGTCCAACGAAGAAGGTATTACTTTATTACAAACAGAAAATAATTCCTTCCACACAATAGGAAAACTTTGGGAATTGGGAATTAGAGCTGAAAAATAGAGAAGATTTTGAAAGAATTTAGAGCTGATTTACATGTGCACACGGTTTTATCACCCTGCGCTGAAATAGAAATGTTGCCACCTTTGATCATATCGGAAGCAAAAATTCGTGGAATTGATCTGATTGCAATTACCGATCATAATGCTTCGGCAAATATTCATGCAGTCCAAAAAGCAGCGCTGGGTACCGGAGTAATTGTCCTTCCCGGAATGGAATTACAAACCAAAGAAGAGGTTCATGTCCTATGCCTCTTTGATACTCTGGATCAAATCGAGAATTTTCAGCGCATTGTGGATCAGAAACTTCCTTCTATCAAAAATCGACCTGATTTTTTTGGTGAACAATTGGTCGTTGATGAATTCGGGGATTTTATTCGCAAAGAAGAACGCCTCCTGATAACCTCTGCCGCTATTAGCATTAACGAGGCATTTAAACTGGTTGATGACCTAGGTGGCATGCTCATACCGGCCCATATTAACCGCAAGGTCAATGGATTATTAGAAATTTTAGGTTTTATTCCCGCAGATATTCCTTTTCCGGCATTGGAATTATCCCGTCATCTTTCGCCAAAAGCTGCAAGAGAAAAGTTTCCCCAAACCGGTGACTTTGAACTCATTCAAAACGGTGATGTGCACCGCCTGTCTGAATTCATCGGGACGACAACCTTTACTTTGGAAAAACCTTCCATTAATGAGATCAAACTTGCATTAAAGAGTGAGCACAATCGATCGTACGTAGTACATTCAATCAATTAAGAGAGGATATTTTTTTTATTGATGATAGTGAAATTTTTAACAAATCAAGCCTTTTTTCTAAGGGAATTGTGACTTTCTACAATGTCGAAAAATCAACCTCTTAGGTAAACTATATTAAGGATAAGCAAACAAATTTAATCATATATTAATGATGGAGCAATTCATGGCAAATTACTTAAAGAACATTCCAGCAAACGACCCTTTGATTATTCCCGAACAAAGAGCAATCATTGATCAAATCGTAGAGGAACATCAAGGTAAACCTGGAGCGGCAATGGTGGTTCTGGGAGAAGTTCAAACCAAAATTGGTTGGGTTTCAGAAGCTACACAGGGGTATCTGGCAGAGAGATTAGAGGTTCCTGCCTCTACAATACATGGCGTTGTCACTTTCTATTCATTTTTTACAACCAACCCGAAAGGAAAGCACACGATTAAATTTTGCATGGGCACTGCATGTTATGTCGGCGGTGTACCGCAATTAATTGAAAAAGCAAAACAAATACTTGGTATTGATATAGGAGAAACCACACCTGACGGATTGATAACTTTGGAAATTTGTCGATGTGTTGGAGCATGTAGTCAGGCACCAGTGGTGGTGGTTGATGAAGAGGTTTTGGGCAGAGTGAAACCAAACAAACTTCCACAGGCGATTAAACAATTACAAAATGGGTAGTTTGGAATTTTAAATGAAAGAATTGTCGTTACATTTATTGGATATCGCAGAAAATAGCATCAATGCTGGTGCCTCACATGTAACGATCTCTATTGACCAAAATACGAATGAAGATCGATTGACAATGTCTGTAAAAGATAATGGAAAAGGAATGACACCAGAAATGGCACTGAGAATCGTAGATCCATTCACTACCAGCCGCACAACCCGGAAAGTTGGTCTTGGTATCCCATTGCTTAAAGCAGCGGCAGAAATGTGTAATGGATTTTTATCGATTTCTTCGCAACCAGGTGTTGGCACAGAATTAGTTGTTCAATTTGAACGTGGTCATATCGATCGTATGCCAATCGGTGATTTAACCGGAACCATACTTCACCTGGTAGTCGGCTCGCCAGATACACATTGGACCTTCATTTACAAAGCTGATGATGAAATTTTTGAGTTTGACGATCAATTCCTAAAGGATGAACTGGATGGGATCCCCCTTTCAGAACCTGAGGTTTTGTCATTTATCCGGAACGAATTAACAAATGGAATTAAAAAAATATCAAAATATGAATATTAAATCTCAACAGAAACAGGAGTAATAACATGCCCGCAATTAAAAGTATAGAAGATTTGAAAAGAATACGTGATGAAGCACTCAAAAAACAGGAAATGAAAAGTGCTTCAGGACAAAAACAGATTATCGTTGGTATGGGAACTTGTGGTATTGCTGCAGGTGCCCGAGACACAATGAAAGCAATCCTGGAAAAAATTGAAAAAGATAATTTAGGTGGAATCATCGTTACCCAAACCGGCTGTATCGGTATTTGTGAAATGGAACCCATTGTTCAAGTTCAAATTGGTGAAGAGCCCAAAGTCACTTATGGAAAAGTTACCCAGGATGTTGCCGCACGCATTATTGATGAACATGTTTTATCCGGAAATATTGTAAAAGAAAATATGGTCAACATTTAGGCAATAACAATTATAGGTAAAGAAAAGCAGGTTAAATGATGAAATACTTTCGTACTCACATCTTAGTATGCGTTGATCCCGAATGTCTCTCGAAAGGTGCGCATGAAATTGTAGATGCTCTCAATGATGAATTGGTAGCCACAGGCTTAATAGACGAAGTACAGGTACTGGAAACTTCCAGAATCGGTGCCTGTGCACAAGGTCCTGAAATGATGGTTTACCCGGAGAGTGTTCACTATGCGGGCATGTCGGTCGACGACATTCCATACATTGTCGAGGAGCATTTTCTAAAAGGTCGTGTTGCCAAAAAATTTGTCCTTCCCATTAAGTCGATTAAGGATGAAGAATTATCCGCCCCAACTTCGAAAGAAATTCGGATTGTCTTGAGAAATTGTGGTGTCATCGACCCCGAAAACATCGAAGATTATATCGCCCAGAATGGTTACATGGCCTTGGGAAAAGTAATAACAGAGATGTCTTCCGAAGATGTTATCAATGAACTTAAAAAATCAGGTTTAAGAGGTCGTGGAGGTGCTGGCTTTCCTACACATCTGAAATGGACACTTACCAGGCAACCAGCAAGCGACACCAAATTCGTGGTCTGTAATGCGGATGAAGGCGATCCCGGTGCATTCATGAATCGCCGTGTTCTTGAATCCGATCCCCATTCTGTTATTGAAGGCATGATCATTGCCGCTTATGCAATTGGTGCATCACATGGATATATTTATTGTCGTGCGGAATATCCAATTGCCGTGAGAACCCTCAACATTGCCATTCAACAAGCAAAAGGTCTGGGTCTTTTGGGTGAAAATATCATGGGAACGAATTTTTCCTTTGACCTGGAAGTGCGGATGGGTGCCGGTGCATTTGTTTGTGGTGAAGAAACTGCCTTAATGAATTCCGTTGAGGGGAAACGTGGTGAACCGCGACCAAGACCACCTTTCCCATCTGTGAAAGGCTTGTGGGAAAAACCAACCAACATTAACAATGTTGAAACATACGCGAATGTACCGCAAATAATTCTAAAAGGTGCCGATTGGTTTGCCAGCATGGGAACCGAAAAAAGCAAAGGCACAAAAACTTTTGCCATGGCTGGTGATATAAACCATACCGGGCTTATCGAAGTACCGATGGGCATCACATTGCGTGAAATTATCTACGATATTGGCAATGGCATTCGGGACAATAAAGAATTTAAAGCGATTCAGACTGGTGGGCCAATGGGTGGTTGTTTACCCAAAGAATATCTGGATCTTCCAGTTGATTATGAATCGCTTATGCAAGCTGGGTCTATGATGGGCTCTGGCGGTATGATCGTCATGGATGAAGATACCTGTATGGTAGATATCGCCCGGTTTTTCATGGAATTCACTCAGGATGAAAGTTGCGGGAAATGCACACCATGTCGGGTTGGTACCAGAAGAATTCTGGATATTCTCGAAAGAATCTGTGAAGGTCATGGCCGACCAGGTGACATCGAGCAACTTGAAATGCTCTGTAAAGAAATAAAACAAGACTCTCTTTGTGGGTTAGGGCAAGGTGCACCTAATCCTGTAGAAAGCACCCTGAATCATTTTCGTGAAGAATATGAAGCTCACATCCACGAAAAACGTTGTCCAGCAAAAGTTTGTAAAGCATTAATCCGCTTCGAAATTATTGAAGATGCTTGCACAGGATGTACAGTCTGTGCCCGTAATTGCCCAGTCAATGCAATCAGCGGAGAACGTCGCCAAACACATCATATTGATCCAGATATTTGTATCCGCTGTGGCATTTGTGAACAGGTTTGTAATTTTAATGCCATAGAAATCGTTTAAGCAGATTAACCAGAAACGAACCCAATTTTTATCCCAAATTCAAGGAGTTATGCATGACTAGTAAAAATGGAAAAGATCACCTAATACTCGAAGCTGTTGATTCTGCAATTGAAAATTTTGGAGATAGTCGCGGAGAACTGATTCCGATCCTTAATCACGTGAATCGAATCCTTGGTTATCTTCCTTCAGAAGCATTGGAAGAAATCAGCACACGACTCAAATCTCCCCGCTCTCAATTATTTTCGGTAGCCAGCTTCTATCACATGCTCTCGACCCAACCTCGTGGTAAACATGTCATTCAATTTTGTGAGAGTGCTCCCTGCCATGTTGTTGGTGGACGCGAGATATGGCAAACACTCAAAGACACATTAAATATCGAAGATGGCGAAACAACTCCTGACGGTGAATGGTCACTGATCACAACCAGCTGTTTAGGGTTATGTGGAGTTGGTCCGGTTATCGTGATCGATGATGACGCTTATGGAAATGTTACTCCTGATCAGGTGAAAGACATATTGGCTCGGTACAACAACTCGGAGGCACAATGAAATCGGTAAGATCAATGGTGTTAGTTTCCAGCGATCCAATCAGTATGGAACGCGGATCTGATCTCGTCTATGAAAAATTACAAAAAGAAATTGACTTTTTTGAACTTGGTGAGGAAATTTCATTAACCAAAGTGGGTGATGTAGGTCGTCACGATGCACTCCCCATTGTTATTATTTATCCTGAAGCAACAATTTATGGACCTGTAAAACCTGAAGATGTTCATTTCTTGGTAGAAGAGCACCTTTACAAGGGCAGAGTTGCCCATGAATTGCAGGCCGCTGCCAAAGAATTGACCGGGAAAATTGCCTGGGTCAATGCCAGAAAAGGCACATTACCGGCTGAACAGCGCATTGTTCTGCAACGAGCTGGTATTATCGATCCTGAGAATATTGAAGAATATATCATCCATGATGGTTACCAGGCACTAGGCCGGGTTCTATCGGATATGAGCCCGCAGGATGTCATAAATGAAATTAAAGCTTCCGGTTTACGTGGACGTGGTGGAGCTGGTTTTCCCACAGGTTTAAAATGGGGATTTGTCGCTGGCACACCAGGGATCAAGAAATATGTTATCTGTAACGCAGATGAATCTGAACCAGGCACTTTTAAAGACCGCCTGATCCTGGAAGGTGATCCTCATAGCGTTATTGAGGCAATGGCAATTGCTGCCTATTCAGTCGGTTCTGACGAAGGAATTATATATATTCGCGGAGAATATCTTCTCGCTCAAGAGCGTTTAAAGAAAGCCATTCAACAAGCACATGAATATGGAATGCTGGGAAAAAATATCTTTGGAACGGATTTTTGTTTTGATATTCATGTTCACGCTGGAGCTGGTGCGTATATTTGTGGAGAGGAAACAGCATTAATCGAATCGATCGAAGGAAAACGGGGAGAACCAAGACCACGACCACCCTATCCAACCACAAATGGTCTCTGGGGAAAACCAACCCTGGTGAATAATGTGGAAACGTTGGCAAATGTTCCTGCAATTATCCGCAATGGCGCGAAGTGGTATCGTAGTTTTGGCACACCATCCAGCCCTGGAACCAAAGTTTATACCATCTTGGGAAATGTAAATGTAACCGGATTAATTGAAGTTCCGATGGGAATTACGTTACGTGAAGTCATTGCCATTTATGCCAAAGGAATGAAGAATAATGTGAGCTTTAAAGTAGCGCAAACTGGCGGATCCAGTGGCTCCATCATTCCAGCTAGTTTACAGGATACACCAATGGATTTTGACTCATTTTCAAATGCTGGTGTTTCATTAGGATCTGGTGCATTACTGATTTGTGATGAAAACACCTGCGTAGTCGATCTGGCAAAAGTTTTACAGAATTTCTTCCGGAAAGAGAGTTGCAGTAAATGTAACCCCTGCCGAATCGGTAATGAAAGAGCTTACCAGATCTTAGAAAATATTTCTCAAGGCACAGGCACAATGGCGGATCTGGATGACCTGGCAACGATCAGTGACAATATGACTGAGATGTCCAATTGTGGTTTAGGACAAACAGCAGGTACTCCCGTGCGGGATATATTGAACCATTTCAGAGCAGAAGTGGAAGCTCATGTTAGATTAAAAGTTTGTCCATCCGGCGTATGTCCGATGAGTGGCAAAAGAATATAAGTGATGAATTTTCATTTAGGAACGAAGGAGAAACGCTATGTACCAACTCAAAATTGATGAAAAAGAAATTGAAGTGCCGGAAGGAACAACAGTGTTGAATGCTGCAAAAATGGCTGGAATCGAAATTCCAACCTTGTGTGACCATCCAGCATTAGAACCTTATGGAGGATGTCGTTTATGCCTGGTGGAAGTCGAAGGTGCCCGCATCTTACAACCATCCTGCACATTGCCGGTTTCTAACAACATGGTCGTCAAGACGAATACAGAAAAGGTCAAGGACGCCCGAAAATTTGTGTTATCCATGATCTTTAGTGAAAGAAACCACTTCTGTCCATATTGCCAGGTAAGTGGTAGTGATTGTGAATTACAGAATGCTGCCTACGGAGAAGATATGACCCACTGGCCAATCCAACCTAATTGGCAATCTTATCCCATGGATGCGTCTCATCCCTATTTTGTTTTAGAACACAATCGATGCATTCTTTGCAGACGTTGTGTGCGAGCCTGTGCAGAATTGGTTGGAAATTTCACCCTTGGAATGGAAGAGCGTGGTGCAAACACGATGCTGGTGGCTGACTTAGGCGTCCCTCTCGGATCAAGTTCCTGCATTTCCTGTGGAGTATGTGTTCAAATTTGCCCAACGGGAGCTCTGATTGATCGCTGGAGTGCTTACCGGGGTCAGGAAGTTGATATCGAATCAACCAAATCAATCTGTGTGGGCTGTTCAATTGGTTGTGGAATTGAGGTTTTTCATCGCGATAACAATCTGATCAAAATCCATGGGGATTGGGATGCGGAAATCAATGGTGGTGTGTTGTGTGATGTTGGTCGTTTTATACCGATGGATGAAAAACGGTACCGTGTCGTTACCCCAATGGTTCGGAAAGATGGTTTGTTGAAAGCAGCAACATGGGAAGAAGCATTGAATGTCGTCATTGATAAGTTTAATCCTCTAATGAATAAAAAAGATGATGGTGTTGCAGCTATAGCCTCAACCAGATTACCAGCCGATGTTTTGTACTACTTTAAACAAATTTTTGCTGAGAAATTTGGTAGTGAAATGGTGACCAGTACTGAAGAAGGTCGTTTCAC
>SWCF01003171.1_pt2 | contig 75558 bp, 75 predicted proteins | sample 4690081 | NCBI WGS metagenome assembly SWCF01 (sample SAMN10267280, study PRJNA491770) | bioreactor metagenome | isolation source: DHS bioreactor inoculated with | place: Japan: off Shimokita Peninsula
CCGCGACCGCCACGAGTACCAGCAGGACCACCGCGTAGCGCGGCGGGACGGACACCGACTTCATCGCCAGGGTCGGGATCTGACTGACGACGAGGGCGGCGGTGAGCAACGTCCAGACGGCCACCACCGGGTAGGAGTCCCACCAGCCGTCGCCCCACTGGACGTGCGCGGCGACCGGTGCCAGGGCGACGAGGGCACCGGCGGGGGACGGCACGCCGACGAAGTACTCGCGTGCGTACGCGGGCACCGTGTCGTCCTCGAGCAGCGTGTTGAACCGGGCGAGGCGCAGCACGATGCTGACCGCGTACAGCAGGGCGACGATCCAGCCGAAGGGGCTGCCGTCCAGCAGCGTCACGTACAGCACGAGGGCCGGCGCCACGCCGAACGCGACGGCGTCGGACAACGAGTCCAGTTCGGCGCCGATCTTGGTGGTGGCGTCGAGCAGGCGGGCGATGCGCCCGTCGAGGGAGTCCAGCACGGCCGCCGCACCGATCATGCCCAGCGCGGTGCCCAACTGGCCGTCGAGGGCGAACTTCACCGCCGACAGGCCGGCGGAGAGCGCGAGGATCGTGATGACGCTCGGCAGCAGCCGCACGGCCTGCGGACGCCCGCGGCGTCTGCGTTCCGGGGCTGCCTGGGATGCTGCGGACCGGCTCACGGGAGCTGAGCGATGACGGTCTCGGCGCCGATCGTCTTCTGCCCGCGCTCGACGAGGAGAGTGCTGCCCGGGGGCAGGTAGGTGTCGACGCGGGAACCGAAACGGATCAGGCCGTAGGTGTCGCCGATCGGCAGCGTGTCACCCACCTGGGCGTCGCACACGATGCGGCGGGCGAGCAGCCCGGCGATCTGGACGACGGCCACGTCGGCTCCGTCGCGGGTCTCGAGCAGCATGCTGTTGCGCTCGTTGACTTCGCTGGCATCGGCGAGATCGGCCGAGAGGAACTGCCCCGGCCGGTGCACGACCTTGGTGACGGTGCCGCCGACGGGACTGCGCTGGACGTGCACGTCCAGCACGGAAAGGAAGATGCTCACCCGCGGCCGTGGTTCGGTACCCATCTCGAGTTCGGCGGGTGGCACCGCCGTGTCGACGAGGGCCACCTCCCCGTCGGCGGGCGCCACGACGACGCCGACCCGGTTCGGCGGCACCCGGTGCGGGTGCCGGAAGAACCCGGCGGTGGCGGCGGCCGAGACGAGGCCGGCGCGACGGATCCACTTGCGGTTGCGGCCGAGCGCCGCGACGGCGAGAGGCGCGGCGACGAAGGGGATGCCGGCCGGGTGGAGCGGTGGAATCGTCTTCCGGACCAGTTCGAGTACGTGTTCGACGCTGGTGGGCGGTGGGGTTCCGGGGGGTGTGGGCTTTCGGGCCACGGCTCCTCTTAGTGTCGCGCGGTGTGACCCGCGGGCGTGCGGCCCGCGGGCTCTCACAGCCTACGCGAGGAGGGTCACCGGGCGAGGGCCGCGCCCTCCGCCTCCCGCTTGATGCGCGCGAGGGTGGCGTTCATGCCGACGACCATGTCGTCGTCGAAGGCGGTGGCGCCACCGAGAACCTTGTCGATGAGGAACTGCGAGACCTTGCTGGTGCCGTTGGGGGCTTCCCGCCTCTGGGTCACACGGGTGCCGGTCTGCGTCGGTTCCAGAGCGAACGACCAGACGGTGCCGTTCTCCGCGACCCGGAAGCGGAGCAGGCGGCCCGGCTCGAACGAGAGCACCTTGGCGGTGGTGGGCCACACGAGCAGGCCCTTGCGGTTGATGTTGATCGTCTTGGTCCCCGCGCCGACGGGTCCGCCGAGGACGACCATCTTCCGGCACTGCGGGCTCCGCTCGCCCATCCGCTTCAGGTCGGAGATCACCTGCCACACCTGCTGCGGCGATGCGGTGATCTCGACGGTGGCTTCGAGGGTCTTCGACACGGGGGTCCTCCCTGATCCTTCGCGTAACCGCGAGTTACAAGTAATTCCCGTCGATCATAGCCGAGTTTGTGATGCGCACCACCGGAGGGTGTGCCGTCCGCCGAGGCCGGGGCCCCTCGGGAGGGTGGTGCCCTCTCGGCCGGCGAGCGTTCGGCCGAGCAGTACCAGTCCCCACGGTCCGATCACCCAGATCGGCCACGGGTACACCGTCGCGCCGACGGCGATCGACACGATCGACCAGATCACGAGGTTGATCGTCCCGGCTGCAGCCCACGCCGCCCATTCGATCCGCTGATGCGCGGGGAGCCGGGGGGCTGCGGTGCGGGCGGGGGTGCGGGCGGGGGTGCGAGCGGGGGCGCGGACGGGTGCGGGGGCGGGTGGGGGTGCCGTGGGAAGGTCGCTCAGCACGCGGCGCGCCTCGTCGGTGGTGACGGATCGGTACACCGCTCCGACGCGCTGGTCGAACTCGCCGATCGTGAGCCGGCCGGCGGTGAGGTGCCGGCCCAGCTCGTCGACGAGGCGTTCGCGTTCGGAGTCGGAGATGCGGATGCCGTCGGCGTAGTCCATCGCTGCCTCCCGGAGGGGTCGAAGCGACCGAGGGTCTGCGGATCGAGGTTCCACAATGGAAGGTCGCTATCACCATGGTGGATATGCCACAGTGGAATGTCAACCCCCTGGAAGGTGCCGAATATGGCCGATCGCCCGTCCGAGGCCCCCGCCCGTCCGCACGAGGCCGCTGCGGCTCGTCCGCTCGAGGCCACCGCGGCGCGCCCGCTCAATGCCACCGCGGCATCGCTGCTGGGATTCCTGCACGAAGGGCCGAAGACGGGGTGGGACCTGGTGGTGACCGCGCAGGAGCGGATCGGGAAGTTCTGGTCGATCACGACCAGCCAGGTGTACCGCGAACTCGCCGCGATGGAACGGACCGGTCTGGTCGAGGCCGGCGAGGTGGGCCCGCGCGACCGCAAGCCGTTCGCGCTCACCGGCGCCGGCCGGGCCGCGTTCGCCGAGTGGATCGAACGCGAACCCGGGCCGGAGAACATCCGCTACCCGCTGCTGCTCACCGTCGCGTTCGGCAGGCACCTGCCCCCCGGCAGGCTGGCCGAGATGCTCGCCGTTCACCGTGTCGCCCACGAACGCCGGCTCGCCGACTACGAGCGCGCGGCCGCCGAGTGCGGTGCGGACCCGTACTCGTCGGCGACCCTGGACTTCGGCATCGTCTACGAACGAGCCGTGCTCGAGTGGTTCGACCGGGTCGAGGGCTCGTTGGGGGCGGACTCGTGAACCCGGACGCCGTGTGAACCCGAGGCAGGCGACCGCGCCCCCGATCGAACCGGACCTGCCTCGGTCACCCGGCCGGCCTTGTCGCCGCGATTCCGCGGCGCACCGGCCGGTGCCCGGGACACAATCCGGATAGCGCGTATCGATCGGGAGGTGACCGTGGCCGGGGAGGTCGTCGTCGGGGTCGGTCCCGTCGCCGCGGACGACGTCCTGCGCGTGGCGCGGTCCGGTGTGCCGGTCCGGATCTCCGCGGAGGCGCTCGCCCTCGTCGGCGCCGCCCGCGCAGTGGTCGACGCGCTCGCCCACGACCCCCGGCCCGTTTACGGCATCACCACCGGCTTCGGCGCGCTCGCCACCCGCCACATTCCGCCGGAATCACGAATCGATCTGCAGCGCAGCATAATCCGCTCCCACGCCGCCGGGACCGGCCCCGAGGTGGAACGGGAAGTGGTCCGTGCGATGATGCTGCTGCGGCTGTCGACCTTCGCCACCGGGCACACCGGGGTCCGTCCCGGGACGGCCACGGCCTACGCCGCGATGCTGAATGCGGGCATCACCCCGGTGGTGCCCGAGCACGGCAGCCTCGGCTGTTCCGGGGATCTCGCGCCCCTCGCCCACGTGGCCCTCGCACTCACCGGCGAGGGCGACGTCCGCGACGCCGCGGGCAGGCTCGTACCGGCCGCACAGGCTCTCGCCGCGGCGGGCCTCGATCCCGTCGTGCTCGCCGAGAAGGAAGGACTCGCCCTCGTCAACGGCACCGACGGGATGCTGGGCATGCTGGTCCTCGCGTGCCACGATCTGCGCGCCCTGCTGCGGCTCGCCGACGTCACGGCCGCGATGAGCACCGAAGCGCTGCTCGGCACGGACCGGGTCTTCGCCGCCGACCTGCACGCCCTGCGGCCGCACCCCGGCCAGGCGGTGGCCGCCGCCAACATGACCCGGCTCCTCGCCGGTTCCGCCGTCGTGGCCAGCCACCGCACCCCCGACTGCCCGGTGGTGCAGGACGCCTACTCGCTGCGGTGTGCCCCGCAGGTCGCGGGAGCGGCCCGCGACACCCTCGCCCACGCCGAGCAGGTCGCCGGGCGCGAACTCGCCTCCGCGATCGACAACCCCGTCGTCACCGGCGACGGCCGGATCGAATCGAACGGCAACTTCCACGGGGCCCCGCTGGCGTACGCCCTCGACTTCCTCTCGATCGTCGTCGCCGACGTCGCGAGCATCAGCGAGCGCCGCACCGACCGGCTGCTCGACGTGGCCCGCAGCCACGGCCTGCCGCCGTTCCTCGCCCACGACCCCGGCGTCGACAGCGGGCACATGATCGCCCAGTACACCCAGGCCGCGCTCGTCGCCGACCTCAAACGCCTCGCCGTGCCGGCCAGTGTCGACTCCGTTCCGTCGTCGGCCATGCAGGAGGACCACGTGTCGATGGGCTGGTCCGCTGCCCGCAAGCTGCGCCGCAGCCTCGACGCACTGACCCGCGTCCTGGCCATCGAGGCCCTGACCGCGGCGCGCGCCCTGGACCTGCGTGCCCCGCTTGCTCCGGCGCCCGGGACCGGCGCTGTCGTCGCCGCACTCCGCCGGTACGTGGCCGGGCCCGGCCCGGACCGGCGGCTCGGTCCCGAGATCGACGTCGCGGTCCGGCTCGCCGCGAGCGGGGAACTCGTCGCCGCGGCGGAGGCGGCAATCGGGGCGCTGGACTGATCGTCAGCGCAGCGGATCGAAGTGCCGCAGGACCGCCGCCGGCGTACCGGTCATCGCGTCGGCAAGCAGCCGCCCGGTCAGCGGGCCGAGCGCCACGCCCCACATCCCGTGACCGCCGGCGACGAACACACGCGCCGAGCGGGTCCCCCCGACCAGTGGCAGACCGTCCGGGGTGCAGGGACGCGAGCCCACCCATTCCTCCGTGCGGGCGGACCAGTCGATGCCGGTGAGCAGCGGCCGTGCGGCGTCGACGATGGCCTGGATCCGGCGCGGGTCGAGCGGGGCGTCGGGCCGCCGGAACTCCATCATCCCGGCGATGCGGAACCGGTCGTGCAGCGGCGTGCACGCGACCCGCTGGGCCGGGAAGTAGATCGGGTTCTTCGGCAGGTCCGCCGGGCGCACGCTGAAGCTGTACCCGCGGCCGGCCTGAACCGGCGTCCGGACCCCGAACGGCCGGACCAGGTCGGTCAGCCTGGCGCCGGTGGCCAGCACCACCGCATCCGCCGTCCGGTCCGTGCCGTCGGTACCGACTACCCGCACACCCCGGGCGTCGTCCCGGACCGCCTGCACCTCGCATCCGGTGACGACCGCACCGCCGCGGTCACGCACCGAGTCCGCCAGTGCGGCGACGAACCGCGGCGGATCGACGAACCGCTGCCCCCGCAGCCGGATCCCGGCCCGCACCCCGTCGCCGAGCAGTGGTTCCAGAGTGCGGATCGTGTCCCCGTCGAGCAGGTCGAAATCCACCTCGCCGCCGGCCGCCACCACCTGCCGGAACTCCTCGACGAGGACGCGACGGTCGTCCTCGGACGCGAACGCGGCCAGGAACGGATCCGCCGGGCGGGTCTGTTCGACGACACCGCCGCGGGCCAGATCGTCGTAGGCGCCCAGCGCGCTCCGGTTCACCTCGGCGAACACGGTCATCGCCGCCCGCCACCGGCGGGGGGTGCAGTGCCGCGCGAAGCCCACCAGGAACCGCCACAACCGCAGGTCGACCGCGGGCGGCACGTACACGGGCGACGACGGCGTGAGCATCGATCGGATCCCGTACCGCAGCACCGCCGGTTCCGGCAGCGGCAGCGTCAGCGCGGGCGCCAGCCAGCCGGCGTTGCCCCACGACGCATCCGCCGCCACCCCGGTCCGGTCGAGCACCGTGACCTCGACGCCGCGCTCCTGCAGGAACCACGCCGTCGACAGGCCGGCGAAGCCCGCCCCGACGACGACGACCCGACGAATCGCCATGACGCACTCCCGATCTCGAGGTACCCCATCACCTCCATCATGGACCGCCGGCGGGTTCGGTGCCCGCGAACCGAGGGTGGCCGTCGTCCGGCCGGCCCGTGACGATCCGGTGGATCAGCCGCGCCGCCGCCCGCGCCGTCCGCCCGTCGACGTCGAAGGCCGGCGCCAGTTCGGCGACGTCGACGAGCGCGAGCCGGCCGCTGCGGGCCACGACGTCGCACACGTGCTGCACCACCTCGAACGCGACCCCGCAGGCCGCCGGGGCGCTCACCCCGGGCGCCACCCAGCCGGGCAGCACATCGGGATCGATCGTCAGATGCACCGCGTCCAGCTCGCGGACGAACTCCTCCACGAACGTCTCCACGACGGGCAGGTTCGTGGCGCGGCACTCGTCGTCCAGCAGGTACCGCGCCCCGATCGCGTCCGCGGCGGCGAACAGCGCGGCCGTGTTGCTCGGCTGCGCGATGCCCACCACCGCGTAGCGCAGCGACCGGCCCTGCTCGCGTTCGCGCTCGGCCATCTGCCGGAACGGGGTGCCCGACGTCGCGACGGGCGCGGCCCGCAGGTCGAAGTGCGCGTCCAGGTTCAGCACGCCCCACCGGGCCCCGGACCGCGCCGCCGCGGACCCCGCCCAGCCCAGGTAGCTGCCGAAGGCGACCTCGTGCCCGCCGCCGAGAACCACCACCGCGTGCTCCGCGTCGAGCAGCGCGGCGACCGCGGCACCGAGACGGCGCTGCCCGTCGTCGAGGGCGCCGCCGCGCACCTCGATGTCACCGGCATCGTGGATGACGGCCGGCGCGGGCAGCGCCAGCGACGCCAGGGCGCGCCGCAACGCGACCGGCCCGTCCACCGCGCCGGCCCGCCCCTGGTTGCGGCGCACGCCCTCGTCACTGCGGAATCCGATCAGGACCTGAGCCCGCGCCGCGTCCGCCGGCAGCGGCGAGACCACGCCGTGCCAGCGCAGGTGTTCGACACCGGGCCCGTCGTCGCGGCCCGTCCACGGCACCGGCGGCACGTCGACCGGAATCGTCACATCAGCAGTCCCTCCAGCCAGACCTCACGGATCAGCTGCACACCCGGCCGGTACGCCAGGTGCAGATACGACGGGGCGTCCAGCGCGATCAGATCTGCCCGTGCGCCCTCCCGGACGACGCCGACATCGGTGCGGCGCAACGCCGCGGCGCCACCGGCGGTCGCCGCACCGACCGCCTCCTCCGGGCTCATGTGCATCTCGCGCACCGCCAGCGCGACGCAGAACGGCATGCTCGTCAGGTAGGAGGTGCCGGGGTTGCAGTCGGTGGCCAGGGCGACGGTCACGCCCGCGTCCAACAGTGCCCGCGCGTCCGGATACCGGTTGCGCGTGCAGAAGTCGGCGCCCGGCAGCAGCGTCGCGACCGTGCCGGAGCCGGCGAGCGCCGCCACGTCCGCCGCCGTCGTGTACGTGACGTGGTCCACCGACGCCGCGCCGAGCTCCACCGCCAGCTGCACGCCGGGCCCGGGACCGAGCTGGTTGCCGTGCACCCGCGGGGTGAGGCCGTGCGCCATCCCCGCCTGCAGCACGGCCCGGCACTGATCGGCGTCGAACGCGCCCCGCTCGCAGAACACGTCGATCCACCTGGCGTGCGGAGCGCACGCGGGAACCATCTCCTCGCACACCAGCCGGACGTAGTCGTCGGGGCGGCCCGCGAACTCCGGCGGCACGACGTGCGCGGCGAGCAACGTCGTCTCGGGTGTGTACACCTCGGCGATCTGCAGGCTGCGCAGTTCGTCGGCGACGGACTGGCCGTACCCGGACTTGCACTCGACCGTCGTCGTCCCGGACCCCCAGCCCTCCGCGACGAGCCGCGACGCCGTCGCCGCGAGCGCGCGATCGGTCGCCGCGCGGGTCGCCGCGATCGTCGTGGCGATCCCACCGGCCGTGTAGGGCACACCGGCCATCCGGGCGGCGAACTCCTCGGCGCGCTCACCGGCGAACACGAGATGGGCGTGACTGTCCACGAACCCGGGCAGCACGGCTCGGCCCTGCAGGTCGTGCCGGGTCCCGGCGGCGCCCTCGGGGATCCGTGCGCTCGGCCCCACCCACCGAACCAGACCCTCGCCGACGACGACGGCGGCGTCGACGAGCACCCCCAGCGGGCCCCGGCCCAGCTCCGGGTCGTTCGTGACGAGGCAGCCGATGTTGTCGAGCAGGGTCCAGTTCCGTCCGGGAGACATGGCGTCAGCTCTCCCGCATCGGGATGCGCAGTCCGCGACGCGCCGCGACCTCGGTGGCCCGGGAATACCCGGCGTCGGCGTGCCGGAGGACGCCGGTGCCGGGGTCGTTCGTCAGCACCCGCTCGAGCTTGCGCGCGGCGAGGTCGGTGCCGTCGGCGATGCACACCTGTCCGGCGTGCAGCGACCGGCCGATACCGACCCCGCCGCCGTGGTGGATCGACACCCACGATGCCCCGGACGCCGTGTTGACCAGGGCGTTGAGCAGCGGCCAGTCGGCGATCGCGTCCGAACCGTCGGCCATCGCCTCGGTCTCGCGGTACGGCGAGGCGACCGACCCGGCGTCGAGGTGGTCCCGGCCGATGGCGATCGGAGCGGAGAGCTCTCCGGCGGCGACCATCTCGTTGAACCTCAGGCCCGCCCGGTCCCGTTCGCCGTAGCCGAGCCAGCAGATGCGGGCCGGCAGCCCCTGGAACGGCACCGCGCGTCCGGCCAGCGTGAGCCATCGGGCGAGATGCTCGTTCTCGGGGAACAGTTCGAGCACGGCGCGATCGGTGGCGGCGATGTCCGCGGGATCGCCCGACAGCGCGACCCACCGGAACGGTCCGCGGCCCTCCTCGAACAGCGGACGGAGGTACGCGGGGACGAAGCCGGGAAACGCGAACGCCCGGTCGAAGCCGCCCTTGCGGGCCTCGTCGCGGATGGAGTTGCCGTAGTCGAACACCTCGGCGCCGCGATCGAGGAACCCGACCATGGCTTCCACGTGCCGGGCCATCGACCGGCGGGCCTGCTCGGTGAACCACACGGGGTCCTTCGCCGCGAGGGTGGGCCACTCCTCGACCGTCACCCCGCGCGGCAGGTAGGACAGCGGGTCGTGGGCCGAGGTCTGATCGGTGACGATGTCGATCGGGGCCTGCATCGCGAGCAGCTCCGGCACGACGTCGGCGGCGTTTCCGACCACTCCGATCGAGCGTGGTTGCCGCGCATCCCGTGCCGCGAGCGCCTCGGCCAGCGCCGCTTCGACGCCGTCGGCCTTGGTGTCGAGGAAGCCCTGCGCGAGCCGGCGGCCGACCCGGGCCTCGTCGACCTCGACGCAGATCGCCACACCCTCGTTCATCGTGATCGCCAGCGGCTGCGCCCCGCCCATGCCGCCCAGGCCCGCGGTGAGGGTGACCGTTCCGGCGAGAGTGCCCCCGAACCGCGCGCGGGCGACGGCCCCGAACGTCTCGTAGGTTCCCTGCAGGATGCCCTGCGAGCCGATGTAGATCCAGGACCCGGCGGTCATCTGCCCGTACATCGTCAGTCCCAGCGCCTCCAGGCGGCGGAACTCCTCCCAGTTCGCCCAGTCGCCGACCAGGTTCGAGTTGGCCAGCAGCACGCGCGGTGCCCACTCGTGGGTGCGCAGCACCCCGACGGGTTTGCCGGACTGCACGAGCAGCGTCTCGTCGTCGCCGAGGGTCTCGAGGGTCCGCACGATCGCGTCGAATGCGGCCCAGTTGCGGACCGCCCGGCCGGTGCCGCCGTAGACCACCAGGTCGTCCGGCCGTTCGGCGACGTCGGGGTCGAGGTTGTTCATCAGCAGTCGCAGCGCGCCCTCCTGCTGCCAGCCCCGGCACCGCAACCCGGGGCCGCGCGGGGCGCGCACGGGCCGCGGTCCGGGCCCGGGGGAGGGGGTTGTTCCGGTGGCCATGGGGCCTCCTCTCGACACCGGCGCGCCTTCGCCTCACTCCATGACACTGCGGTGGAGCACCCCACGACAACAGGTCCGGGCGGATGTGTCGGATCCGAGACCGAGTGCCGCCCGCGGCCCGGGCGCGGCCCCTTGGAACAGTGGACCGGACCGGTCGTACGATTTCGTCGAACGTTCTGCTGTCGAAGGGAACCATCCATGACTACGGGTATCGAACAGCTCGAGTTCCAGGCGGAGACTCGTCAGCTGCTGGATCTGCTGATCCACTCGGTGTATTCGAACAAGGACACCTTCCTCCGGGAACTCGTCTCCAACTCGTCGGACGCGCTGGACAAGCTCAAGCTCGAGGCATTCCGCAACAAGGACCTGCAGGTCGACACCTCGGACCTGCACATCGAGATCGAGGTCGACAAGGAGCAGCGCACCCTCACCGTCCGCGACAACGGCATCGGCATGTCGCGGGACGAGGTGGTCGACCTGATCGGCACCCTCGCGAAGTCGGGCACGGCGGAACTGCGGCGCAAGCTGCGCGAGGCGCAGGAATCGGCTGCGCCGGCAGAGCTCATCGGGCAGTTCGGCGTCGGCTTCTACTCGACCTTCATGGTCGCCGACAAGGTCACCCTGCTGACCCGCAAGGCAGGGGAGCACGACGGCACCCGGTGGGAGTCGAGCGGTGAGGCGACGTACACGATCGAGACGGTCGAGGGCGCACCCCAGGGCACGTCGGTGACGCTGCATCTCAAGCCGGAGGACACCGAGGACCACCTGTTCGACTACACGGCCGAGTGGAAGATCAAGGAGATCGTCAAACGCTACTCGGATTTCATCGCGTGGCCGATCCGGATGCAGGTCGAACACACCGAGCCGGCCGAGGGTGAGGGGTCCGTCGCCGAGGTGGTCCGCGAGACCGAGACCCTCAACTCGATGAAGGCGCTGTGGGCGCGCTCGAAGGACGACGTCTCCGCCGAGGAGTACAACGAGTTCTACAAGCACGTCAGCCACGCGTGGGACGAGCCGCTCGAGGTCATCCCGATGAAGGCCGAGGGCACGTTCGAATACCAGGCGCTGCTGTTCATTCCGTCGCAGGCGCCGTTCGACCTGTTCATGCGTGAGCGCAAGACCGGGATCCACCTCTACGTCAAGCGCGTGTTCATCATGGACGACTGCGAGGAACTGGTCCCGGAGTACCTGCGCTTCGTCAAGGGCGTGGTCGACGCACAGGACCTGTCGCTCAACGTCTCCCGCGAGATTCTGCAGCAGGACAGGCAGATCCGCGCGATCCGCCGGCGGCTCACCAAGAAGGTGCTGTCGACGATCAAGGACATGGCGGCCGCCGAGCCGGAGAAGTACCGGACGTTCTGGTCGCAGTTCGGCCGGGTCCTCAAGGAGGGTCTGCTCTCGGACTTCGACAACCGCGACACCCTGCTCGCCGTGTCCTCGTTCGAGTCCACGCACAGCGAGGACGCGACGACGACGCTCGCCGAGTACGTCGCGCGGATGCAGGAGGGCCAGGACGAGATCTTCTACATGACCGGCGAGTCCCGGCAGCAGATCGAGAGTTCGCCGCACATGGAGGCGTTCCGCGCCAAGGGGCTCGAGGTGCTGCTGCTCACCGACCCGGTCGACGAGATGTGGGTGGGGTCCGTCCCCGAGTTCGAGGGCAAGCGGTTCCAGTCGATCGCCAAGGGCGAGGTGGACCTCGGTACCGAGGACGAGAAGAAGGCCGCGGAGGCCGAGCGCGAGGAGCGGGAGAAGGAGTACGCCGACCTGCTGTCGTGGCTCGGCGAGACGCTCGACGAGCATGTGAAGCAGGTGCGGTTGTCGTCGCGGCTGACCACGTCGCCCGCGTGCCTCGTCGGCGACACGTTCGCCATGTCGCCCACCCTCGAGCGGATGTACCGGGCGTCGGGCCAGCCCGTCCCGCACACCAAGCGCATCCTCGAGCTCAACCCGGACCATCCGTTGGTCACGGCCCTGCGCGACGCGCACGCTCAGCGCGCCGACGATCCGACGCTCGGTGAGACCGCCGAATTGCTGTACGGCACCGCGCTGCTCGCGGAGGGCGGCGAACTCGACGACCCGGCGGCGTTCGCCCGCCTGCTCGCCGATCGCCTCGCGCGCACGCTGTAGCCGCTCACCCTTCCGGCCGAATGTCACATCGCGTCGATCCGATCGACGCGATGTGACATTCGGTCCGTGGGCGGCGGGGGCGGGGCGACCCGATAGGCTCGCACCATGGCCGGTGTGGACGGGGTGTTGTTCGATATCGAGGGCGTGATCGTGACGTCGTGGGTGCCCGTGCCGGGCGCCGCCGAGGTGCTCGCCGGGCTTCGTGAGCGCGGCGTGCATCGGGCCTTCCTGACCAACACCACGTCGCGGACGTGTGCGCAGATCGCCGAGACCCTCTCCGGCCTGGGCATGCCGGTCGAACCCGCCGAGATCGTGACGGCCGCGTCCCTCACCGCCGAGTATCTGCGGCAGACCTACCCGGACCGGCGCTGCTGGGTGCTCAACCACGGCGACGTGGAGGCGGACCTCGCGGGCATCGTGCGCGACGAGGACGATCCCGAGGTGGTCGTGCTGGGCGGGGCCGGGCCGGAGTTCAGTCACCGCGCCCTCAGCCGTGTCGCCGAACTGATGCTCGACGGGGTGCCGGTGGTGGCGATGCACCGCGGCGCCACGTGGCAGGCCGCGGACGGGTTGCACATCGACACCGGCGTCTACCTGCCGGGTCTCGAGGAACTGAGCGGGCAGACCGTCGTCGCGGTCGGGAAGCCGTCGATGCGGGGCTTTCTCGCCGCGGCCGAGCTGATGGGCACCGAACCGGACCGGATGGCGGTGGTGGGCGACGATCTCCACGCCGAGGTCATTCCGGGCCAGCGCCTCGGTATGACGGGAATCCTGGTGCGCACCGGCAAGTTTCGGCAGTCGGTGCTCGATCTCGCGGTCGAGCGTCCCGACCGGGTGATCGATTCGGTGGCCGACCTGCCGGAGCTGCTCGACACGCTCTGACGACCTCTCGCTCCGGAAGGGTCCGGCCGGTACCCTCGCGCCGGGGGAGTCGCCCCCGTCCGCAGTATCCGAGCCCCGGCCCAGCGCAGAGGAGACCTTGTTGTCCATCCGATCCATCCGTGCCGTCGTAGTCCCCCGCCGTCTCCTCCGGGCCGGTGTGGTCGCCGCTCTCGGTGTCGCATCGGCGGCCCTGCTCGGCGTGGGCACCGCCGCGGCGGCACCGGTGACGTGCGTGTCGCCGCCGTCGGCCAACGAGATCCTGGTGTCCGACGCCGCGAGCTGCGGTGCGACGGCCACCGAGGGCGGCACGGCCCACTCCTTCGCCTCCGAGAGCGGCACCGCGGTGTCGTCGGCCCGGACGGCCGGCGCGGCCGAAGCCCGTGCGACGGGCTTCGGGACGGCCTTGAGCGGCGCCGGGGACGGTGGCCGCGCCTACGCGTACGCCCTCGGCGGCGGGCTGAGCCATTCCTCGGCCCAGGGCCCGGTGACGACGGTGTCCGTCGCCGGCTGGGGTTCGGGGGCGACGGCCGATCCGACCGGCGTGACCTGCGTCGGTCCGCAGTCGTTCGCGGTCAACACGGCCACCGGCCAGTGGTGCGCCGTCGGCGTCGGTTCCACGCGTCGCTGAGCCCACCCCGGACCGGTCCTGCACGACGAGGGTGGCGGGTGCTCCAAACCTTGCACTCGCCACCCTCGAGTGCTAAGAATGCTCTTGGCACTCGCAACACGTGAGTGCCAGGTCGGGACGGTGAGGCCGGGAATATCGACACCCCTGGTCGTCCGTCGCGGGCACTGCTTCCGGCCGAAGGCGTACATGGGGCGACCCGACGAGCGGTCGCCCTGCGTGTCACCCCCATATCCGGAGGATCACTTCGCAATGGCCAAGATCATCGCGTTCGACGAAGAGGCCCGTCGCGGCCTCGAGCGGGGCCTGAACAGCCTCGCCGACGCTGTCAAGGTGACGTTGGGGCCCAAGGGTCGCAACGTCGTGCTCGAGAAGAAGTGGGGCGCCCCCACGATCACCAACGATGGTGTGTCCATCGCCAAGGAGATCGAGCTCGAGGACCCGTACGAGAAGATCGGCGCCGAGCTGGTCAAGGAAGTTGCCAAGAAGACGGACGACGTCGCGGGTGACGGCACCACCACCGCCACCGTGCTCGCCCAGGCGCTGGTGCGCGAGGGTCTGCGCAACGTCGCTGCCGGTGCGAACCCGCTCGGTCTCAAGCGCGGCATCGAGAAGGCCGTCGAGGCCGTCACCGCCAAGCTGCTCGACACCGCCAAGGAGGTCGAGACCAAGGAGCAGATCGGCGCCACCGCCGGCATCTCCGCGGGCGACCCCGCGATCGGTGAACTGATCGCCGAGGCCATCGACAAGGTGGGCAAGGAAGGCGTCATCACCGTCGAGGAGTCCAACACCTTCGGCCTCCAGCTCGAGCTGACCGAGGGTATGCGCTTCGACAAGGGCTACATCTCGCTGTACTTCGCCACCGACGCCGAGCGTCAGGAGGCCGTGCTCGAGGACGCCTACATCCTGCTCGTGTCGGGCAAGATCTCGACCGTCAAGGACCTGCTGCCGCTGCTGGAGAAGGTCATCCAGTCCGGCAAGCCGCTCGCGATCATCGCCGAGGACGTCGAGGGCGAGGCCCTGTCCACGCTGGTCGTCAACAAGATCCGTGGCACCTTCAAGTCGGTCGCCGTCAAGGCCCCCGGCTTCGGTGACCGTCGCAAGGCCCAGCTCGCCGACATCGCCATCCTCACCGGTGGCGAGGTCATCAGCGAAGAGGTCGGTCTCTCCCTCGAGACCGCCGGCCTCGAGCTGCTCGGCCGTGCGCGCAAGGTCGTCGTCACCAAGGACGAGACCACCATCGTCGACGGTGCCGGCGACGCCGACGCCATCGCCGGTCGCGTGAACCAGATCCGCGCCGAGATCGAGGCGTCGGACTCGGACTACGACCGCGAGAAGCTGCAGGAGCGCCTGGCCAAGCTGGCCGGCGGTGTCGCGGTCATCAAGGCCGGCGCCGCCACCGAGGTCGAGCTCAAGGAGCGCAAGCACCGCATCGAGGATGCCGTCCGCAACGCCAAGGCTGCGGTCGAGGAGGGCATCGTCGCCGGCGGCGGCGTCGCGCTGCTGCAGGCCGCTCCGGTTCTGGACGACCTGAAGCTCGAGGGTGACGAGGCCACCGGTGCCAACATCGTCAAGGTCGCCCTCGAGGCTCCGCTGAAGCAGATCGCCTTCAATGCCGGCCTCGAGCCCGGCGTCGTCGCCGAGAAGGTGCGCAACCTGCCCGCCGGTCACGGCCTCAACGCCGCCACCGGCGAGTACGAGGACCTGCTGGGCGCGGGCATCAACGATCCGGTCAAGGTCACCCGCTCGGCGCTGCAGAACGCGGCGTCCATCGCGGCCCTGTTCCTGACCACCGAGGCTGTCGTCGCCGACAAGCCGGAGAAGGCCGCCGCTCCCGCCGGCGACCCGACCGGTGGCATGGGTGGCATGGACTTCTGATCCACCCCCGACCGTCTTCGAGGCCCGGTTCCACTTCGGTGGGGCCGGGCCTCGTGGCGTCGGTCGTTCGGGTGATTTCTCCGATTTCCGCGTTCTCGGGTCGTCGACTCTTGTAACAATGGCGTCGCGGCCGTACTTCCAGGACCGCGCATCCGTGACACGGACGAAATCAAGGAGGAGTCGCCATGGGATCTCTCGCGGACATCATCGGCTGGGTGCTCGAAAACTTCGATCTGCTGGAAGTTCTGGACTCGCTGAGTGCAGACGACTAGCGGCCACCCACGACCTGGACGGAGAAGATCATGATCGGCAGCCTGCTCGACCTCATCACGCCCATCCTCGAACTGATCGCCGACCTCGGCTCGGGCAGCGCGGACTAGTCCCGGCCCGAGAGCACACCCGAATCGCAGCCGCAGCGCCGGGATCTCCCGCCGCTGCGGCTGCGTTCGTGTGAGGTGCCGACCGGGTCAGACCGCGACGGCCGGGGCGGCCGCGCGCTTCGCCAGCCGCGCCGCGATCGCCGCGCACACCAGCAGCTGGATCTGGTGGAACAGCATGAGTGGCAGGACGATCAGTCCGATCGGTTGGCCCGGGAACAGGACCGTCGCCATCGGCAGGCCCGTGGCCAGGGACTTGGTCGAACCGCAGAACAGGATCGTCGCGCGGTCCTCGTAGGCGAAGCCCAGGCGCGGTGCGCCGAACCACGTGAGCGCCAGGACCAGGGCGAGCAGCACGAGGCACACACCCGCCAGGGCGAGCAGCCGCCCGAGCGACAGGCTCGACCAGATGCCCTCGTTCATGCCGCGACTGAACGCGACGTACACGACGAGCAGGATCGAGCCGCGGTCGACGATCTTCAGCGGCCCGCCGTGCCTGCCGACCCATCCGCCGATCCAGCGGCGCAGGAGCTGGCCGGCCAGGAACGGGACCAGCAGCATGAGCACGATGTCGAGCACCGCGGAGGCACTGAACGTCACGCCCTGCGTGGTCATCGTCAGCGCGACGAGCAGCGGCGTCACGACGATGCCCAGCAGGCTCGAGGCACTGGCGGAGACGACCGCACCCGCGATGTTGCCGCGGGCCACGGAGACCAGCGCGATCGACGACTGCACAGTCGACGGCAGCAGGCACAGGTAGAGGACCCCGAGATACAGCGGTTCGGTCAGTACGGTCGGCACCAGCATCTTCGTCGCCAGCCCGAGCAGCGGAAACAGCGCGAACGTGGTGGCGAGGATCGTCAGGTGCAGGCGCCAGTGCCGGAGGCCCTCGAACGCCTCACGCGTGGACAGTCGCGCCCCGTAGAGGAAGAACAGCAGACCGATGGCGATCTTCGCAGCCCACGTGAAGATGTTCAGGGCCGTGCCCGAGGCCGGCAGCAGTCCCGCGACCGGGACGGTGGTGAGGATGCCGACGAGGAACGGGTCGAGGCGACCGAGCACGGGAATCCTGGAGAACATGAGTCGACGCTAGGACACCGCCGGGACGAGCCGACACCCGGTGTGGGAAGCGTGCACCCTCTCCGGCGTCCCGGAGCGGGTGCATGCTTCCTGGAACGGGTGCAGGCTCGCGGTCACTCCGGCAGCAGCATCCACAGTGCCAGGTAGACCAGGGCGGCGCCGCCTCCGGTCACGAACGCGGCGACCACCACGCCGGCGCGGACGAGGTTGACGTCGATGCCGAAGTACTCGGCGAGGCCGCCGCACACACCGCCGAGCATGCGCTGCGAGCGGGACCGGGCGAAGGGACGGGGAGCGGGGGTGTTGTTCTCGAATGTCATGCGACAAGAGTGCCGCCACGGGCCTGCCGGTCGCATCGGGTGACGCCCCGATTCCTACCCTGATCTTTCGTCTCGGGGTGTGTCCTCAGCGCTTCTGGGCAAGCGTCTTCTTGAAGACCACCAGGGGCAGCAGCATCCGGGCGACCAGCGCGACGGCCCACACGATCACCGTCGCGAGGATCCAGGTCGCCGCGCCACTGATCTGCAGTCCGTCGCTGACGAGTGAGGTGACGATCAGCGCGACCAGCGTCGAGACGAGCGCGCTGCTGCCCAGGAGCGCCGGGGTCTTGGTGACCGCCAGCTGGCGCAGCAGCGGGTCGACGAGCATCGCCGTCACGGTGAACAGGGCGACGGCGATGACGAAGGCGACGCCGTCGAGCGACATGCCGGGCAGGACCCAGGCGCCGACGAGCAGCGCCAGGGCATTGGCGAGCAGTGCGACGACCGCGGACGCGAGCAGACGGACCATGCGAGGAGAGTAGCCTTCCCGGCCGGGTCGGTGAACCGGAAAGACGATCGGGCGGGCCGGAATCCCGGCCCGCCCGATCGTCGGCGAGAACTCGTCAGTTGCAGACCACCGTCAGGCCCACACCCCGCCAGATCGGCGTCTCGACACGTTCGAACTCGTTCTTCTCGTGGTTGTACTGCATGTCGACCTCGGTGCGGTAGCCCCGGTCGCGCTGCCCGGTGACGTGGCAGTGGCCGGACGCCGTGCCCGCGCGGTTGACCACGCCGTACGGCACGCCCTGCGCCTCGAGCGTGGCCCGGGCGCTCTGTTCGCTCATGCCGACCACGTTCGGGACCGGCCGGGTCGCAGCCTGGGCCGCCGCCGTCCCGGCGCCCAGGAGCACCGCCGCGGTGCACACGGCGGCGACCGAGGCGCGTATCGAACGTCCTGCGCGGTGCGCGGTTTCGGGTACGACGAGAGAACTGCTCGGAGTGGATGTCATGCCTTCGAGCGTGCCGGGCGCAGGACCCGCTCCACATCGGGTGACGCCCCGATCCGCACCCTGAACTTTCTTCTCGGGGTGCGCACCGACGATGCTCCGTAGGATCTGGGAATGGCCGGACCGACGCGGGTGGCGCTCGCCCTGGGCAGCGGGGGTGCCCGCGGCTACGCCCACATCGGTGTGATCGAGGCGCTCGAGGAACGCGGACTCGAGATCGCCGGCGTGGCGGGCTCGTCCATGGGCGCGCTCGTGGGTGGGTTGTACGCGGCGGGCAGGCTCGACGACTACACCCGCTGGGCGACGTCGTTGACGCAGCTCGACGTGCTGCGGCTGCTCGACGTGTCGCTGTCCGCGCCGGGCGCCATCCACGCCGAGAAGATCCTCGACAAGGTGCGCGAGATCCTCGGCGACACCCCCATCGAGGGGCTGCGGATCCCGTACACGGCCGTCGCGACGGACCTGGCCGCCGGACGATCCGTCTGGTTCCAGCGCGGCCCCGTCGACGTGGCGATCCGCGCGTCCATCGCGATTCCCGGCGTGATCACCCCGTACGTGCTCAACGGGCGGGTGCTCGCGGACGGCGGGATCCTCGATCCGCTGCCGCTCGCCCCGATCCTCGCCGCGGGTGCCGACGTCACCATCGGTGTCAGTCTCGGGGCCGAGGAACGCGACGTCGACGGCGGCGCCCCGGCCCACGCGAGTGCGGAGCCGCGACCGGTCGACGAGTGGATCGGCCGATTCCGCCGCAGCGCCGCGCAACTGCTGGAGCGGGACGTCGTCCGCTCGATGGTGGGTCGTTTCGGCGGTGGGCCGGGGGCGCGCAGCGACGCCGCGGAGGACGTGGCATCCGAGGACGCCGAGGTCGTCGACGATCCGGTCCCGGTCCCGAAGCTGAGCCGTTTCGAGGTGATGAACCGCTCGCTCGATCTGATGCAGTCGGCCCTGGCCCGCTACCAGCTCGCCGGGTACCCGCCGGACGTGCTCATCCGCATCCCCCGCAAGTCGGGTCGCAGTCTCGACTTCCACCGCGCGGCGGAGATGATCGCGCTCGGCCGCAGCCTCACCGAGTCCGCCCTCGACGCCGCGGGACTCGGGACCGCGCCGGCGGCCGAACCGCCTGACCCGGACACCGGAACCGCCTAGGCTGAGCCGGTGGAGACCGTACCGATCCAGCTGCCGGGCGGCACGACGACACCCGTTCGCCTGTTCCCCGGTCCGGAACAACCGGCCCGCATCGACGCGCCGCGGCCCGTGGTGGTGATCCTGCCCGGTCTCGGCATTCCGGCGGGCTACTACGAGCCCTTCGCCGACGCCCTGACCGCGCACGGGTTCGACGCCGCGCTCTGCGAGCTGCCCGGACAGGGCGACAGCCGGCCCCGCCCCGGACCCGACAGCGACTACGGCTACCAGGAGCTGGTGGCCGTCGACCTGCCGGCCATGCTGGAGGTGGTGCACGAGCGGTTCCTCGACTCCACCCCGTACCTGCTGGGGCATTCGATGGGCGGGCAGCTCGGGGCGCTCTATGCCGCCCGCAACCCCGGACGGCTCGGCGGGCTGGTCCTCGTCGCCGCGGGGACCCCGTACTACCGCCACCACGCGGGCATCCGCGGGCCGGGTCTGCTCCTCGGGTCCGCGGCGATGTCGATCACCGCGAGCATCGCCGGATTCTGGCCCGGCGACCGGCTCGACGTCGCCGGTTTCGGTCGCCAGTCCCGGCAGCTCATCTCGGACTGGGCGCGCCTGGCCCGGAGCGGGCGTTTCGAGCCCCGCGACGCCGACGTCGACTACGAGCAGCGGCTCGCCGAGCTGAGCCTGCCGGTCCTGTCCGTCACTGTCGAGGGCGACGACCTCACGCCGGTCGCCGCCGCCCGGCACCTGCTCGAGAAGATGCCGGGCGCGGACGTGACGACGTGGCACCAGTCCCGGCCGCTGGGGCACAACGGCTGGATTCGCGACAACGCGGACACCGTCGACCGCATCGCGGCCTGGTTGAAGGACCGGTGAGTTCTACCCGGACAGCATGCGTTCGAGGAACGTGAACGTCAGCGCCGCCTTGAAGGCGGCCTGGGCGTTGTCCGCGGCACCGCCGTGGCCGCCCTCGATGTTCTCGTAGTACCAGACCTCGTGGCCCTGTTCCTCGAGCCGCGCCACCATCTTCCGGGCGTGCCCGGGGTGCACCCGGTCGTCCCGCGTCGACGTGGTGATGAGGATCGGCGGGTACTTCGCGTCCGCGGCGGTGTTCTGGTACGGCGAGTACTCGCGCAGGTAGGCCCACTCGTCGGGGTTGTCGGGGTCGCCGTACTCGGCCATCCACGACGCTCCGGCGAGCAGCAGGTGGTAGCGCTTCATGTCGAGGAGCGGCACCTGGCACACGATCGTCCCGAACAGTTCGGGGTAGCGGGTGAGCATCACGCCCATGAGCAGGCCGCCGTTGCTCCCACCCTGGATGCCGAGACGATCGGCGGTGGTGATGCCCCGCGCGACCAGATCTCGTGCCACCGCGGCGAAGTCCTCGAACACCTTGTGCCGGTTCTCCTTCAGCGCCTGGGTGTGCCACTGCGGTCCGTACTCGCCGCCGCCGCGTATGTTGGCGATCACGTACGTGTACCCGCGTTCGAGCCACGCCAGGCCGACACCGCCGCTGTACGCCGGCACCATCGAGTTCTCGAATCCGCCGTAGCCGTACAGCAGGGTCGGAGCCGGGGACGAGGTGTCGCGGCCGACCACGAAGTACGGAATCCGGGTCCCGTCGTCCGAAGTGGCGAAATGCTGTGTGGCGGTGATGTTCTCGGCTTCGAAGAACGCCGGTGCCTGCTTGATCGACGCCAGCGGCCCGCCGACCGTGCCGGACAGCAGCGTCGCGGGCACGGTGAAACCGCTGGAGTTGAGGAAGAATTCGTCGCTCTCGAGCGGATCGACGTCGATCACGGAGGTGGTGGTCGCGGGCGGCACGTCGTCGACCGGCCGATCGGTCCACCCGTCCACGCCCGGGGTGAGCACCCGCACCTCGGTCTGCACGTCGCGCAGCACGACCGTCAGCAGGTGGTTGCGCGTCCAGGCGTACTGTTCCAGCGAGCTGTGCGCGTCCGGCGCGAACAGCACCGTCATCTCCCGGGAGCCGGCCAGGAAATCCGGGTAGTTCGCGGCCAGCAGGGTGCCCGCCGGATGTCCGAGCCACGGCGACCGGGTCCGGATCAGCAGGTGGTCGCGGTACACGGAGACCTTCGCATCGTCCGGGGCCTCGATCCGGACGAGTTCCCCGTCGGGCCGCAGTTCGAACCGGTGCGACGTGTAGAAGTCGATCGCGCGCTCGACGAAACTGCGCTCGAAACCCGTGCGGTCGTACCAGGCGGAGACGGCGACGTCGGATCTGTCGCCCTCGTACACCGTCTCGGCCTCCGCCAGCGGCGTACCGCGGCGCCAGCGCTTGGCCAGGCGCGGGTACCCGGAGTCGGTGAGCGAGCCGTCGCCGAAGTCGGTGCCGACGTACACGGTGTCCGCATCGATCCAGCCGATGTCGGTCTTCGCCTCCGGCACCGTGAAACTGTCCGGTCCGTCGACGAATTTCCGTGACTCCATGTCGAACTCGCGGATCACGGTGGCGTCGGCGCCGCCGCGTGACAGTCCGATCAGGGCCCGGGACTGGTCGGGTCGCAGCACCTGCGCCCCCGACCACACCCAGTTCTCGCCCTCCGCCTCGGCGACCGCGTCGAGGTCGACCAGCACGTCCCAGTCCGGTTCGTCGCGCAGGTACTGCTCCATGGTGGTCCGCCGCCACAGGCCGCGCACGTGCCGAGCGTCGCGCCAGTAGTTGTACAGATACTCACCGCGGCGCCGCGCGTACGGGATGCGCGCGTCGGTGTCGAGCACCTCCCGGATCCGGGACTGCAGCGTCCCGAACGCCTCCGTGCGGGTGTATTCGTCGACGGTGCGGTCGTTGTGCGCGCGCACCCACCCGAGCTGGTCGTCGCCGGTGACGTCCTCGAGCCAGAGGTGCGGGTCGTTCGTGTCGTCGGCCATAGGCAATTCTTACCCATCCGGCCCGGGACGACCCGGCGGGGACCGCGGGCGCGGCTCCCGCGCCGCGCCCGCCACACTGGCGGAATGCAGTTGCATCCCTCCGACGCCCTGCGGGACTGGCTCGACGACCGTGTCCGCAGCGACCAGTTCCTGCTGTTCTGTTTCGAAGGGGAAGCCGGCGACCCGGACACCCTGGTGACCGAGCTTCGGCATCGGGCGTCGGCCGTCCCCGAACTCCGGTTGCGCGCCGTGCCGGTGCCGGGTCGTCTGGACTATCCGTACTGGGCGGCGGGGCTAGTCGGCGCCGACCGGTTCGTCGTGCACCGGCTGCCGGATCCGTCCTGGCCGGGAGTGCAGCGGGCCCTCGGTGAACTGCTCACCGACCGGCTCGACATCACGACCTCGCCGTGGCGAGTGCATCTGCTGGCCGGCGTGACGGGGGCGCCCCGCTGCGCCACAACCGCAACCGTTGTGGTGCTGCAGGTTTCGCACGCCTTCGCGGACGGGATGCGCGCCTCGGTCCTGGCCCGGGCGTTGCTGTCGGGTACGGGCCCGGCCGCCGACGGTACCCCGACGGGGCCGGAGGCGCCGTCGGTGCCGGCGATGCTGCTGCGTGCCGTGGCCCGGGTGCCGATCCAGCTGGGCGCACTGCTGGCGACGGGGGTACGCGCGGGCCGCGCCGAACGGGACCTGGCCGATCCGGCTGTCCCGCCGGCGGCCCCGGGATGTCCGCTGAGCGCCGTGAACACCGACCCCGGCCCGGGGCGTGCGGTGCGGACGATCGTGTGCTCCGCGACGGACCTGCGCACGGTGGGGACCGTGACCGTCGGTGCACTGACCGCGATCGCGTCCGCGCTCGGCGAGTTCCTCGGCGACTTCCCGGCCGACCGGCTCGGCGCGGAGGTGCCGGTCTCCGTCGCCCCGAACGGGACGGCGCGCAACTCCTACCGCAGCGCCGGTGTCCGGCTGTTCGCGCACGTGGACGATCCCCGGGAGCGTGCCGCGGCGATCGCCGCCGACCTGGCGCTGCGGCGACGACGGCTCGTGCATCCGGCCGTGGATCTCCGGGACCGTCCGTTCGCGCACCTTCCGGCGCCGCTGTTGCGGTTCGGGCTCGCCCGCGCCGACCTGGGTGCGGTGCCGCGAACCGTCACCGGCAACACGGTCGTGTCCAGCGTGTACCGCGGCGCGGACGACCTGGTGCTCGGCGGGGCCGCCGTGCGCTTCACCGCCGGTTTCCCGGGGTTGTCGCCTGTCATGGGCCTGACCCACGGCGTGCACGGAATCGGCGACGCGGTCACGTTGTCGATCACCACCAGTCCGCAGGTGATCGGGCTTGGGGAGCTGGACCGGTACGAGAGCTTGCTGCGCGGCGCCGTCGCGCGGCTCGCGCGCGCGTAGGGGGCGCCGTCGCGCGGCTCGCGCGCGTAGGACAGGCGCGCCCGGAGGCCCCGAGGTGGCGGGCGAGCAACTGCTTGGTTCGGGGCGGCTCCGGCGGTAGCGTGCCGGTCGGAACCGGATCGACGAGGGAGTGGCGATGGGCGTGTACGCGGTGACCGGGGCGGCGTCCGGCATGGGCGCGGCGAGCGCGGACCGGCTGCGGGCCGCGGGCCACACCGTGATCACCGTCGACCTGAAGGAGGCCGACGTCGTCGCCGACCTCTCGACCCCCGCGGGGCGGTCCGCGGCGGTGCGTCGAACCCTCGAGCGGGCCGGGAACCGGCTCGACGGTGCGGTGCTCGCGGCGGGTCTCGGCCCGGTGCCCGGCAAGGAGCACACCCTCGCCCAGGTCAACGTCCGGGGCGTGATCGAGTTGCTCGAAGGGTGGCGGCCGGCGCTCGCCGCGGCCGGAAACAGCAAGGTCGTGGTGTTCGGGTCGAACTCGACGACCACCACCCCGGCCGTGCCCATGTCGGCCGTGCGGGCGTTTCTCGCCGGCGGCCTCGAGAAGGGGGTGCGGCGGGCGGGACGCATCAGGCCCGCGGCCGCCCCCTTCACCTACGCCGCGTCGAAGATCGCCGTCACCCACTGGGTGCGCCGGAACGCGGTGACCCCGGACTGGGCGGGGGCGGGGATCCGCCTGAACGTCCTCGCGCCGGGCGCGGTGTCGACCCCCCTCCTCGACACTCAGCTCGCGAGCCCGGAGGGCGATCGGGTCCGGAGTTTCCCCGTCCCGATCGGGGGGTTCGGTGAGCCGGACCGGATTGCCGAGTGGGTGGAGTTCATGCTGTCCCCGGCCGCCGACTTCCTCGTCGGCTCGGTCGTGGTGGTCGACGGCGGCAGCGAGGCGTGGTTCCGTGCCGTCGACTGGCCGCGACCGGTGCCGGTGCGGAAGGTGCTGCGGTACGTGCGGCGGATGCGGAGCTTCCGCCGCTGACCGGGGGCTGCGCCCGCCGCTTCCGCCACGTTCGGGCCCGTGTGCACGCCCGATTCGTGCCTGGTGCCGGGACTACCGGCGGGTAACCGGACCATCCGCAGACACGCCGGAGCGGCAGGTCTACGCTGTTTGTTCGTGACCTCACACTATGACGTCGTTGTCCTCGGAGCCGGTCCCGGTGGGTACGTCGCTGCTATCCGCGCGGCACAGCTGGGCCTGAGCACCGCCATCATCGAGAAGAAGTACTGGGGTGGTGTCTGCCTGAACGTGGGCTGCATTCCCTCCAAGGCGCTTCTCCGCAATGCCGAACTGGCGCATCTCTTCACGAAAGAGGCCAAGACGTTCGGCATGTCCGGGGACGTGTCCTTCGACTTCGGTGCGGCCCTGGACCGCAGCCGCAAGGTCGCGGACGGCCGCGTCAAGGGCGTGCACTTCCTGATGAAGAAGAACAAGATCACCGAATACGACGGTGCCGGCTCGTTCGTCGACGCCAACACCATCTCGGTCGAGCTCAACAAGGGCGGGACCGAGACGGTGACCTTCGACAACGCGATCATCGCGACCGGGTCGGTGACCAAGCTGCTGCCCGGCACGCAGCTGAGCGAGAACGTCGTCACCTACGAGGAGCAGATCCTCACCCGCGACCTGCCGGGCTCGATCCTGATCGTCGGCGCCGGTGCCATCGGCATGGAGTTCGGCTACGTGCTGAAGAACTACGGCGTGGACGTCACCATCGTCGAGTTCCTCGACCGGGCGCTGCCCAACGAGGACGCCGACATCTCCAAGGAGATCGCGAAGGCGTACAAGAAGCTCGGCGTGAAGATCATGACCGGGGCCGCGGTGCAGTCCATCGACGACGACGGCAACAAGGTGACCGTCGCGATCAAGGACAACAAGTCCGGCAACGTCGAGTCCGTGGTCGTCGACAAGGTCATGCAGTCCGTCGGGTTCGCCCCGCGGGTGGAGGGCTTCGGCCTCGAGAACACCGGTGTCGAGCTCACCGACCGGGGCGCCATCGCCATCGACGACGTGATGCGCACCAACGTGCCGCACATCTACGCCATCGGCGACGTCACCGCCAAGCTCATGCTCGCGCACGTCGCAGAGGCGATGGGCGTGGTCGCGGCCGAGACCATCGGCGGCGCCGAGACCCTCACCTTCGACGACTACCGGATGATGCCGCGTGCGACGTTCTGCCAGCCGCAGGTCGCCAGCTTCGGACTGACCGAGCAGCAGGCGCGCGACGAGGGTTACGACGTCAAGGTCGCCACCTTCCCCTTCACCGCGAACGGCAAGGCCCACGGCCTCGGCGATCCCAACGGCTTCGTCAAGCTGATCGCCGACAACAAGCACGGAGAGCTGCTCGGCGGCCACCTGATCGGCCCCGACGTCTCCGAACTCCTGCCCGAGCTGACCCTCGCGCAGAAGTGGGACCTGACGGTCAACGAACTGGCCCGCAACGTCCACACCCACCCGACGCTGAGCGAGGCGCTGCAGGAGGCCATCCACGGCCTCGCAGGCCACATGATCAACTTCTGATCCCGGCGCGTCGAAGATCCTCCGCGCGGGCAGATCCCCGTTCGGATGTACCGGCCTCAGCCCGCGGTGACCGAAACGTCGCCGCGGGCTGTCGTCGTCTCGGGCAACGACGAAACCTGATTGGATACCCGTGACGCGGGGTACCTTGTCGGCATGGCAGAACGGGGTGCGCGTCCCAGGGTGCATCCGGTGCGCAGAATGATGTTGCGCGCCGTCCGACACCTTTTCACTCCTCTCCGGCCCGACGACTACCTCGAGATGATCAATCCCCTGTGGACCACGAGGGAGTTGCGGGGCCGGGTCGAGCGGGTGGTACCGGAAGGTCCCGACGCGGCGTCCGTGCTCATCCGTCCCGCCTACGAGTGGCGCGGACACCGCCCCGGTCAATACGTACGACTGGGCGTGATCATCGACGGCGTCTACCACTGGCGTGCCTACTCGCTGACCTCCGATCCCGATCCCGAGGACGGGCTCATCAGCGTCACCCCGAAGGTGGTCGAGACCGGCGTGGTCTCGCCGCACCTGGTGCGCCGCATCCAGCCCGGCGACGTGGTGCGGCTCGGCGAGGTCGAGGGCGTGTTCACCCTGCCCGATCCACTGCCTGCGAAGATGCTGTTCGTCAGTGCCGGCAGCGGTATCACCCCCATCATGAGCATGCTGCGCAGCCTGGACCACCGCGACCGCCTCGACGACGTCGTTCTGGTGCACTCGGCGCGCACCGCCGACGAGGTCATCTTCGCTTCCACGTTGCGTGACCTCGAGGCACGCCGGTCCGGGTTCCGGCTGGTGCTGCGGCTCACCGCGGAGCAGGGCCGCATGACGCCGGCCGATCTGGACGAGCTGTGCCCCGACTGGCGGGAGCGGGAGGCGTTCTGCTCCGGCCCCGGCGACATGCTCGACGCATTCGTCGAGCACTGGAACGACCACGGTGATCCGAAAAAACTCCACATGGAGCGTTTCCAGCCGATCATCGGCGGGAATGCGGGATCGGGTGAAGGCGGCACGGTCCACTTCCTCGACAGCGAGGCCGACGTCGAATGCGACGGCGGCACGCCGATCCTGTTGGCGGGCGAGAAGGCGGGTCTGCAGCTTCCGTACGGATGCCGGATCGGGATCTGCCATACCTGCGTGGGCACGCTGCGCTCCGGCAAGGTGCGGGACCTGCGCACGGACGAGGTCGCCGAACCCGTCGGCGCTGCGGTCCGCACCTGCATCCACACCGCCGAAGGCGACATCGAAATCGAGCTGTGAACGGAAGGAACGCGAGATGACGACGGAGATCGAGAGTCCACTCGCGCATCTGAGCGAGGAAACGCTGGACGCGTTGGCGAAGGAGTTCGACGCCATCCACGACAGGGTCTACTCCGAGCTGGGGGAGCGGGACCGTCGCTACATCAAGACCGTGATCGCGACGCAGCGACAGCTCGCCGTCGCCGGCCGTGCGCTGCTCCTGGGTTCGGCGTCGAAGTCGGCCTGGGTCGCGGGCACGGCATGCCTCGGCATGGCCAAGATTCTCGAGAACATGGAGATCGGCCACAACGTCATGCACGGGCAGTGGGACTGGATGAACGATCCGGACATCCATTCGTCGGTGTGGGACTGGGACACCGCCTCGACCGCGGCGGGCTGGAAGCACTCCCACAACTACATCCACCACACCTTCACGAACATCCGCGACAAGGACAAGGATCTCGGGTACGAGATCATGCGGATCGATCCGCACCAGAAGTGGCACCCGGTCTACCTGGCCCAGCCGTTCTACAACGTGCTGCTCATGGCGTTCTTCGAGTGGGGTGTGGCGCTGCACGACCTCGACCTCGATGCGTTGTGGGCGGGAGAGAAGACGCCGGGGCAGGTGCTCGAGGAGCTGAAGGGCATCGCGGGCAAGGCGCGGCGGCAGTTCGTCAAGGACTACGTGGGTTGGCCCCTGGTCTCGGCCGGCGCGTTCGCGGCCGCGGCGCTGCTGTCGGGAGGGCGGATCCCGCAGCCGCGGACCTCTCGCATCGGACGCCGGCTGCGCGGACTCGGCCGTCTCGGGCGCGGCGGTGCCGCCCCGCGGGCCGACGCCGTCGCCGACGTGCTCGACAAGGTCCTGCCGGGCGTGGAGAAGACGTTCCTGGCCACCCTGGCGGCGGACTTCACCGCCAACATCATCCGCAACGTGTGGTCGCACGCGATCATCTTCTGCGGGCACTTCCCGGACCAGACGTACACCTTCAGCCGGAAGGAGGTGGAGAACGAGAGCCGCGGCGGATGGTACGTCCGCCAGCTGGTCGGCGCGGCCAACATCGAGGGCAGTCCGCTGTTCCACGTCATCAGCGGAAACCTCGGCTACCAGGTCGAACACCACCTCTACCCCGACATGCCGAGCACCCGGTACTCCGAGGTGGCGCCCGCGGTGAAGGACATCTGCGAGCGGTACGGGCTGCCGTACAACACCGGACCCCTGTCGAAGCAGTGGGGCACCGTGCACCGGACGATCCTGCGCCTCGCGTTCCCCGGCGGCAAGCCGCGACCGAAGCCCGGTCCGTACCACAGCGCGGACGATCCGTCGCGCAAGACGGCGCCGAGCGAGGCGGCCCGCTTCCGCAGCCGGCTGCCGGCAGACCACCCGGCCGCCGGTCCGGAGCACGAGCACGGTGGCGTGGAGGTCGAGCCGCCGCCGCGCTGACGATCGCGGATTCGCGCGCCCCTTCGGAATCCGCTCACGTCGTGGCGTGAGCGGATTCCGAAACGCCGTGGGAATCCCGGTTATCCACAGGCTGCGGCTTCATCCCCAGATGTGCCGGTCCGCGCAAAGTCGAGCCGCGGCCGCCCGAGCGGTGCGTCACCCTCCTTGCATGACCGATCCCATCGCCGTGACGAGACAGGACCTCCTGACGCAAGGCGTGCCGGACGACCGGATCCGGGCGGCGCTGCGTGCCGGAGACCTCGTCGCGCTGAAACCCGGCGTCTATCTGCGCCGCACCGACGTCGCGTCCCTCGACGACGTGAGCCGCCACCGGGTCCTGGCGCGGCACTTCGCCGCGGCTCTCCGCCCCGGGGAGGCACTCAGCCACGTGTCTGCCGCCGTCCTGCTCGGACTGGACGTGTGGAACGTCGACCTGCGCCGGGCGCACGTCTCGCGGGCATCCGCGAGCGGGCGCAGGGCCACGTACCTCCACGTGCACGGGACCGACTGGCGCGACGGCGACGTCGTCGCAGTCGACGGCGTCCACGTCACCTCGGTGGCGCGCACCATCGTCGACCTCGCGCGGTCGTTGCCGCTCGACGAGGCCGTCGTCGCCGGGGACTCCGGCCTGCGCGCCGAACCGTCCGCGCGGGAACGCCTGCCGGATGTTCTCACCGCCGCCCGCCACCGCACCGGGGTGTCCCGGGCGGCCGCCGCGGTGCGTCTGCTCGACGGGCGCAGCGAGAGTGTCGGAGAGTCGTTGTCTCGCCTGCGGATGACGCGATGCGGCCTGCCGCGGCCCGAACTGCAACACGAGGTCGTGGCTCGGGACGGACGCCGGTACCGGGTGGACTTCTTCTGGGAAACCCCGGGCGTCGTCGGCGAGTTCGACGGCGCCGGAAAGTACTCCGACCGACGCGACCTCGTGGCCGAGAAGCACCGCGAGGACGCGCTGCGCGATCTCGGCCTCGAGGTCGTCCGGTGGACGTGGGCGGACCTGGAGCGGTTCGACCTCGTCGCCGAGAGATTCGCCCGGGCCGTCGCTCGGAAATCGAAGCGGTGAACCGGAATCCGCCCACGCCGTGGCGTGGGCAGATTCCGAAGTCGCGCACCGATTCAGCGCGTCCGGTAGGCCACCCAGCCGCCGAACTCGGTGATGTCGACGGCGTCCGCCGCGGCGTCGTGCGTGCAACCGAAACCGACGACCCAGCGCCCGTCCGAGAGTTCGACGCTGGTGAGCGTCATCGGAGCGGGCAGTGCGGCCAGGAACCGGCCGAGTCCCGCCTCGGAGACCCGGAAGAGCTCGCCGGCGATCGGCGCGCCCCGGCCCGCGCCGTGCCGGACGAGACCGGGCTTCGGGGGAGTGGTCCTCAGCGCCGTCAGCCGGTACGCGTCGGAGGTGCGGACCTCGTCGACGAACCGGGCACCGATCTGCTCCAGTTGGACGTGCAACGGCTGGCCGCGCAGGTGCGCCCCGAACACCGCCAGCTCCACCCCGCCCGAGACGAACTTCGGCGTGGGGACACCCGTCAGCCGGGCCGCGAGATCGACAGCGACCTGATCGGCGAAGGCCGGCACGACGAACATCACCCCGAAGGGACGATCCTCGGCGGTCGGTGCACCCGGTACCGCGACGGCCGCCATGTCGAGCAGATTGCAGAAGTTCGTGAACGTGCCCATCCGCCGGTTGATCCCGATCGGGTCGGACTGCACCGCCGCGATCGTCGGGTGCTCGGTGGTGGTGGGCAGCAACAGCCCGTCGAACCCGTCCAGCAGGCCCGCCGCGAACGCCTTGGCGTGGGTCAGCGCGTCGAGGTCGGCCACCAGCTCGTGCGCCGCCGGGTGCTCCGCGGCCGCGACGATCGCCGCGACCGTCGGATCGGCTCCGGCGGGGTTCGTCGCCAGGAACTCGCCGACGGCCGCATACCGCTGGGCGACGACGGCGCCGTCGTAGAGCAGTGTCGCGGCCTCCAGGAGCGGGGTGACGTCGACCTCGGTCACCTCCATCCCGGCGTCGCGCGCCGCGCCGACGGTGCGCGCGAATGCGTCCCGGTAGTCGTCGCACAGCGCGACGAGATTCTCGGCGCGCGGAACCGCGACCCGCGGCGACGCGGGCGCCGCGAACGGTACGTCGGCCGGCCACGTCCGGCTGCGCGGGTCGCGCGGTTCCGGCCCGGCCATGACCGCCGCGGCGGTCGCCGCCAGGTCGAGCGACGTGGCGAACACCGTGAGGCAGTCGTAGTCCACGCATGCCGGCACCACGCCGTGGGCGGGGATCACGCCCAGCGTGGCCTTGATCCCCACCAGGCCCTGCAGCGCGGCCGGGACCCGGCCGGAACCCGCGGTGTCGGTACCGATCCCGACGTCCGCGATGCCGAGCGCGACCGCCGTCGCCGAACCCGAACTCGAGCCGCCCGACACCCGTTCCGGATCCCAGGAGCAGCGCACCGCGCCGTACGGGCTGCGGGTGCCGACGAGACCGGTGGCGAACTGGTCGAGATTGGTCTTGCCCAGGATCACCGCGCCGGCGTCGACGAGCCGCGCGACGCCCGCCGCGGTATCGGTGGGGGTGTACGCGAATTCGGGACAGCCCGCCGTGGTCGGCATCCCGGCGACGTCCACGTTGTCCTTCACCGCCACGAGCAGGCCTGCGAGCGGCAGGTTCTCGCCCGCCGCGACGCGCGCGTCCACGGCGTCGGCGTCGGCGAGCACCTCGGCAGCAGGCCGCAGCGCGATCCACACCTCGGGCCGGTCGACGTCGTCGATGCGGCGCAGCGCCGCCTCCGCTCGCGCCCGGCTCGATGTCGATGCAGCCGAGAGTTCCTGTTCCACAACGATGCTCATGCTGCTCCGATCACGAGAAGGGGGGTGCCGGGGGCGACCTTCGCGCCCGGCCCGACGAGGACTTTCAGGACGATCCCGTCCACGGCGGCCGGCACCGGCATCTCGAGCTTCATGGCCTCGAGGAGGACGGCGGTGTCGTCGGCGCCGACCTGCTGGCCCTCCGCCACCTCGACCCGCCACACGTTGCCGACCATGGGGGCTTCGACGACGACCGATCCCGCCGGCATCCCGGCGAGCGGGTCGACGGCCTCGGCGACCTCTGCCGGTGTCGTCTCGGCCCGGTCGAACTCACCGGCCGCGTGCCATGCCTGCTTCTCGGTCTCGAACGCCGCGGACTGACGCTCGTGGAACGCGTCGATGGACTCGGCATTGTCCGCCAGGAACCGCAGATGGTCGGCGAGGGCGAACGTACCCTCCGAGACGTCGGCGTCGAACCGGCCCGCCAGGGACGCGGCGCGGTACTCGAGCAGCTGTTCCGGGCTCACCGGTTCCCATACGATCCGGTCGAAGAAGCGGAACAGCCACGGCTTGCCGTCCTCGAACGGCCCGGACTGCCGGTATCCGGACCAGATCGGTACCGTCCGCCCGATCAACTGGTAGCCGCCGGGGGACTCCATCCCGTAGACGCACAGGTACTTGCCGCCGATGCCCACGGCGTCCGACGGGGTCCACGTGCGTGCCGGGTTGTATTTCGTCGTCACGAGCCGGTGCCGGGGGTCGAGCGGGACGGCCAGCGGCGCACCGAGATACACGTCGCCGAGACCGAGGACGAGGTACTCGGCGTCGAACACCGTGTCCCGGACCTGTTCGACCGAGTCGAGTCCGTTGATGCGCCGGATGAACTCGGTGTTCGACGGCAGCCACGGCGCCGAGTCGCGCACACCGCTGTGGTAGCGGGAGATCGCCTCGGCGATCGACGGGTCGTCGAACGAGAGCGGCAACCGGACGGTGCGGCTGGGCACCACCAGATCGTGCGTGGCCGGCAGTTCCGTCTCGAGGTCCTGCAGGGCCCCGAGCAGGCGGTGCTGGGGCAGCACGTCCGGGTCGAAATGCACGTGCAGCGAGCGCACCCCGGGCGTGACGTCGACGATCCCCGACAGGCGCAGCGCCGCGAGCGCCTCGGACAGGGCGTGCACCCGCATCCGCAACCCCAGGTCGAGCACCATGTCGCCGTACTCGACGAGGATGTTGTCGTCGCCGCCGCGCAGGTACCCCACCTCGGGACGGTCCAGGAAAGCCGGGGTACCGGCCAGCCGGCCGCCGTCGAGCGCGGCGGGCCGCGCCACTGGCGGGACGTCGAGGGCGCGGGTGGCGGCGCCGCGCAGCTCGACCGCCGCCTCGTCGGTGACGGGGACGAACCGCACCGAATCCCCGGGCCGGATCTGCCCCATCTTCCAGCGGTGACCGGAGACGACCGTGAGCGGGCAGGCGAACCCGCCCAGGCTCGGACCGTCCGGGCCGAGCAGGATCGGGGTGTCGCCCGAGACGTTGAGCGCGCCCACCGAGTAGGGGTTGTCGTGCAGGTTCGACGGGTGCAGCCCGGCCTCGCCGCCGTCCGTCCGCGACCAGGTGGGCTTCGGGCCGTCCAGACGGATGCCGGTGCGGTTCGCGTGGGACTGCACCGTCCACGTGGTGTCGTAGAACTGGGCCAGGTCGTCCTCGGTGAAGTAGGCCGGTGCGGGCTGCGGACCCTCGGTGACGGCGAGATGCCACGTGTGGGTGAACTCCGGCCGACGGTCCACGGGTACCGGTGCCGGGGAGGCAAGCGCGCGGGACTCGGCCACACCGAGCACGTCGCCCGTGGCCACGGCCCTGCCGGTGAGGCCCCCGAAGCCGCCGAGTGTGAACGTCGAAGCGCTGCCGTGGTAGAGCGGGGCGTCGAGTCCGCCACGCACCGCGACGTAGGTGCGCAGGCCCTGCTCGGCCGGGGATCCGACGTCGAGCACGCCGCCGGCCGGCACCTCCAGGGGCTCCCACATCGGCACCGGGGTCCCGTCGACGGTGACGACGACCGGGGCACCGGTGACGCACACGAGCGTCGGGTCGGAGAACTCGAGGCGCGGGCCCTGCAACGTGCACTCCAGCGCCGGTGCCCCCTCCGGGTTGCCGACCGCGCCGTTCGCGGCGCGCATCGACAGGTCGTCCATCGGACCCGACGGCGGAATGCCGACCGCCCACAACCCGATCCGGCCGGGGAAGTCCTGCACCGTGGTCATGGTGCCCGCGCGCAGCACGTCGATGCGGTGGCCCGTCGCCCGTACCTCCCGCAGCGTCGCGGTGGTGTGGGTGGCCCCGAGCACCTGCTCCGCTGTGCAGATGCGCCGCAGCTGCGGCAGATTCGTCTGCACGCCGTACAGGTGCGTGTCGTCGAGCGCCTCGGCGAGCGCCGCGAACGCGGTGCGGCGGGACTCGCCGCGCACGATGATCTTGGCGAGCATCGGGTCGTAGAACGAACTCACCTCGGTGCCGGTGTCCACCCACGTCTCGACGCGGGTGTGGGCCGGGAACTCGACGGCGGTGAGCAGTCCGGCGCTGGGCCGGTAGTCGTGCCCCGGGTCCTCCGCGTACACGCGCGCCTCCACGGCGTGACCGAGGATGCGGGGCCCGCTGTCGGGCAGGGCGTCGAGCATCTCGGTCTCGCCCCGGCCGAGCCGCAGCATCCACTCCACCAGGTCCACGCCCGTGACCTCCTCGGTGACCGGATGCTCCACCTGCAGACGGGTGTTCATCTCGAGGAACGAGGCCTCACCGCGTTCGACGTCGTACACGAACTCCACGGTGCCGGCGGAGCGGTAGCTCACCGACGACGCGAGCCGGCGCGACGACGCGAGCAGTTCCTCGACGACCGCGTCGGGCAGGTTCGGGGCGGGCGCCTCCTCGACGACCTTCTGGTTGCGTCGCTGCAACGAGCAGTCGCGCGTACCGAGGCTGATCGTGCGGCCGCGACCGTCGCCGAACACCTGCACCTCGAGGTGGCGGGCGTGGGCGACGAACCGTTCGAGGAACACCCCCGACGAGGAGAAGTGTGCGGACGCGAGACGCTGCACCCGCTCGTACGCGTCCCGCAGTTCGCCCGGAGTGTGGCAGGCCTGCATCCCGATGCCGCCCCCGCCGCCGACGGCCTTGAGCATCACGGGGTAACCGACGGTGTCGGCGGCCGCGAGGGCGGCGTCGACGGACCCGAGCAGGCCGCTGCCCTCGACGAGCGGGACGCCGACGGCGCGTGCCGCCTCTCGCGCGGTGTGCTTGTCGCCGAAGACCCGCAGCTGCCCGGGGGTGGGCCCGATGAACGCGATGCCCGCCTTCTCGCAGGCGTCCGCGAATTCGGCGTTCTCCGAGAGGAATCCGTAGCCGGGATGGACCGCGCCGGCGCCCGCCGACAGGGCCGCCTCGATCACCAGATCCGCCCGGAGATACGACTGCGCTGCCGGGGCCGGGCCGAGACGCACGGCCATGTCCGCCATCTCGACGTGCGCGGCGGACGCGTCCGCATCCGAGTACACGGCGACGGTCTTCAGCCCCAGCGCGTGCGCCGAACGCATGATGCGGCAAGCGATCTCGCCGCGGTTGGCGACGAGCAGGGTGTCGAAAGCGAACGTCACGACAGGCTCCTTCGGTGACGGGGAAGGGGAAGGTATGGGGCGGAACGGACCTCAGTGAGCGAACGACATCGCCGACACGGCGCGGGTCACCCGGTCGAGCACCACCGCGAGGGATTCGCCGATGTGCCGGTGCAGCAGCCGGTGGGCGAGTTCGAGTTCGTCGCCGAGGACGGCATCGACGATGGCGAGATGTTCGGCGATCGACGTCTCGATCCGGCTGTTGACCATGAAGTCGTACATCCGCACGTGCCGGATCCGGGAGTTGACCGACTCGAGCGAGCCGGCCAGTTCCGCATTGCCCGACGCGGCTATCAGGGCCATGTGGAACTCCTCGTCGAGCACCACGAAACCCGGTTCCTGCTGCGGCGGGTCGGCGGACAGACGCACCCACCGTTCGCGTTCGGCGGTGAGGGCGACGCGGTCGTGCCGCACATCGGGATTGTCGATCGCGCGCGCAATGCCCTGCAGTTCGAGGGTGATCCGCAGCTCGTAGAGGTCACGGACGCGGGGAATGCTCACCGGGACCGGCGAGAATCCGAACTCCTCGCGGCGCAACAGCCCGTCCGCGCACAGCATCGCGAGCGCCTCCCGGACCGGGGTACGGGAGATCCCGAACCGCGCGGACAGTTTCGGCTCGGTCAGCCGCTCGCCGACGCGGATCGAGCCGTTCATCAGCTCGGTGCGCAGTTCCCGGTACACGCGCGTCCGCAGCGGTTGCGCCGTGGCTGTATCCGTACGTGTCGACATAGCTGTATACGCTATGGACGTCGTGTTTCGCCGAGATTGCCCGCGGTAAAGCGACGGTTAGGAAGAGCTCTCAGAAGTCCCGCTCGAGGCGCAGCACGCCGATGGTGGTGGCCAGTCCGTCGTATTGCGCTACGAGCAGGCAGAATTCGATCATCCGACGGTCGTCGAGGTGAGCGGCCAGCGCCGCCCACGTCTCGTCGCCGAGGTCTCCGGTGGCGATCAACTCGTCGACGGCTGTGAGCATCGCCCGGTGCCGCGGGCTCCAGCCGGGCGCGCCGGGTCCGTCGAGGATACGCTGCAGGATCTCGGGGGTGATGCCGGCGCGACGGCCGAGCCGGGTGTGGTGGTCCATCTCGTAGCCGCACTCGCGTAGGTGCGCCACCCGCAGGATGACCAGTTCGGATTCGAACCGGGGCAACCGCCCGAACGGCATGAGCTTGCCGGAGTAGTGCAGCCAGCCGCGGAACAGGCCGCCGGTGCGGCCCAGGGTGCTGAACAGGTGCGCGTCCTTCGTTCCCGCCGCGGTCGAGAGCACGCGCCAGACCGCCCAGTTGAGCGGGCCGAGTTCCTTGAACCGTCCGGGCCGGATGCGAGGCGACATGCCGGTCAGTCTCGCACGGCACGCGCCAATCGGGCCATCGTCCGGGCCTGCTCGGCGCGCTGCACCACCACCGCCCGTGAGGTGTCGATGTGGGCGAGGAGCTGGTCGTGGGCGTCCTCGAGACGGCCGGCGAGCACCGCCTCCGCCACACCGATGTGTTCGTCGACGGTCGCCGCGATCCGGTCGTGCGTCAGGTAGTCGAACATGCGCACGGGCCGGACCTTCGCGTTCACGGCAGCCAGCGCGTCGCACAGGGCCGGGTTGCCGGCGGCGGCCAGCAATGCCAGGTGGAACTGTTCGTCGAGGACGACGAAGCCCGCATCCGGTTCGGGGAGGTCGCGCCGCAGCGCGTACCACCGGTCGAGCTCGGCGCCGAGCACGTCCGGATCGTGGCGGATCGAGTGATCGGCCAGCGCGCGGCGGATGCCGCGCAGCTCCAACGTGGTCCGCAGCTCGTACAGGTCGGCGAGGTCGTCGAAGCGCGGCCGGTACGGGAACAGCCCCTGCTCGCGCCGCTCGACCAGACCGTCGGACACCAGCCGCGCCAGCGCCTCCCGTACCGGCGTTCGGGAGACCCCGTACTGCTCGGCGAGCCGTTCCTCGCCGAGCCGTGTGTCCGGCGGCAGAACGCCCGTCATCAGATCCGAACGCAGCGCCCGGTAGACCCGATCACGCCGCGTGCCGCCGGCGCTCATCAGATCGCCATGGCCGCGCGGACGGTGCCTGCGGCATCGGTCCCGCCGTCGCCGCTGGCGGTGATGCGTCCGGATTCGAGGACGTAGTACCGCTGCGCCGCCTGCAGGGCGAAACCGATGTGCTGCTCGACGAGCAGCACCCCGAGGTCGCCGCGCCGGCTGAGTTCGACGACGGTGCTTTCGATCTCGGCGACGACCGACGGCTGGATCCCCTCGGTGGGTTCGTCGAGGATGAGCATGCGGGGCTCGGTGATCAGGGCGCGGGCGATCGCGAGCTGCTGGCGCTGGCCTCCGGAGAGCAGACCGGCGCGCCGGTCCAGCAGTGGCACGAGGGCGGGGAACAGCTCGAGCATGTCGGCGACGAGCTGCTTGCCGCGCTTGCGTCCGTCGGCGACGACCTGCAGGTTCTCGGCGCAGGTGAGCTGCGCGAAGGACTGCTGGCCCTGGGGGACGTAGGCCAGGCCGCGGGCGACGCGCGCGGCCGGCCGCAGCGAGGTGATGTCCGCACCGTCGAGGAGGATCCGGCCGAAGGTGGTGGGCAGCAGGCCGACGGCGGCGCGCAGCAGGGTGGTCTTTCCGGCTCCGTTGTGACCCATGACGGCGACGACCCCGTCGGCGGGGACGGTCAGGGTGGCCCCGTGGATGATCTCGGTGCGGCCGTAACCGGTCCGCACGTCGACGAGCTCGAGCATCTCACGCCTCCTGTACTGCAGTGGCGGTCCCGAGGTAGACCTCCTGGACCTGCGGGTTGTTCTGCACCTGTTCGACGGTGCCGTCGGCGATCACCCTGCCGCGGGCCAGGACGGTGACGGAGGTGGCGAAGGCGCGCATGAAGTCCATGTCGTGTTCGACGACGACGACGGTGCGCTGCGCCCCGATCCGGCGCAGCAACTGCCCCGTCTCCTCGCGTTCGTCGTGGCTCATCCCGGCGACCGGCTCGTCGAGCAGCAGCACGTCGGAGTTCTGGACGAGCAGCATGCCGATCTCGAGCCACTGCTTCTGCCCGTGGGCGAGGATGCCGGCGGGCACGTCGCGCAGGCCGGTCAGGCCGATCGTCTCGAGGGCTTCCTCGATCTGCGGCAGCACGGTCGTGCGGCGGCGCAGCAGCGACCACGGGGAGCGGCCGGAGCCGGCGGCGATGTCGAGGTTCTGCAGCACCGTGAGTTGCTCGAACACCGACGCGGTCTGGAAGGTGCGGCCCACCCCGAGGCGGGCGATCTTGTGCACCTTCTTGCCGAGCAGTTCGATGCCGGACTTGGTGACCGACCCGGTGGCCGGCACCAGGCCGGTGACGGCGTCGACGAGGGTGGTCTTGCCGGCGCCGTTGGGGCCGATGAGGAAGCGCAGGTCGCCCTGCAACAGGGTCAGGTCCACGCCGTCGACGGCGGTGAAGCCGTCGAAGCTGACGCGCAGGTCGCGGATCTCGAGGTACTCGCTGGACATGCCGGCGTTGCCGCCGTAGTGGGGTTCGGTCATCTCGCCGGCTCCATCGTCGTGGTCGGTTCGGGAATCGGGCGCGCCGGGCCGGTGCGGGTGCGTCGCCGGCGCAACGTCGCCAGCCCGGCCAGGCCCGCGGGGAAGAACCCGATGACGACGATGAACAGCAGGCCCTGCGCGTAGGTCCACGCGGACGGGAAGCTCTCCGACAGCGCGGTCTGGGCCCACGCGACGCCGATGGCGCCGAGGACCGGGCCGAGCAGGGTCGTGCGTCCGCCGATGGCGACGCCGATGAGGAAGGCGAGGGAGGGGACGATGCCGACGTCGGCGGGGGAGATGATGCCGACGATGGGCACGAACAGCGCCCCGGCGATGCCCGCGAAGAAGGCCGCCGTGGCGTAGGCGACGACCTTGACGTCGGCGGGGTCGTAGCCGAGGAAACGGACCCGCTCCTCCTGGTCGCGCACGGCCACGAGCAGTTCGCCGTAGCGGGAGAACATCAACTGCCGGGTGAGCGCGACGACGGCGAGCAGGACACCCGCGGCGACGAAGAACAGCATGCGCTTGTTGGCCGGGTCGGCGAGGGACAGGCCGAAGAAGCTGCGAAAGCGGTTGAGCCCGTTCGATCCTCCGATCGACTGCTGGCCGATCAGCAGGATCGCGAAGGCGGCGGTCAGGGCCTGGGACAGGATCGCGAAGTAGGCACCCTTGACGCGGCGCTTGAACACGCCGAGCCCGAGCAGCACCGCGACCAGGGCGGGCAGCACGAGGATCGCGGCGATCGTCACCAGCGGAGAGGCGAACGGCGCCCAGTAGCCGGGCAATTCGCGGATGCCGGCGATCTGCATGAAGTCCGGGACGGTGTCGCCGCGCAGCCCGGCGTCGGCGATCTTCAGGTGCATCGCCATGAGGTAGGCGCCGAGGCCGAAGAAGACGCCCTGGCCGAGGGTGAGCATGCCGCCGCGGCCCCACGCGAGACCGATCCCGACGGCGACGATCGCGAAACACAGGAACTTCGCGAGCAGGTTCAGACGGAAGTCCGACAGCACGGCGGGGGCGAGGGCGAACAGAACGAGTGCGGCGAGGGCGAACCCGGCCCACGTGCGGGCCGGGCCGGGCCGGGTGAGCGCCGGAAGACGTGTCGGGGCAGGCATCAGACCAGGCTCCTTGTCTTGACCGCGAACAGGCCCTGCGGCCGGACCTGCAGGAAGATCACGATGAGCACGAAGACGATCACCTTCGCGATCGATGCGGTGGTGGAGTATTCGATGAACGAGTTGAGCAGGCCGAGTGCGACCGCCGCGATGACGGCACCCTCGATCCGTCCGAGGCCGCCGATGACGACCACCAGGAACGCATCGATCAGGTAGGACTGGCCGATGGTGGGGCTCGTGGAGCCGATCAGGGTCAGCGCCACGCCGGCCAGGCCGGCCAGGCCGGAGCCGAGGAAGAACGTGGTGATATCGGTGCGCCGCGACGAGATGCCCACCGTCTCGGCGAGGTCGCGGTTCTGCACGACGGCCCGGATGCGTCGGCCCATCGGGGTGAACTTCATCGCCGCGATCAGGATCGCCACGCACACCACGGCCAGCGCGAGGATGAACAGCCGGGTCCTGGGCACCACCGCCCCGAGGATCTCCACGCCACCGGAGAGCCACTGCGGCGCAACCACGTTGACGGCCGGTGCGCCGAAGATGTCGCGGGCGGCCTGTTGCAGCAACAGGCCCACGCCGAAGGTCACCAGCAGGGTGTCGAGCGGGCGGTGGTACATGCGGCGGATGAGGGTGACCTCGAGCAGCACCCCCATCACGCCGCCGACCAGGAAACCGACGAGCAGCGACACCAGCAGGGACACCCCGGCGGCCGAGACCACCTGCTGCACCACGTACGCGGTGTAGGAGCCGGCCATGATGAACTCGCCGTGGGCCATGTTGATCACGCCCATCTGCCCGAACGTCAGCGACAGGCCCAGCGCCGCCAGCAGCAGGATCGAACCGATGCTCAGTCCCGTGAACAGCTGTCCTACAACGACATCCATGTCGCCTCCCTTCTCGTCGGCTTCCCGGTCACGATGGTCAGCTGCCGGACAGGCCGGCGGCCCAGTCGTAGCTCTCGAGGTACGGGTCCGGCTCGATCGCCCCGTTCGACTCCCACACCGTGTAGATCAGTCCGTCGCCCCGGATCTCGCCGATGCGGGCCGTCTTGGTGATGTGGTGGTTGTCCCCGTCGATCGTGACGGTGCCCTCCGGCGCGTCGAACGAGACGCCGTCGGCCGCGGCCTGCACGTCGGCGACGGCGAACGAGTCCGCCTTCTCGACGGTGTTCTTCCACAGGTACACCGACGCGTACGCGGCCTCCATCGGGTCGGAGGTGGGCTTGTTCGCACCGTACTTCGCCTTGTACGCATCGACGAACGCCGTGTTCTCGGGACCGCCCACGGTCTGGTAGTAGTTCCAGGCCGTGAGCTGGCCGGCGATGTTCTGCGCGCCGATTCCGACCACTTCCTCCTCGGCGATCGACACCGAGATCACCGGCATGTCGGCGGCGGTGAGGCCGACGTTGGAGTACTCGCGGAAGAACGCGACGTTCGAGTCGCCGTTGAGGGTGTTGAACACCGCGTCCGCGTCGGCGGTGCGGACCTTGTTGACGATCGTGGAGAAGTCGGTGGATCCGAGTGGGGTGTAGTCCTCACCCTTGATCTCGATGCCGTTGGCCTCGGCGTACGCGCGGATGATGCGGTTCGCGGTCTGCGGGAAGACGTAGTCGCTGCCCACGAGGTAGAGGGACTCGACGCCCTTCTCCTTCAGGTAGTCCAGCGCCGGCACGATCTGCTGGTTGGTGGTGGCGCCGGTGTAGAAGATGTTCGGCGACGACTCGAGGCCCTCGTACTGCACGGGGTAGTACAGCAGCGAGTTCAGGTCCTCGAACACCGGCAGCATCGCCTTGCGGCTCGACGACGTCCACCCGCCGAACACCGCGGCCACGCAGTCGGAGCTGATCAGCTTCTCGGCCTTCTCGGCGAACACCGTCGGCTCCGACGCGCCGTCCTCGGCCACGATCCGGATCTGCTTGCCGAGAACGCCGCCGTTCGCGTTGATCTCCTCGACGGCCAGCGCGATCGAATCGCGCACCGTGACCTCGGAGATCGCCATGGTGCCGGACAGCGAGTTCAGCGAACCGACCTTGATCGTGTCCCCGGAGGTGTCGACGCACGAGGCGGACCCGGCGGCGTCGGTACTGTCGGTGGCCTTGCTGCCGCAGGCGCTGAGCACGAGGCCGACGGCGGCCAGCGCGACCGGCGCGGCGACGGCGCGCCTGGCGAACGTGGATGTGGCAACTGGCATGGAGGTGCCCTTCGTCGAAGGTGGGAACCGGACGGGGCCCGGTGTATCCGGGCTGCGTATACAGCGCTGTATCCGTGGGTCCGAAGAGTAGGCGGCCGGTGTTGCGTCGGAATGTCTCGCGGTGACGAGTTCATGACGCGTGTTACGTCCTCGTTGCCGAACGCGCACACCCCGAGGTAGCACCTTGTCCGCACCACGAATAGCCGTCCGCGCCAGCAATTGCCGATGCGGATGCCTGGGAGTTCCGCGGTTGTTCTCAGCGACGCGATCGGGCGACGGCCCGTTCGAAGCGGGCGACGACGGTCGGGAACCGGAACAGCTCCGCCCACGTCCAGCGGACCACCTCGAAGCCGAGGTCTCGCAGCGCATCCTCGCGCAGCTTCTCGCGCCGCACCGTTTCGGCGGTGGCTCCGGGGTCGCCGGTCCCGTACTTGCCCATGCCGTCGAACTCGCCGACGATCCCGGTCTCTTCCCAGAAGAAGTCGGTCCGCGCGACGAATCGGCCCTCGCTCGTCCGGACTTCGTGCTGGAGCGCCGGGGCCGGCATTCCGGCCTGGTGGATGCGGAGCCGGCTGATCGATTCGCCGGGACTCTCGCTGCGACCGTCCAGGAACGGGACGATGCGCCGTGCCGCGCCGATTCCCGTCCGCGCCCCGGCCCGGTGAAGTGCGGCGGCCAGCGCCGGCCGCAGGCCGGGATGCCCGCGCAACGCGGAGTCCCCCGCCACCACGGCCTCCTCGGCGGTGACCGTGCGCGAGAGGTCCACGACCGTCCGCGCAGCCGAGGTGACGCGGATCCCCTCCACGGTCTCGACTTCGTCGTGGGGGAGGGCCGCGGCGTGGACGTGCTGACGCGGAGTGCGTCGACCGCCCGACGCGCGATCGCGGGTGAGGTGGATGCGGGACAGGTCGGTGCGCCAGACCGCGAAGCCGTGGACGACGGCGGCCGAGACGTGGCTGATAGCGGCGCCCTCGTGCAACCGCGCTGCGCCCGACCGGATCCGCAGCACGTGGCGTGCCACGTCGTCGAGTTGCCCGGCGTCCTCACGCTCGAGGTACACGCCGGGCACGATGCGTTCGAGACGACCCGTACGGATTCCTCGGCGTAGTTCGGCGTCGGTGATCCCGGTTGCGAGGACGGCAGGACGCAGCAGTGGCGTGGGTTCGCTCATACGGGGAGCGTGCCCGAATACCGGCGCTGCGTCCGCGAGCCGCGGGCGTGAGGTGGAGATCTGTGGATGAATCGTCCGCCTGTGGACAGAGTATCCGCGAACGTCGCAGTCAGCCGCGCACGCAATTGCTTTCGCGCACGGCGAATACGTGCGCGGGTGTTACTTGATGAGGTAGGGGGACACCGAGCTCTGGTGCTCGTTGATGACGAGTTCCTTGCCCAGCGGGGGGAATGCGCGCTGCGGGCAGTTCAGACGCTCGCACACTCGGCAGCCGGAACCGATGGGGGTACCCGGGTTGGCGTCGCTGAGGTCGAGTCCGTCGGCGTAGACGAGGCGGTGGGCGTGGCGCAGTTCGCAGCCGAGGCCGATCGCGAAGGTCTTCGACGGCTGCCCGTAGCGGGCGGCGCGGCGTTCGACCGTGCGCGCGACCCACAGGTAGCGACGTCCGTCGGGCATCTGGGCGAGCTGGGTCATGATCTTGCCCGGGTACGCGAACGTCTCGTACACGTTCCACAGGGGACAGGTGCCGCCGCTGGTGGAGAAGTGGAAGCCGGTGGCGGACTGGCGCTTGGACATGTTGCCCGCCCGGTCCACGCGGACGAACGAGAACGGCACGCCGCGCAGCTTCGGCCGCTGCAGGGTCGACAGCCGGTGGGCGATGGTCTCGTAGCTGACCGCGTAGAAGGCGGAGAGCCGCTCGACGTCGTATCGGAAGTCCTCGGCCATCTCGTGGAACTGCGCGTACGGCAGCATGATCGCCGCGGCGAAGTAGTTGGCGAGGCCGTGGCGGGCCAGGGCGAGGGAGGCCTCGCTGGTGAACGCGCCCTCGGCGACCAGCTTCTCGATCAGCTCCCCGCACTCGAGGTAGGCGAGCTCGGTGGCGAGCTTGAACACCTGCTGGCCGCCCGACAGTCGCGCGGAGATCTCGAGGGTGCGCGTGGCGGGGTCGAACCGGTGCAGGACGTTCTCGCCGAGGTCGACGCGACGGACGAGCTGCACGTCGTGCACCGTCTCCATGCGCTTGATGATGCCGCCGGAGATGTCGCCGCGATGGAAGCGGATCCGGGTGGCGAGTTCCTCGGCGGCGGTGTCGAGGTCGTGCAGGTAGTTCTGCCGCTGGTAGAAGTAGTCGCGGACCTCCTCGTGCGGCATGGTGATGGTGCCGGTGCCGCTGCCGTCGCTGTACCGGTCCTCGGTGGCGGCGGCGAGTTGCGCGGTGGTGTTGCGGAATCGCCGGTGCATGTTGACCATGGCCCGTGCCAGCCCGGGGTGGGCCGACACCATCGCGGCGATCTCCTGGGCGTCGGCGTCGATGCCCATCTCCTGGTCGAGAGCCACCTCTCGCATCTCGGCGATGAGCCGGGTGTCGTCCTGGGACGAGAAGAACGTGGTGTCGACCCCGAAGACCTCGCTGATGCGCAGCAGGACCGGAACCGTGAGCGGCCGCACGTCGTGCTCGATCTGGTTGAGGTAGCTGGCCGAGATCTCCAGGGTCTTGGCCAGTGCTGCCTGGCTCAGTCCCCGCTCGGTCCGCAGCTGGCGCAGGCGGGCGCCGACGAACGTCTTTGGCATCACCCCAGCGTACGAGCGTCTACACAGCTTTGCAACGGAGGATTCGCAACGTTAGCTCTCCTCGAGTCCCAGCCAGGATCCGGGCGCGAAGGCCTCGTAGTGGACGGCGTCGGGCGACACCCCCGCAGCGAGCAGCGTCTGCCGGATCGACCGCATGAACGGGACCGGACCGCACACGTAGACCTGCGGGTCGGCGGGCAACTCGACCCCGTCGAGCGGGGAGTGGCCGTCCTCGCGGAGTTCCTCGAACTCGGAGTAGCGGGTCTGCATGCGGGCCCGCGGCAGGCGATCGACCAGGGCCTGCGTCTCCGCGCGGCGGGCATGGTCGTAGGGGGAGCGGTCGACGTGCACGACGAGAACCTCGCGCTCGGATCGGTGCGCCGCCAGGTGCTGCAGCGCCGCGAGCGTCGGGGTGATGCCGATGCCGGCCGAGATCAGCACCAGGGGATCGTCGCCGTCCTCGACGACGAGGCTGCCGAAAGGATGGGAGACGACGAGTTCGGTGCCGATGCCGACGCCCCCGGCGAGGAACGGGGAGACGATCCCGCCCCGGACTCGCTTGACGGTGACGGCCCACTCGCCCGGGACGTGGCTGCGCACGAGCGTGTACTGGCGGATCTGGCGGGTGCCGTCACCCAGCGTGGTGGCGACGGAGATGTACTGTCCGGGAAGGAAATCCGGCAGCGGGGTGCCGTCGGGGGAGCGCAGCGTCAGCGTCGCGACCTCGGCGCCGTCGAACTGGACGTCGCTGACCACGACGACGCGCCAGATCTGACCGGGCCGGACCCCGGCCTTGTCGTAGAGGGCTGCCTCCTGCTCGATGAGCGAGTTGGCCATCAACGTGTAGACCTCGCGCCAGGCCGCGGCGACCTCGGGGGTGACCGCGTCGCCGAGCACCTCGGCGATCGCGGCGAACAGCTGGTGCCGCACCACCTCGTAGTGGGGCGCCTGGACGCCGAGCGAAGCATGCTTGGCGGCGATCCGGGCCATGATCGCGTCGATGTCCGCGGCGTCCTCGGTGACCAGGAGCGTCGCGAACGCGGCGACCGAGCTGGCGAGTGCCTTCTGCTGCTCCCGGTTCTCCTGGTTGGTGCGGTTGAACAGGTCGGTCCGCAGCGAAGGCGCGGCCGCGAAGAGCTTGTCGTAGAACAGTTCGGAGATCCGGCCGATATGGGCGCCGACGATCGGCAGGGTGGCCTCGATCACCGGCTTCGATGTGGCGGAAAGGATGGCGCCCTCCTCGACTCGTGTGCGAGTGGGGAGTGGGCACGCCCGATCGGCGTGACCGGCCCCGACTGATCAACGCGCACATGGTAGACGAGCGATCTCGAGCCCCCCACCGATTCGACCGGCGCGACTTCCCGATTTGCCGGAGTGCACCTTGTGAGACTGATCACAATCGCGACGGCATCCCTTGCTCCTGTGGCTGGTGGGCTCGCGTTCGGGGGTTTCGTGACCCGCGCCCGGCCGAGGCGCCGGCGCGGACAATGCCGAGGTAGTTGCTACCGGCGGGTAGCTCGGGGCTCGGCGGCCGCGTTCGTTGGACGCCCCGAACATTTACAACCTTTGCAAGGGTGTGGGAAAACCTAGCGAAGATTGGCATTAGCAACAGGTAGACGGCACTTTCCGGGTGTGTCATTGTCGAGTGGTACATCCGAAAGGTCCGCGAAGGATGTGAAGTAGTACGCACGTACTGCAGAGCTTCCGGCGCGGATCAGATCTAGAGAGTGGAGCTTAGATGTCGACCACCGGCACCCCGAGGACCGCTGAGGAAATCCAGAAGGATTGGGACACCAACCCGCGCTGGAAGGGGATCACCCGCAACTACACGGCCGAGCAGGTCGCGAAGCTGCAGGGCACCGTCGTCGAGGAAGCCACCCTCGCCCGCCGCGGCTCGGAGATTCTGTGGGACCTCGTGAACAACGAGGACTACATCAACTCGCTGGGCGCCCTCACCGGCAACCAGGCCGTGCAGCAGGTCCGCGCCGGCCTCAAGGCCATCTACCTGTCCGGCTGGCAGGTCGCCGGCGACGCGAACCTGTCCGGCCACACCTACCCGGACCAGTCGCTGTACCCGGCGAACTCGGTGCCGCAGGTCGTCCGCCGCATCAACAACGCGCTGCTGCGCGCCGACGAGATCGCCAAGATCGAGGGCGACACCTCCGTCGAGAACTGGCTCGCCCCGATCGTCGCCGACGGTGAGGCCGGCTTCGGTGGCGCGCTCAACGTCTACGAGCTGCAGAAGGCGATGATCGCGGCCGGTGTCGCCGGTTCGCACTGGGAGGACCAGCTCGCGTCGGAGAAGAAGTGCGGCCACCTCGGTGGCAAGGTGCTCATCCCGACCCAGCAGCACATCCGCACCCTGACCTCGGCTCGCCTCGCGGCCGACGTCGCCGACGTCCCGACGGTCGTCATCGCCCGCACCGACGCCGAGGCCGCCACGCTGCTGACCTCCGACGTCGACGAGCGTGACCGCGAGTTCCTCGACGGCACCCGCACCGCCGAAGGCTTCTACGGCGTCAAGAACGGGATCGAGCCCTGCATCGCGCGCGCCAAGGCGTACGCGCCGTACTCCGATCTGATCTGGATGGAGACCGGCGTGCCGGACCTCGAGGTCGCCAAGAAGTTCGCCGAGGCCGTCCGCGGCGAGTTCCCGGACCAGCTGCTGGCCTACAACTGCTCGCCGTCCTTCAACTGGAAGGCGCACCTGGACGACGCGACCATCGCGAAGTTCCAGAAGGAGCTCGGCGCGATGGGCTTCAAGTTCCAGTTCATCACCCTCGCCGGCTTCCACTCGCTGAACTACGGCATGTTCGACCTGGCCCACGGCTACGCCCGCCAGGGCATGACCGCCTTCGTCGACCTGCAGGAGCGCGAGTTCAAGGCGGCCGAGGAGCGCGGCTTCACCGCCATCAAGCACCAGCGTGAGGTCGGCGCCGGCTACTTCGACGCCATCGCCACCACCGTCGACCCGAACACCTCCACGGCTGCCCTGAAGGGCTCCACCGAGGAGGGCCAGTTCCACTAGGAACCGGCAACGGATGCAGGCGCGGCGGGATCTCGGACGACCAGGTCCCGCCGCGGCCGTATCCACCCTCTGTCGAAAACCACCTTCACGACCCCCACATGACGAGTAGGAGCTGACGTGACCAGCGAAAAGATTCAGCGCGTCGGCGTGATCGGCGCCGGGATGATGGGCGCAGGTATCGCCGAGGTGTGCGCGCGCGCTCATGTCGACGTACTTGTGTACGAGCAGACCCGCGAGCTCGCGGCTGCCGGGCGTGCCCGCATCCTCCGGTCCCTCGACCGCGGTGTCAGCAGCGGCAAGATCACCGAACGGGAGCGTGAGCAGGCCGCCTGGCGGCTGCGCTTCACCTCCGACCTCGGCGACTTCGCCGATCGCCAGCTCGTCGTGGAGGCGGTCGTCGAGGACGAGAAGGTCAAGGCCGAGATCTTCGCGGAACTCGACAAGATCGTCACGGATCCGAATGCGGTGCTGGCGTCCAACACCTCGTCGATCCCGATCATGAAGCTGGGCATCGCCACCACCCGGCCCGAGCGGGTCATCGGCATGCACTTCTTCAACCCGGTTCCGGTGCTGCCGCTGGTCGAGCTCGTCACCACGCTCAAGACCAGCCCCGCGGTCTCCCAGCGCGCGGAGGCCTTCGCCTCCGAGGTGCTCGGCAAGCAGGTCGTCCGGTCCTCCGACCGGGCCGGCTTCATCGCCAACGCGCTGCTCGTGCCCTACCTGCTGTCGGCGATCCGGATGGTCGAATCCGGCTTCGCCACCAAGGAGGACATCGACAAGGCGATGGTTCTCGGATGTGCGCACCCGATGGGTCCGCTCGCCCTGACCGACCTGGTGGGTCTGGACACGGTCAAGTCGATCGCCGACTCGATGTACGGGGAGTTCAAGGAGCCGCTCTACTCGGCTCCGCCGCTCCTGCTGCGTATGGTCGAGGCGGGCCTCGTCGGCAAGAAGTCGGGCGCCGGCTTCTACGAGTATGCCGACAACGGTCGTGCCGCCAAGAAAGTCAGCTAGGTAGGTAGCACCACACCGCATCTCGGCGCCCGTGTGCCGACAGCACAGCCGTTGCGCTGGCTGTCGGGGCACGGGCGCGAGGTGCATCGAGGGAAAGGTCGACCCCTGATGGCCAGCAATGCAGACGGATACGGCTCCAGCATTCTCGGGTATCCGCGCATCGGACCCCGCCGTGAGCTCAAGCGTGCGCTCGAGGCCTACTGGCACGGGACCGGCACGCGCGACGAGCTCGTCGCCGTGGCCCGCGAGATCCAGGAGTCCACCTGGAGCGAACTCGCCGCCACCGGACTCACCCAGGTGCCGGGCAACACGTTCTCCTACTACGATCACGTGCTCGACAACGCACTGCTGTTCGGTGCGATCCCCGAGCGGTTCCGTCCGCTCGTCGGCGAGCTCGATCCGCTCGACTTCTACTTCACGCTGTGCCGGGGCCGTGAGGACTTCCCGCCGCTCGAGCTGGTCCGCTGGTTCGGCAGCAACTACCACTACCGGCAGCCCGAGCTCGACGAGACCACCACCTTCGCGTTGAACTCGGCGGCGGTCCTCGACGAGTTCGAGCGCGCCAAGGCCCGTGGCATCGAGCTGCGGCCGGTCGTGCTCGGCCCGATGTCCCTGCTGCTGCTGTCCAAGGTCTCGGAGACGTCGGAGCAGGACGGGTTCTCCACGCTCGATCTGCTCGACCGGCTGCTGCCGGAATACGAGAAGCTGTTCGCGGAGCTCGCGCGCGCCGGCGCCTGGTGCGTGCAGCTCGACGAGCCGTCCTTCACCGAGGATCGCACCCCGCAGGAGCTCGAGGCGTTCGCGCGCGCCTACGACACCCTCTCCCACGCACCGCTGCGCCCGCGCCTGCTCGTCACCGGTCCCTACGGTCACCTCGGCGAGGCGCTGCCCCTCCTCGCTGCCACCAAGGTCGAGGCCATCGGTCTCGACCTGGTCAACGGCCGGATGAGCGCGGAGGAGCTGGCCGCGGTGCCGGGACTCAAGCGCAAACGCATCTACGCCGGGGTCGTCGACGGCCGCAACGTGTGGAAGGCCGACCGGCACCGCACGCTCGAATACCTGAGCAGCCTCGCCGCCGTGGCGCCCGACCTGGTGGTCTCCACGTCGTGCTCGCTGCTGCACGTGCCCTACGACGTGCTCGCCGAGTACGACATCCCGGGCGACGTGGCGGACCGGCTGGCGTTCGCCAAACAGAAGGTGGGAGAGGTGGTCTCGCTCGCCAAGGCACTGACCACCGGGGCGGAGGAGCGGTGGCGCAAGCCGCCGACCTCGGTGCACTTCAAGCAGAAGCACACGATCCGCGCGCGCGTCAACGCCCTGCGACCCGAACACCGCCGCCGGGTCCCGTACGAGGAGCGCCGCGCCGCGCAGCAGGAGCGCCTGAAGCTGCCCCCGGTGCCGGCGACCACACTGGGGTCGTTCCCGCAGACGGCCGAGGTCCGCAAGGCTCGCTACGAGCTGGGCGAGGGCCGCATGTCGTGGGACGACTACGTCAAGCGCATCCAGGAGGAGATCGAGTCCACCATCCGGTTGCAGGAGGACATCGGTCTCGACGTGCTCGTCCACGGCGAGCACGAGCGCAACGACATGATCCAGTACTTCGCCGAACTGCTCGAGGGCTTCGCCACGACGCACTTCGGCTGGGTGCAGGCCTACGGTTCGCGGTGCACGCGTCCGCCGATCCTCTACGGCGACATCGTGCGGCCGAAGCCGATGACGGTGGAATGGATCGCGTTCGCGCAGTCGCTGACCGACAAGCCGGTCAAGGGCATGCTCACCGGCCCGGTCACGATGCTGGCACGGTCGTACGTGCGGCAGGACCAGCCGCTGCACGAGACGGCCGACCAGCTGGCGCTGGCGATCCGCGACGAGATCGCCGATCTCGAGCGGGCCGGCATCGCGATCATCCAGGTCGACGAGCCCGCGATCCGGGAACTGCTGCCCTTGCGGCAGGACGGCCGGGCCGAGTACCTGGACTGGGCGGTCGACGCATTCCGGCTCGCGACCGGCGGCGCCAAGCCCGAGACGCAGATCCACACGCACCTGACCTACTCCGGTCAGGCGTCGGTGGTCGACGCGATCGCACGGCTCGACGCGGACGTCACGGCGATCGTCGCGACCCGTTCGATCCGCTGGGTGCTCGAGGCCATCAAGGACAAGGCGCTCACCCACGGTGTCGGGCCCGGGGTCTACGAGAGCCGATCGGCACGCATTCCCGACATCGACGAACTCGACGAATTGCTCAGCACCGCTGCGGAGTCCGTCGAACTCGACCGGTTGTGGGCCAATCCGGACGGCGGGCTCAAGACCCGGCACTACTGGCAGCTCGAGCCGTCGCTGCGCAACCTGGTCGCCGCCGCACGTCGACTGCGGCGCCGGGCCGCCGGACGGTAACCGCCGGCGCGCACCCGCGAGCAGCCCCGCGGGTGCGCGTCGTCGCGCCGGCAGGTAGGCATGAACGCATGACTACCGTTGCTGCGTACGCCGCCACCGCGGCGGACGCTCCCCTCGTCAAGACCACCATCGAGCGGCGCGAGCTCGGTCCCCTCGACGTGCTCGTCGAGATCCGGTACGCCGGGATCTGCCATTCCGACATCCACACCGCCCGCAACGAATGGGGCGGCACCCGTTACCCCGTCGTTCCCGGTCACGAGATCGTCGGGGTGGTGAGCGCTGTCGGCGCCGAGGTCACCAGGCATGCTGTCGGCGACCGGGTCGGTGTCGGCTGCTTCGTCGACTCGTGCCTCGAGTGTGAGGCGTGTACCAGCGGCGACGAGCAGTACTGCGCCGGCCGGGTCACCGGCACCTACAACGCGGTCGGCCGCGACGGCGAGGTGACCCAGGGCGGATACTCCACCCATATCGTCGTCACCGAACACTTCGTCCTGAAGATCCCCGACGGCCTCGAGCTCGATGCGGCGGCGCCGCTGCTCTGCGCGGGCATCACCCTGTACTCCCCGCTCCGGCACTGGGGCGCCGGGCCGGGCAGGAAGGTCGCCGTCATCGGCATGGGCGGTCTCGGTCACGTCGGCGTGAAGATCGCCGCGGCGATGGGTGCCGAGGTGACCGTGCTGGGGCATTCACTGGCCAAGCGGGAGGACGGGCTGCGCTTCGGAGCCGTGGACTACCGCGCCACGACCGATCCGCAGACCTTCGTGGATCTGCGGGGCACGTTCGACCTGATCGTCAACACCGTATCGGTGAACCTCGACATGGATGCCTACCTGTCGCTGCTCGCCCGCAACGGCACCCTCGTCGAGTTGGGTCTGCCCGAACACCCCATCACGGTCCGGGCGTTCTCGCTCGCCCGGAACCGCCGCAGTCTCGCCGGCTCCATGGTCGGCGGGATCCCGCAGACGCAGGAGATGCTCGACTTCTGTGCCGAACACGGGATCGGCGCCGAGATCGAGGTCGTCTCGGCCGACCGGATCGACGAGGCGTACGACCGCGTCGTCGCGAGCGACGTGCGCTACCGATTCGTCATCGACGCCACCACCATCTGAGCCGTCCGGCAGGTGTGAGACTGCGACGGCCGGGTACTCCCGCCTCGTACCTCGACACGTGGAGGAAATGTGAAGAAGGCGTTGTACCGGCCCGTGAGCCTCGTAGTCAGTTCCCTGGCGGGTGTGGCCGCCGGAATGGTGTTCCGGAAGGTGTGGGCGCTCGGTGCCGGCCAGGAGGATCCGCCCGAGGCCATGGACAGCCGCTTCGGGTGGCGTGAGGTGCTGGTCTCCGCCGCCGTGCAGGGTGCGATCTTCGGTGCGGTGAGCGCGGCGGCGAACCGCGCGAGCGCGGTCGGCTTCCGCCGCGTCACCGGCACCTGGCCCGGAAAGGAATGACCCGGGGGACGGGCACGCGACTCGCGGTCCTAGAAGCCCTCGCCCAGTTGTTCACGCAGCTGGGCGAGGGTTTTCGTCAGCAGCCGTGACACGTGCATCTGGGACACGCCGACCCGTTCGGCGATCTGGGTCTGGGTCATGTTCCCGAAGAAGCGCAGCAGCACGACCGTGCGCTCGCGTTCCGGCAGGGCGGCGAGCAGCGGACGCAGCGCTTCGTGGTTCTCCACGTGCGCGAGCGCGGCGTCGTAGTCGCCGAGGGTGTCCGCCAGGGTGACGCCGTCGTCCCCGGCCGGGGCCGGTCGGTCGACCGAGACCGCCTGGTAGGCGTTGCCGGCGACGAGGCCTTCCGCGACCTCTTCGGGATCGAGGCCCAGTTCCGCGGCGAGTTCGGCCGCCGTGGGGGCACGGCCGAGGCGCTGCGACAGCTCCCCGGTCGCCTTGCTCAGCGCCAGGTGCATCTCCTTCATGCGGCGCGGGACGCGCACCGCCCACCCGGCGTCGCGGAAGTGGCGGCGCACCTCGCCCATGATGGTCGGAACCGCGAAGGACACGAAGTCCGAGCCTCGCTCGGGATCGAACCGGTCCACGGCGTTGACCAGGCCGAGGCGGGCGACCTGGAGGAGGTCGTCGAATGCCTCGCCGCGGCCGTCGAATCGGCGGGCGATGTGTTCCGCGAGTGGCAGGCACCGTTCGACCAGGCTGTCCCGCATGGTTCCGCGGGCGGGATCGTCCTCGCCGAGCGTCGTCATCTCCTCGAAAAGGGGGATGACGTCGGCGTATTCGTCGGCGGCTCGGCCGCTGCGCCGTTGGGCGCCGGTCCCCGTCACAGAACAGCGCTGCTGTCGGTCAGGGACACGTCGATGGTGGTGACAGACCCCTCGTCGGTCTCGTCCACCTTCACGTCGACGGAGTCGGCGAGCGCATTGAGCACGTGCCATCCGAAGGTCCGCGAGTCCGCCGTCAGTCCGCCGTCGACCGTGAGGGCGGACGCGCTGATCCGCAGTGCAGGCGGCATCGCCTGGAACCGGCACGACAACGTCGCACCTTCCGGCGCGCGGGTGATGAGCCGGGTGCCCGCCTCGTCGATCGCAAGCTTGACGTCGGCCACCGCGTCGAGGTCGAAACCCTGCTGGATGGCGATGGCGGCAGCGACCGCGCGCAGCACGGGAAGCTGGCCTGGTTCTGCGCGTACCCGCAACTCCACTACGGGATGGGTGCGTTCGAGGGCCGGATCGATCGATGCCGTGTTCGCCATGTGTGTTGTATCTCCGTTGCGGCAGGTTGAGGGCCCGGGCGAGCGGGTGTTCCTGGCGAGACTACCCGCGGCGCGGTGTTCTCAATCATGCGGAAGCGGCCCCCGTCCGGACGCATCGGGTCCGGCAGATCGGCTCTTTGCAGTGCCGCAACGGCTGCCGTAGGGTGTCAGTGAGGTTGAGCACACAGCCTGACTCGGAGGTGCCGCATACCTGCGGAGACCGGTGTCGGTGCGGTCCCGCTCTGTCGACGCTTCCATCCTCTTCCGAAGATGGGAAGCTCATGACTGTCGCTACTCAACGCAAAGTCACATCGCTGTGGGTCACCCGTTCGGATCGGTCGTCGACCTTCTTCGCCTCGACCGGTGCCGATTTCTCCACCGAGAGAATCAGTTCCGCTCTCGTCCGGGTCGCTGTGGCGGGCGAACTCGACCTTCGCAACGCTCCCGCGTTGTGCAGCTACGCGGGCGCCCGGCTGCACACCTCGTCGCGTCTGGTGCTCGACCTGTCGGAGGTGGAGTTCTTCGGGTCGGCAGGACTGACCGTGTTCGAGGAGCTCGACACCCTGGCCCGGCATCGGAGCTCTCGGTGGGCGCTCGTGGGCGGACGGGCGGTGAACCGGCTGCTGCGGGTGCTCGGCGAACCGGTCCACGCGCATGCCACCCTCGAGAGCGCGATCCACGCCCTGCGAGTGCCGGCCTGATCCGTACTCGCCCTGATGCGCCGACGCGACGTTGCGTCCGAGCACCGGCTCGCTCGACCGCGGATCAGGCAGGTTTCGGGGGCTTCGGGCGACGGTTACCGCGCGGATCGACCGCCAGGACGAGCAACAGCACGCCCAGGGCCAGGTGCAGCCAGTTGTCGGCCGCATTGACCGGCACCACGTTGACACGGCTGTCGTGTCCGACCACCATGCCGAACGCCGACAACGCCAGGTATCCGGCACCACCCGCGATCAGGTAGATGCGCGACGCACGCACCTTGCGGGCGGCCAGGATTCCCACCGCGCCGTAGGCGAGGTGCAGCAGGTTGTGGGCGATCGAGACCCGGAACAGGCCCAGCAGATGGGCGTGCGACTCCTGTCCCGCGAGCGTCATCGAGTCGTACCCGCTGGTCAGGCCGGGCACGAATCCGAGCGCCCCGATCAGGAGAAACACGATGCCGACCGCGAAGGCATAGCCCTGGACCCGGGTGCGCTGCACCCTGGGATACGGACTGGGTCGGATCATCGTTCCTCCATCGGGGTGCGCGGGGCGCTGCGCCCCGGGACGGAGGAATAGCCCGGGCGGGTGTTCCCGAAACACGCCCGGCGGGCGTCCTCGCCGGCTCACCCCGTGACGAGGACGCCGGACGAGATCGTCCCGTACACCAGGGTCAGGATCATCAGCCCCCAGCCCGTGCCGTGCCAGATCGGCCATGTCCCGCCCGAGCGCCACACCCGGTAGGTCTGCACGAATGCGCCGACCGCGCCGAGGAGCAGGATCGCCGTGGGGCCGAGGGCCAGGACCAGCCGTGCCGGGTCGGTGCACACGAGGAACTCCTCGTCGGCGCACCGGTCACCGTTCGCGGCGGCCCAGATCACCACCGCCGCCATCAGCAGCAGGGCCGCGACCACGACGACGGCCGCATAGCGCACCGCCGAGCGCGCGGTGCGGGGATCCCGCCATCGCTTCTCCACATCCTGTGTCACACTGTCTCCTCATGCTCGGTCGGTGAGCGCACTCTGCCCCGATTGCCGGGCGCAGTGGGCGCAGCAGAACATGGTGCCGTCGGCTTCGACGCCGTGGCCGAGAATGCGGCAACCGCAGTGCGCGCACTGCGGCGCCATCGCCTGTGCCGCACATTCGAAACTGTCGAATGTGCCGGAGACGTCGCCCCGGGTCACGGTGAAGGTCTTGTCGTAGTCGTTGCCGCACGTATCGCACGTGGTCATCACGGTCCTCCTCTCCGGATGTCCGGTCCTGTGGATCGGGTGCCCGGCGCCCGGACCCCTCAAACTGCTCGTCGTCGCCGGCCCTCCACGCCCGTCGTCACCCGGCCGTTTGGCCGGAGACGGTGCGGGAATTCTCCGAGGGATGGGGTGCCCGCTGCGGTCGCGAACCCGTCGGTTCCGGGGTCACCGGCCGCCGAGAGAAAGGAGTGGGTGATGAACGCACCCGATCCGCGCAACATCCCCGATCCGCAGGCACATTCCGGTACCGATCCCGATCCTGCCCGCACACCCGATCTGGAGCCCGGCGGCGGGGTGGCACCGGGGTCGACGCCGCCGGACTCGGGAACCACCTCCGGACTGTCGGCGCCCGAGCCGCGCACTCGGAACAATTTTCCGCCCACCGGCGTCCTCGCGATCGGTGCGGTCGCGCTGATCGTCGTTCTCTTCCTCGTGGTGATCGTGGGAATTCTGCTGTAGGCGGCGCAGGTTCGGCTGCCGCACGCGCGCGTGGTTTGCCGGAGTCCGCCGAGGGTATTCCTGGCTCGCAAGCGAGGAACGCCGACGAGGGAGAGTCGCATGGCAGAGAACACGAGCGGACCGAGCGAAGGCGTGAAGGGCGTCGTCGAAGACGTCAAGGGAAAGGCCAAGGAGGCGGCCGGCGCCGTCGCCGGCAACGACGAGCTCACCCGGGAGGGGCGGGCCCAGCAGGACAAGGCGGACAGCCAGCGCGAGGCCGCGAAGAAGGAAGCCGAGGCCGAGAAGGCCCGCGCCGACGCCGACGTGGACGAAGCACGGCAGCGCTCGCATCAGCAGTGACGGGGAGCGGCCCCCGGGTCGCGCCCGTTGTTCGTCCCACGACCCGGGGGCCGCTCGGCTCCCGGGTCTTCGTCCCTAGGAGCAATGATGCGCATTCTGACGTTCGTGGTGCTGGTGTGGCTGGTGATCGGAGCGGTTGCGGCGGGCCAGCGCGGATACTTCACGGAAGCCGAACAGAACTGCGCCGACTTCGCCACCGTCGCGGTGACGGTGATCGCGGGACCGCTGAACTACGCCGGGGTCAATCCGAAGGTGGAGTGCGAGCTTCCGCAGCCGAGTCCGTGACCGGACCTGGAGGCGTCTGCACAGACGGGACGCGCTCGTGCACGGTCATGAGCAGATGGTCGAACTCGTTGCGGAACGTCGTCGGTACGTCGAGTCCGGTGGAGACGTCCCGGACGAGCTGCTCGGCGAGCGCGCGGAGCTTGACATTCGACTCCTGCGACCGCCAGGCGAGGATCTCGAAGGCGTGATCCGCCTGGATCCGGTAGACCGCCATGATCATGCCCTTGGCCTGTTCGATGACGGCACGGTCGTGCGCGAGTGCCGAGACCGCCTCGTCGACGCCCTCGCGGACCTCGTCCTCGTACGCGTCGGACAGGTCCACATAGAACCCGGACGTGCCGACGATCCGTCCGCACTCGTCCAGCAGACGGTCGGCGACCACGACCACCGGCCGGACCTTGCCGTGCGCATCGACGATGCGGTGCCGGCCGCTGAACGGCTCGCCGTTGCGCTGCATGGCGCCCAGCAGGGCTGCGACCTGGACCTTGTCGTCGGGGTGCTTGTGCTTCAGCAGCAGTTCGGTGGTCGGCCGTACGGTCCCGGGGCTGTACCCGTGCATCCGTGCCACGTCGTCCGACCATTCCCACGCGTCGTCGTCGATCAGATAGCGGAAACTGCCGACCCGCTGCGGCTTCACACTCGCGAACACCTGTTCGAAGGCGTCGCCCGCCCTCGTGTCGCTGATGCGCGTGCTCGGTTCACTCACGCAACGATTATGCCCCCGGAAGCGCGCACGACCGCCGGGGTCGCAGGACGGGACCCGAGCTAACCGGCGCGCTGCTCCGCGTTCGCGAACACCTCGACGAGGGTCGTGCAGAAGGCGGGCAGATCCTTCGGATTGCGGCTCGACACCAGGTTCCCGTCGACGACCACCTCCTCGTCGACCACGTTTCCGCCCGCGTTGCGGATATCCGTGCGGACACTCGGGTAGGACGTCAGGGTCCGTCCCCGGACCACGTCGGCCTCGACCAGCGTCCAGGGGCCGTGACAGATCACCGCGACGGGCCGGCCCGACTCGACGAAGTCCCGTACGAACGCCACGGCGGTGGGGTCCTGGCGCAGGTGATCGGGGTTGGTGGTGCCACCGGGCAGGATCAGCGCGTCGAAGTCCGACACCGACACCTCCTGCACCGCCTGGTCGACCCGGTATCTTCCGGCCGCGTTCACGTCGGACTTCATGGCCTGGATCTCGCCGGGTTCGAGCGACAGCAGGCGCACCGTACCGCCCGCTTCCTCGACCGCGCGCCGCGGCTCCACCAGCTCGACCTCCTCGACACCGTTCGTGGCGAGGACGGCCACGGTGCGTCCCGCCAGCCGGCCGTTTCCTGGATCACTCATCGCCGAGTCGTCCTTTCGTCGTGGTTCACCGGTCGCGTACCCGACGCCGGCAACGGGGAAACGTCACTCCCGCGGCAGGTCCCGGGTGGCGGGACCCTCGAGCAGGCCCCCGTCCGCGGCGAAGCGGGAGCCGTGCAGCGGACAGTCCCAGGAGGCTTCGGCATCGTTCCACCGCAGCACACCGCCCAGGTGCGGGCACACCGCGGAGACCCGGTGCGTGGTGCCGTCCACGGTGCACACCCCGACCGGGCGGAGCTTGTCCCGGCGAACCTCGCCGCTGCCGTCGGGCGGCGGCGCGCCGTCCCCGGACAACTCGGCACGCATCCATCCGCGCGTCATCTCCACCGCCACGGCGGCATTGAGACGGGTCGCGGCCGGGAGGTCGAAAACCTGCGTGGGATTCCAGGACTGGAACGCCGATCCCCACTCCGGGGCCGCCTCGCCGAGGATGCGGTCCGCCAGCAACCGGGCCGCAGCCACCCCGTTCGTCATTCCCCACTTGCCGTACCCGGTCCCCACGAGCAACCGGTCGTTTCCGGGTAGCAGCGGACCCACGTACGGCAGATGGTCGAGCGTCGAATAGTCCTGCGCCGACCAGCGTGCCACGGTCTTCGCGCCGGGGAAGTGGCGGCCCGTCCACGCGACGAGATCGTCCGCGGCGCCGCGATGATCGTGTGCCCGCCCGACGGTGTGCCCGTTGCCGCCCACGAGGAAGTACTGCCCCCCGTACGCCGTGCGCAGCGAGCGCGTCGGCGAATCCACGGACAGGTACATGCCGCTCGGGACGTCGCCCGGCACTTCGAATGCGGCCGCATACGACCGTTGGGGCTCGAGGCGGGCGAAGAATCCGCCGCGATCGAGGATCGGTGTCCCCGTTGCGAGCACGATGTGCCCGGCCCGCACCTCGCCGCGATCGGTGACGGCCACGCATCCGTTCCGGTCCGAGCGGACCTTCCGGACCCGACAGCCGGTGAACAGCGCGCCACCGCGTTCCCGGAATTCCCGGACCAGTTCGTGCAGCAACGGCATCGGATCGATCTGCGACTGGTCCGCCAGCGTCACCGCGGCGGCCACGGGGTACGGCAGTTCCGTCTCGGTCGTCATGCGGGCGTCGAGCCCGGCGGCGCGGCAGGCCTCGTACTCGGCGCGCACCGTGGCGGCGCCCTCCTCCCCGGCGCTGTAGGTGAAGGCCGCCGCGGATTCGATCGGCAGATCCCGTTCGCGGCACAGCTGCACCACCCACCGTTGGGCCTCGAGGTTGCCGGCCACGTAGTTGCGCAGGACGTCGCGCGAATGGCCCCTGGCGATACTCGAGAGGGTGCTGCCCTGCAGCAGGCTGACCTTGCCGGTGGTGTTGCCGGTGGTGACGGCGCCGACCGTGCGGGCCTCGAGGACGGCCACGCGGTGCCCGGCGCGCGCGAGCAGGAGAGCGGTCACCACTCCGGTGAGGCCGGCCCCGGCCACGACGGTGTCGAAGCGGGCCGGACCCTCGGGCCCCGGAGTGTCGTCGAGGCGGGCGGTGTCGTCGAGGCGGGCGGTGTCGGTGCGGGCGGTGCCGGTGCGGGAGAGCCACAGGGAGGTCACCTGTGGGGAATGCCCCGTGCCGCGGACGGGAAACCTGCGATTGTCCGGGTGCCCGCAGGGGTATCCGCGGCGCAGCGCGCCGGTGGACGAGTGCGCGAGGAGGAGCGACCGGGATGCGAGTGCGGCGGAGCAACCCGTCCGGTCCCGGCATCCGGCGGGTGCGGCGCGGGCGGGGCTTCACCTATCAGGACGCCGACGGCAATCGTGTGACCGACGAGGCCGTCCTCGCCCGTATCGACGAACTCGTCATCCCTCCGGCGTGGCGCAAGGTGTGGATCTGTCCCCACCCCGACGGGCACATCCAGGCCGTGGGCATCGACGCCGCCGGTCGGCGCCAGTACCTGTACCACCAGCGGTGGCGCGAGGAGCGTGACGAGGAGAAGCACGACCGGGTCCTGGCGATGGCGGCCCGGCTGCCGGCCTGGCGGGACCGGGTGCAGGCCGACCTGACCGAGCGGGGGGTCGGGCGGCGCCGGGCCGAGGCGGTGGCGCTGCGGTTGCTGGACCGGGCCGTGTTCCGGGTGGGTGGGGAGGAGTACGCGGCCGAGAACGGAACCTACGGGGTCGCGACGTTGCTGCGCAGCCACGTGCGGCTGCGTGATACCGCCCTGACGTTCGACTACCCGGCCAAGGGCGGAATCCGGCGGGTCGTCACGGTCGACGACGCCGACCTGGCGACGGCTGTCCGGGCGCTGCGCCGGGTCCGCAGGGGGCCCGGCCGGCTGCTGGTCTACCGCGACGGTGACGCGATCCGCGAGTTGCACGCGGACGACGTCAACGCCCGGTTCAAGGAGCTCGCCGGTGAGGACTGCAGTGCGAAGGATCTGCGCACGTGGGGTGCGACGGTGCTGGCCGCCGCGGCCTTCGCCGAGCACGACGTGCCTGGGAGTCGGCGCGGCCGGGCGCGGGTCGAGGCGGCCGTGATGCGGGCGGTCTCGGAGGAGCTCGGCAACACCCCCGCCGTGGCACGGGCCTCGTACGTCGACCCGCGCGTGGTGCGGGCCTGGGCGGAGGGCCGCACGATCCGTGCCGCACTGCGGCGAGCCGGAAAGTGCGGCGATCCGGACGAATCCCGGGCCGTCGTCGAGCGCGCCGTGATCCGGCTGCTGCGCCGGTCCTGAGTCCGCCCGCGTGTTTCGACGCGGGCGCGGCGCGGTATCCGGCAGTGCCCGCTCGTGGACCCGCGGGCATCGGACTGCGAGGTGGATCCGGTGGGAGCAGGGTACGGGAGCGTGGGGCGGACGGTCGCCGCATGGCTCGTCGCATCGGCCGCGGTGCTGAGCGGCTGTGCGGGGCTGCCGGGTGGCGCGGAGGGTGACCTCTCGCGGGCCGCAGCGCAATCCGCCTCGGCCACCGCCTCCGCGGGACTGGCGATGGAACTGGTGTCCGAGCACCGCACCACCCGCGCCCACGCCGTGACCGTGCTGTCGGACGCACTCGACGAGGTGCTCGCCGCCTACTCGGCCGTGGCTGCGGTCGAGGTCGCCACCGGGCAGCAGGCGGCGCACCGCGCCGCGCTTCTCGACCGGATCGATGCCGCCGCCACCGTCCTCGGCGAGGCCCGCGCTCGAACGGACGCCGTCGCCACAGCCCCGCCCGCGTCGGACCTGACGGGCCGCCTGGCCGATCTCACCGGCTACCTGTCCGAGTTCGCGGAGGGACGCCGATGAAGAGACTCCTCGGTGTCGCCCTCGGAATCCTCACGGCCATCGGCGGCTTCCTCGACATCGGCGACATGGTCACCAACGCCGTGGTGGGCTCGCGGTTCGGGCTGGGCCTGGTCTGGGTCGTCGTCCTCGGGGTCGGCGGCATCTGCCTGTACGCGAGCATGGCCGGGCGCGTCGCCGCGGTGAGCGGCCGCGCGACCTTCGAGATCATCCGGGAACGGCTCGGCCCGCGCGCGGCGCTGGCGAACCTCGCTGCGTCCTTCCTGATCAATCTGCTGACCCTGACCGCCGAGGTCGGTGGGGTGGCCCTGGCCCTGCAACTGGCCGCGGGGACGGGACCGCTGATGTGGATGCCCGTGGCGGCGTTCGCGGTGTGGCTCGTGATCTGGCGGGTGCGGTTCTCGGTGATGGAGAACGTCACGGGACTGCTGGGCCTGTGTCTGATCGTGTTCGCCGTCGCGTTGTTCCTGACGGGCCCGGACTGGGGAGAACTCACCGGTCAGGCTTTCGCGCCCGCGATCCCCGAGTCCGAGGCGACGTCCGTGTACTGGTTCTACGCCGTCGCCCTCTTCGGTGCCGCGATGACCCCGTACGAGGTGTTCTTCTTCTCCTCCGGCGCCGTGGAGGAGCGGTGGACGGTCGCCGATCTCGCCCGCTCCCGGATCAACGTGGCGGTGGGGTTCCCGCTCGGTGGGATCCTGTCGGTCGCGATCGCCGGATGCGCCGCGGTGGTTCTTCTTCCCCGCGGCATCGAGGTGACGTCGCTGTCGGAGGTCGTGATGCCCGTCGTGGTGGCCGGGGGCACGCTCGCGTTGGCGTTCGTCCTCGTCGGGATCGTCGCGGCGACCTTCGGGGCGGCGCTCGAGACCACCCTGTCGAGCGGGTACACGCTCGCGCAGTTCTTCGGGTGGTCGTGGGGCAAGTTCCGGCGGCCGGCGGAGGCAGCCCGGTTCCACCTGTCGATGATGATCGCCCTGGTCGTCGGTCTCGCGGTGCTGGCGACCGGGGTGGACCCGATCCTGGTCACCGAGGTGTCGGTGGTGTTCTCGGCGGTTGCCCTGCCGCTGACCTACCTGCCGATCCTCCTGGTCGCGAACGACCGCGAGTACATGGGAGAACACGTCAACGGACCGGTCGTCAACGCGCTCGCCCTCGCCTACCTTCCGGTGATCGTGGTCGCGTCGATCGCAGCGGTGCCGTTGCTGGTGATGACGGGAGCGGGAGCATGAACGAATCCGGACGGCTGCCCGAGGCGCCGCTGCGCGGCCGGCTCGTCGATGCCCGGCTGCATCTGCTCGACCGGCTGGTCGTGGACGTCGACGGCCGGCCGGTGACCACCGTCGACGATGTCGACCTGGCCGGGGTCGAGGTGGGGACGGACGTCGACCCCGCCGCGCCGGCACCGACGGTGCGGGCAATTCTGAGCGGAAACGCGCTTCCCACGAGGATATTCGGCGGCCGACCGCCCGATTCCCGACTCGACACGATCGACTGGTCGGACGTCGCCCGGCTGGGCACCACGGTGGAGTTGCGCGTGACCGGTGACCGGCTGGACCACCTGTGGGTCGAGCGGTGGGTCCGGGACCGCATCGTCGCGCGCATCCCCGGAGGTCGTCGTGCGCCTCAGTGAACTCGTCGGGGCGCGGGTGCACGACGCGGACGGTCGTCGCGTGGGTTTCGCCGTCGATGTGCGGTTCGTGGAGTCGCCGCAGAACCGGCTGCGGCTCGAGGGCCTGCTCGTCAGCCCGAGTTCGAGCGGCTCCTTCCTCGGCTACGAACGCACGGAGGAGATCCGGCCCGCGCTGATCGCCCGGTATCTGCGGTGGCGTCACCGTGGTGCGTTCCTCGTGCTGTGGCGCGACGTGCGCCGGGTCGGTGACGGCCGGGTCGAGCTGCGGCCGGGGTATTCGCGCTGGTCGCCGATGCTGCGGTAGGGCAGGGAAGGTTTGCGCCCCGCCGTGCGGGGTAGGCGGTTCGAGCCGGCGTTGTGCCGCGTAGCCCACGAGGAAGAGAGCCCGGCACGGCCGGGGTGAGAAGAGCCCGGCACGGCCGGGGTGAGAAGAACCCGGCACGGCCGGGGTGAGAAGAACCCGGCACGACCGGGGCGAGAGGAGCGGCGATGAAGGCAGTGACATGGCAGGGCAAGCGGAAGGTGAGCGTCGACACGGTCCCCGATCCGAAGATCGAGCAGCCCACCGACGCGATCATCCGTGTGACGACCACCAACATCTGCGGTTCGGATCTGCATCTGTACGAGGTGCTCGGGCCGTTCATGTCGCCGGGGGACATCCTCGGGCACGAACCCATGGGCATCGTCGAGGAGGTCGGGGCGGACGTCACGAAGATCAAACCTGGTGACCGCGTGGTCATTCCGTTCCAGATCTCGTGCGGCAGCTGTTTCATGTGCGGGGACGGCCTGTTCTCCCAGTGCGAGACCACGCAGGTGCGGGACCAGGGATCCGGTGCGGCGCTGTTCGGGTACTCGAAGCTGTACGGGAGCGTTCCCGGCGGCCAGGCGCAGTATCTGCGTGTGCCGCATGCGGATTCGACCCACATCTCGGTTCCGGAGGGGCCGTCGGACTCGCGGTTCGTCTACCTGTCCGACGTGCTGCCCACCGCGTGGCAGGCCGTGGAGTACGCGCACGTTCCCGACGGCGGTTCGGTGACGGTGCTCGGCCTCGGACCCATCGGTGAGATGGCCGGGCGGATCGCGGTGCACCACGGCTACCGGGTGATCGGTGTCGACATGGTGCCCGAGCGGCTCGGGCGGGCCGCCACGCGCGGCATCGAGACCATCGACCTGAAGGAGGCCGGGAACTCGCTGGGCGAGATGATCCGGGACCGCACGGACGGCCGTGGCACGGATTCGGTGATCGACGCCGTCGGCATGGAGGCCCACGGGTCACCCGTCGCGACGGCGATGCAGACCGCGACGGGCCTGCTGCCCTCCGCGCTGTCGGCGCCGCTGATGACCCACGTCGGCATCGATCGTCTGCACGCCCTCTACACCGCGATCGACGTGGTACGGCGGGGCGGCACGATCTCGCTCAGCGGCGTGTACGGCGGCATGACCGACCCGATGCCGATGATGACCCTGTTCGACAAGCAGATCCGGCTGCGGATGGGTCAGGCGAACGTCAACAACTGGGTGCCGCAGATCATGCCGCTGCTCACCGACGACGATCCGCTCGGTGTGGACACCTTCGCCACGCACCGGCTGCCGCTGTCGGACGCCCCGCACGCGTACGAGATCTTCCAGCGCAAGCAGGAGGGGGCGATCAAGATCCAGCTCGAACCCTGACCGGGTTCCCGGCTTTCGGTGCCGCCGGGGTCACCCCAGGTCGGCCGCGGTGCGCGGCAGATCCTCGGTGGCGACGTCGGCGGCCTCGAAAGGCGACCGCAGCACCGTCGCGGTCGCCCAGCCCTGGGCGAGCAGGCCCGCATCCGTGTCCTCGGACTCGTCGGCCCGGATGTCGCTGAACGTCACCGTCACGAACCGGCGGTCGTCGTCGTCCGGGGTCTGGTCCGACTCGCCGATGTCGGCCTGCACGGCACCGAATGCAGCGAGCGGTGCCGTGCGCAGCCCCCGCAGCTCGCTCAGCGGGACGTCGGGCACGTTGACGTTGAGCACGGTGCCCGGCACGCCCTGGCCCAGCACCCATTGCAGGGCATGCCGGGCGATGACCTCCGCGCCGTCCCAGTGTTCGTGGACCGATCCCGCCAGGGACACGGCCAGGGCCAGACTGCCGTGGTTGGCGCCGGTCAGCGCCGCGCCGACCGTTCCGGAGTGCAGGATCGCATGACCGGTGTTGGGGCCGTGATTGATCCCGGAGAGCACGATGTCGGGCCGGGGACCGAAGGCGCCGTACATCGAGACGAAGGTGATCAGTGCCGGCGACGCCTCCACGGCGAGCACCGTCGTGTCCGGCAGGTCCGGGAACGTGCGCGGCGAGACGACGAGCCGGCCGTCCTCCTCGAGGGCGCTGAGCGAGGCGCTGGCGCCGCTGCGTTCGGCGTGCGGCGCGGCGACCACCACGTCGAGACCGGCCTCGACCGCCACCCGGCTGAGCACCGAGATGCCGTGACTGTCCACCCCGTCGTCGTTGACGATCAGCGCTCTCACGTGACTACCTCCCCTTCTTCCCCTTCGCGAACGGCCGGACCTCGACGCTCTCGGCGACCTTGGCGACGAGTTCTCGCTGCCCGGTGGCCAGCCCGTGCCGGGTGACGTTGACGGCGCCCGCGGCCGCCCCGAGCCGGAGGGCCTCGGCGAGGGGCCGCCCGGCAGCCAGCGCAGCTCCGATCCCCGCGGTCATGGAGTCGCCGGCGCCGCGGTGGTCGGCAATGTTCAGCGGCGGCGAGACGATCTCCATCAGTTCGTCGTCGACGAGCGCGAGCGCCGGGTCGCCGGCACGGGAGAGCACCACGTTCCGGGCCCCCTGGGCGACGAGTTCCTTCATCGCGGCGATCAGGTCGTCGACGTCGTCGGACCGGGCGCGACCGTCTTCGATGAGATCCTCGTGGCTGACCTTGAGCACGCTGAGGCCGCCCTCGAGCGCCGCGGTCATCGTCGGACCGGACAGATCGGCGACGACGGGGACGTTCATCGCGGTCAGGTCGGCGGCCAGCCGGGTGTAGACGTCGTGCGGTATCGCCTCGTCGCAGTGCGGGCCGCCGAGCAGCGCCACGTCCGCGTCGAGACCCTCGGACAGTGCCGCACCGAACAGGTCGTCGGCCTCGTGCCGGTTGAGTGTCGGCGGCGGGACCTCGACGATCTCCTCGCGCTCGCCGCCGCGACGGTCGTGCACGTACGAGCCGTTCTGCCCGGCGGTGACCACCGGCCGCACCGACACGCCCTCGCGTGCGATGAGATCGCTGACGACGGGACCGGTCTCGCCACCGAAGGTGCCGCACAGCCGCACGTTCAGGCCGAGGGTGGCTGCCATGCGGGCAATCCAGAACCCCTGCCCGCCGGCGTGGATGTGCAGTTCCGGGACGTCGGACGGCGACGACTCGATGGTGACGGTGAGCAGCGGGGTGGGAGCGAAAACGAAGGCGGAGGGGGCACTGTCGTCGTTGCCGTCTCGGGGCGGGGGAGTCATGCGGATCCTTCGGAGAGAGGTGGACGCGCCGCCCGTGGGGACGGGCGTGCAGTTCGGATGGCGGTGTCGGCCCGTCAGGCTGTTCCGTCGGGCGAGCCCGCGAGGACGGGATCGTAGGCGGGAGCGTTCGGCACCTCGGCCGGGCGCACGTTGGCGCCGAGCGAATACGCGAGGTGACCGCCCAGCAGACCACCCAGTCCGATCAGTGCCGCGCCGGCGGCGCTGAGTGCCACCGCGCCGGGGGCGTTGAGTGCCACCGCGCCGGGGGCGTTGAGTGTCACCGCGCCGGGGGTGCGCCCGCGCCGCCGGCGGCGGTAGGACAGGGCCATCAGGGCCGCTCCGGTGCCGTTGACCACCGCATGGATCAGCCCGACCCGGCGCTGCACGGTGTCGGTGTGTACCCAGTCGACCCAGCCGGCCAGGACCGTCGGCGGAGTCGCCAGCAGTCCGAGCCCGATCAGCCGCCGCGCGGCCTCGGGTTGCCGCAGGGCGTCGAAGGCGACGGCCGCGGTCCATGCCCCGATGGGCACGGTCACGAGTGCCGGATGCAGTGGGTGACCCACCGGCGTCCCGTGGAGCACGGCGCCGACCGGAGTGTCCGCCAGCCGCGAGAGCTGCCTGCCCAACAGTTCGGCGGGGCCGTCCAGCCACGTCGCCGATTCCGTCCCGGAATAGAGGATCTCCATCTGCGAGCCCGTCATGCCCACGGGCATACCCGTCCCCGAGCGGGTGAAACCTGCCACGACGGGTGTACGACGCAGCCCGGTGGGGTAACTCCTGCGATCATGGGACAGCGCATCGTGATCACCGGCGCCAGCGGCAACGTCGGCACCGCCCTGCTGCGACGACTCGCTCTGCGATCGGAACCGCCGGAGATCGTCGCCGTCGCCCGCCGCGTGCCACCGGCCACCGAACCCTACGGCGAGATGACCTGGCACAGCATCGACCTCGCCGCGCCCGACGCCGGGACCAGGCTGCGCCCGGTCGTCGAGGGCGCCGACGCCGTCGTGCACCTGGCCTGGGGCTTCCAGCCCTCGCACCGCCGGGACTACCTGCGCCGCACCGGGGTGGACGGCACCGCAGCCGTGATCGACGCCGTCCTCGCCGCGGGTGTCGGGCATCTGGTCCACATGTCCTCGGCTGCGGTGTACGCGGCCGGGGCGTACGGCCGTGCGGTCGACGAGTCGTGGCCCGCGACCGGCATCGACTCGTGCGCGTACAGCGTCGACAAGGTCGCGGCGGAGCGGCTGCTCGACCGACGCGTCGCGGACGCGGCCGCGGCGCCGACCGTCACCCGGTTCCGGCCGGGATTCATCGGTCAGTACGCGGGTGGCAGTGCGTTGCGACGCTACGCGGTGCCGGGATACGTGCCCGACCTGGTGCTCCGTCACCTACCGTTGCTGCCCGTGGACCCCGGAACGACGATCCCCGCCGTGCACGCCGACGACGTGGCCGCCGCCCTCGACGTCGCTCTGGAGCGGCGCGCACCGGGGGTGTTCAACCTCGCGACGCCCGAACCGCTGCGGGCGGCCGACATCGCCGGCGCGTTCGGGGCGCGGGCCGTCCCGCTGCCGCGGCAGGTACTGCGTGCCGTCGTCGAGGCGACCTGGCAGGCCCACCTGCAACCGATCGCCGGTGGCTGGATCGACCTGGCGTACAACACCCCGATGCTGAACTGCGACCGGGCCCGCCGGGACCTGGACTGGGAACCGACCGTCCCGGGTCCCCGGGTGTGGCGCGAGGCCATTGCGGGTATGCAGGCCGAGGCCGGCACCGACAGCCCGGTCCTGCGCAGTCGCGGACCGCTCGAGACGATGAGCGCCCTGCTCGGGCGGGGGACCGTCGGGCGCCGCGTGCCGCCGTGACCACTCGCGGCGGAGCGACGAGAGAGGGTATCGGGATGAGTGAGACGGCGCAGCGCGACACCACGGCGACGTCGCAGCAGGTGTGGGACGTCCTCGCCGACGGCTGGTCGTACGCGAGCTGGGTGGTGGGGGCCTCCCGGATCCGGGCGGTGGACGACACGTGGCCGGCGGTGGGCAGCCGCATCCACCACTCGGTGGGGGTGTGGCCCGCCCTGCTGAACGACCACACCGAGGTGGTGGCGTCGGTTCCCGGCAAGGAGCTGAAGCTGCGTGCGCGGGCGTGGCCGGCCGGACAGGCCGAGATCACCATGCGCCTGCACGAGCGACCCGGCGGTTGCCGGATCGAGATGGCGGAGAAGGCCGCCGCCGGCCCGGGTCAGCTCGTTCCCGATGCGATCCAGGCCCGGCTGGTGCTGCCGCGCAACATCGAATGCCTGCGCCGGCTCGTCCTCATGGCCGAACGCGCCACCGAGCCGAAGGGCGTCGGCGAGTGAGTACCGAGACCGTCGATGCCGTCGTCGTCGGCGCCGGTCAGAACGGCCTGACGGCCGCGGCCGTGCTCGCCGACGCCGGGTGGGACGTCCTGGTGCTCGAGGAACAGCACGAGGTCGGCGGCGCAGTCCGCACGGCGGAACTGCACCCGGGCTTCCGGATGGACCTGTTCAGCGCCTTCTATCCCCTCGCGGCGGCCTCCCCGGCCTTCCGCGCGCTCGACCTGTCCTCGCACGGGTTGCGGCTGCGCCGGGCGCCGAGGGTGTACGGGCACGCCGCCGGTCCGCACGACGAGGACGCCGCGGTGGTCTTCCCGGACGTCACCGAGACCGCGGCCGAACTCGAACGGCGGCATCCCGGCGACGGCAGCACCTGGATCCGGCTGACCGAGCAGTGGAAAGACATCCGTGAACCGTTCCTGAGCGCCCTGTTCGAACCCTTCCCGCCCGTGCGCGGCCCGGCGGGGCTGATCCGCCGACTCGGTACCGCGGACGCTCTGCGCTTCGTCCGGATGCTGGCGCTGCCGGCGCGCCGGATGTCCGAGGAATTGTTCGGTGGCGAACATGCGCGGCTGCTGCTGCTCGGCAACGCGATGCACGCCGACACTCCCGTCGACTCGGCGGGCAGCGGAATCATGGGGTACGTGCTGACCATGCTCGCGCAGGATGTGGGCTATCCGGTGCCCGAGGGCGGGGCCGGGGAGCTCGCGGCGGCCCTGGCGCGTCGCGGCGAACACAGCGGGGCCCGGATACTGTGCGGCCGGAAGGTCACCGGCATCGAGGTCGGCGGCGGCAGGGTGACCGAGGTCCGCACCGAGCAGGGCGAACGCGTCCGGGTCCGGCGGGCGGTACTGGCCGACGTGTCCGCGCCGGCGCTGTTCGGCTCGCTCCTGCCCGCGGACGCCGTGCCCGCCGCCGTCCGGGACGACCTGCGGCGCTTCGAGTGGGACACACCCGTCGTGAAGGTGAACTACGCGTTCGACCGGCCGATTCCGTGGCGCTCGCAGGCACTCGCGACGGCCGGGACCGTCCATCTCGGCGCCGACGCCGACGGTCTCGTGCACTGGTCGGCCGACCTGGCGACCGGCCGCGTGCCGGAGCACCCGTTCATCATCTTCGGTCAGATGACCACCACCGATCCGGCCCGCTCCCCGGAGGGGACGGAAAGCGCCTGGGCGTACACCCACCTGCCGCGCGGTGTCGCCGACGACGCCTCCGCCGAGGAGCTCGCCCGGCGCGTCGACGCGGAGCTCGAGGCACACGCTCCGGGGGTGCTGAGCTCGATCGTGCACCGCAGCGTGCAGCGTCCCCGCGACCTCGAGGCCGCCAACGCGAACCTGGTCGGCGGCGCGGTCAACGGCGGCACCGCTCAGATCCATCAGCAGCTCGTGTTCCGGCCGTTGCCCGGCTTCGGTGGTCCCCGCACGCCGGTCGAGGGCGTGTATCTGGCCGGATCGTCGACTCACCCCGGCGGCGGTGTGCACGGCATGTGCGGGTGGAACGCGGCCCGCGCAGCCCTGCGTGACCACGGCGTGGGCGGCAGGCTGCGCCGGCGGCTGAACGAGGCGATCTCGGACGTGCTGACGCGCAGCTGATTTCCCGATGCCGTTGCCGACGCGATTGAGCAGTCCGCCGAACGGGTATCAGTACGCTTGGGAATGCCAGTGGGAACACCGATCCGGCAGGTACACGGCCCGTCGCTCGTGCCGCAGGCGCTGCGCGAGGTGGAAGGCGGAGTCGCCGCCCTCGCTGCCGGGATCTGCGTGATCGCCGCCGTCGGTGTGGGTGTGCTCTCCGCTTCCGCACTCACGGGCGTCGGGGCCGGACTCGCCGTGGCGGCGGGCCTGTCGTTCATGCTCGGTTCGCTGACCTCGGCACCGGCCGCCGGACAGCCGGATCCGGCGCGGTCCTCGGCGGTCCGCACCCGACCGGACGGAGCCGCGGTGTCGCGACGCGGCACCGCCACCGCCTTCCGCCGGCACCGGGTTTCGGGTGGCGTCCCGGAGGGGTACTCCCACGTATGACAACGACGTCTCGCCCGGAATTCATCGTGTCCCTCGCCCGGTCCACCTACGGGGGCCGTGCCGTCACAGCCGGGGTCCGGTAACGTGCCGGCGCCCAGGAGGGTGTGGCGACTGCCCGGTGTGTACCGCCCGCAGGAGGATTCGCATCTGCTCGCCGGAGCGCTCGACCGTGCTGCGGCACCCCCCGGCGCCAAGGTGCTCGACTTCTGCACCGGCACAGGCTTCATCGCCGTGTCGGCGGCGATGTCCGGAGCCGGGTCCGTGACGGCACTGGACATCGCCCCCCGCGCGGTCCTCGCGGCGCGTCTCAATGCGAGGTCGCGGAAGCTTCCGATCCGCGTCGTGCGCGGCGGGCTGGACGAGGCCGGCCGGCACGGGCCGTTCGACGTGGTCCTGTCCAACCCGCCCTACGTTCCGCACGACGCCGATTCCGGCGACGCCCGCTGGGACGCCGGGGCCGACGGCCGGGCCGTGCTGGACCCGCTGTGTCGGAGGCTGCCGAACCTGTTGTCTCCCGGCGGTTTCGCTCTCGTCGTGCATTCCGAGTTCTCCGGGGTGGACGAGACGCTCGTCCGGTTGCGCGACGCCGGTCTCAAGGCCTCCGTCGTCGCCCGGCGCCGGATTCCGTTCGGGCCCGTGATGCGCAGCCGCGCCGGATATCTGCGGACGCGCTACGAGCTGCCTGCCGGCGTCGACACCGAGGAAGTGGTGGTGATCCGTGCCGATCGAACACACTGCCCGTGAGGTAGCCACGGGTGACAGCCCCCGGGACACGTCCCCCGGGGGCGTCGCTGTGCCCGGCCTGTGCCCGGGACTGCGGGTGGAGGGTCTCGCGGCGGAGGAGCCGAGGGTCGTCCGGCTGATCCGCGGCGGTCCCGCCCTGGTGGAAGGTCCGGTGCGCATCGTCGCCGAGGACGGCGACGAGGTGGAGTCGGACCGGTTCGTCGTCGCGATCTGCCGGTGCCGTCGCAGCGAGCGGTACCCGCTGTGCGACACCAGTCACCGTCGGCCCCGGCGCGATCCGCGCTGAGTCCGGTCCACGTCCGGTCCACGTCGACCGGCCCCTGGCGCACGGCACGCACACAGCGGGGCGGGCGGTTCCTGAGGAACCGCCCGCCCCGCAACGCGTCACACGTCACGCGTCAATACCAGTACTTCCGGCCGCCGACAGCCCGGCCCGTCGCTCCGAGGATCGCCAGGATTGCGCCCACCACCAGGAGAATGATCCCGAGTGTCCACAGGATCGAGATGTTGGTGAGGAAACCCACCACGAGCAGAATCAAACCCAGAATGATCATGAGTGTCACCTCGCTGTCGGTGCCCGTTGCCGGTCGGATCCGGGCCTTGCCGAGGGGATACCCGCATCGGATGTGCCGAAACCTCACGAACCTCACACCGGTGGACAGCAGGTACTTCCCGTCGATTCGTGGCGCGCCGACGGTCCCGATGGCATTGTCTGGGGCATGCCTACTTCGGAGAACCCCGGGGACAGCGTCCCGGGCGAGTACAGCGTCGACGACGAGGACCAGTTGCAGCCGGAGGACTCCCTGATCGACCGCGGCGTCGACGACGTCCTCGACGAGGGATTCTCACCGATGGAACGACCTGTCGGCCTCGACCGGCACGAGACCCTGGACGAGCGGCTCCGTGAGGAGGAGCCCGAACGGGAGGACGAGGGCGAGAGCGAGTTCCGCAGCTCCGTCGCCGAGGCCGGCCGGACGCGCGCCGGGCGCCTCGTCGCGCCGGACGAGGGCACCGCCGAGGACGAGGACGCCGAGTTGTTCGGAACGGACGTGGGAATCGACGGGGGCGCCGCGTCCGCCGAGGAAGCGGCCGTGCACCTGATCGACGAGGACGATTCCCGCCGGGAGGACTGAACGGCGACGGCCCGGCACCCGAGAACTCGGATGCCGGGCCGGATATCGGCCGGAGGGACGCTCAGACGGATCCGGTGCCGAGCAGGGACGATTCGTCGTTCTTCCACCGCTCGAGCAGGTACGCGGCGAGCCGGCCCTCGAGGTATTCCATCGCCTCTGCGCCGAACGCGACGTCGCCGGCACAGCGCGGATCGCGCTCGACGAGATCACCCGCCACGTCGTAGCGGAGCACCTGCTCGTGCACCGCGTCCGCCTCGATGTGCTCGGTGTAGAAGTGGATGCACGCGTCCGGCGCGCCCAGGCGTTCGAGGCCGCGTGCCATCCGGCGCGCCATCGGCGAGGAGGTGATCTCCGCGGAGGCGAACAGGCCCACGAGTTTCGGGGTGTGCGCGCGGTGCAGTCCGCACAGGGACATGAAGTTCACCGTCGCGAGCGTCTCCGCGGGCACCCGGTCCAGATAGGCCAGGTATCCCGTGTCGAGACCGGCCGCGGCGAGCAGGTCCGAGTAGAGGACCGAGTGCATGCGCTCGGCCCGGCCGCCGCCGAACTCGTCGAACTCCACCGCCACCAGCGCCGCCTTCGCCCTGCCGGTGAGCCGCGGGATGGCGAACGAGTGGGGGTCGGCCTCCTTGAGGTGGTAGACGGACCGGTGGACGAAGAACTCGCGCACCTGCTCCCACGTGCCCCGGTCACGGATGTGATGGGACACGCCCCACGCGTCCTCGGGTTCGCGGCACAGGTCGTCGAACACCCGCTGGGGATCGTCGCCCGACGGCACGTCGGCGCGCAGCCGGTCCAGGAAGAGCCGTTCGAGACCGGCTCGGACGGCCAGCGGGCCCGGCGCCCATTCCCAGCCGGCGTCGACCCCGTCGAACCCGCGGTAGGACAGTTCGTACAACACCGTCAGAGCCAGCTGGGCATCCTCGCCGTAGGGGTCGGTCCCGGCCACCTCGATCGGCCAGAGGCCGGTGTCGGCCGGACGCGCGAGCCGTTCGATCACCTGCCGGGAGACAGGCCCCCGGGCCCGGGGGAGGGCGGCGGACTGCAGCACGGCGGTCGCAGAATTCGCAGGCATGTGCGCGGATACCCGGACCCGATTCGTGCGAAACGCCGGGTGTGGGGCGGGTCCGCGCGGGTATCCGCCCGGACATGAACAGTGAAAAAAGCGACGGTGACAACAGCGACGTGGAGAACGGGACTGCATCCGGCGGCGAGGATGTCGAGCGCCCGCCGCACACGATCGATTACCCCGGTGAGACGGCCGACATGGCCGAGCAGCCCCGCGACGAGATGCGGAACTATCGGGGCCGCGACCTGCTCGCCGGCCGCAAGGCCCTGATCACCGGCGGTGACTCCGGTATCGGGCGCGCGGTGGCGGTGGCCTTCGCGAAGGAGGGCGCCGACGTCGCGATCGCCTACCTCGACGAGCACGACGACGCCGAGCACACCGCGGACCTCGTGCGGCGTGCGGGTCGTCGATGCCACCTCCTCCCGGGAGATCTCGCCGCGGCGGACCACTGCCGGGCGGTCGTCGCCGAGACGGCCGCGGCGCTCGGCGGCCTCGATCTGCTGGTCAACAACGTCGCGTACCAGGAGCCGGTGGACGACCTCACCGAACTCGACGACGCCCAGTGGCGGCGGACGTTCGCGGTGAACATCGACAGCTACTTCCACGTGACGAAGGCGGCGCTCGCCCACCTGCCGCGCGGTTCCGCGGTGATCAACACCGCCTCCATCAACGGTCTGCGGGGCAACAAGTCGCTGATCGACTACTCGGCCACCAAGGGTGCGGTGCTCGCGCTGACGTACTCGCTGGCGCAGTCGTTCCAGGACCGGGGAATCCGCATCAACTGCGTCGCGCCGGGACCGGTGTGGACGCCGCTGATCCCGGCGACCATGGATGCGGAGAAAGTCGCGACGTTCGGGCAGCAGGCCCCGTTCGGCCGGGCGGCGCAGCCGGACGAGATCGCACCCTCGTACGTGTTCTTCGCCTCCGAGACGATGTCGTCGTACTACAGCGGTGAGGTGCTCGCACCGATCGGTGGTGAGACGCTGCCGGGCTGAGCCGGGTCAGCGTCGGTATCGCCAGGGGTAGGCCACCCACAGGGTCAGGAACAGCACGACCGTGACGATGCCCCCGGCGATGCCGGCGGCGGTGTTGACCACCAGCCCGACGACCAGCACGACGACGCCGGCCATCGCGACCCCGAGCAGGAGCAGGCCCGCCATGGCGAAGCGGTGCGCCGTGACCACCAGTTCCGGGAGGCGGCGCTGCCGGAAGAGCAGGCGGTGCATACCGACGGGGGCGACGAGCAGGATGGTGGCCGTGATCGACGCCAGCACGGTGACGAGATAGACGCCGCGCTGGAAGCCGGTCAGCTCGTCGAACCGGCTCTGGAACGGCAGGGTGAGCAGGAAGCCGGTGAGGAGCTGGACGCCGGTCTGCACGACGCGCAGCTCCTGCAGCAGACTCGACCAGTCCCGGTCCAGTCGCTGCACGTCACCCTGCTGCCGTCGATCACGGCCACCATCCTGCTCGTCGCCC
>SWCF01002371.1_pt1 | contig 73962 bp, 71 predicted proteins | sample 4690081 | NCBI WGS metagenome assembly SWCF01 (sample SAMN10267280, study PRJNA491770) | bioreactor metagenome | isolation source: DHS bioreactor inoculated with | place: Japan: off Shimokita Peninsula
CCATAAGAGTGTGGACTGAATATCTTCTCGAACCTCGGCTCTAAATAATCTTTGACCACCATCTGCCCCACTCTGTCGCTAATGGTAGGTACGCCAAGCTTGCGGGTTTTTCCGTCTTTCTTGAGTATCTCTACTTCTTTTACAGGTGGGGGGAAATAGCTGCCCGATGCCATTCTGTTCCAAAGTTTGTACAAGTGTTTCGACCGGTTGGCATCGAATTCGTCCATGCTTATCTGGTCAATTCCTGCTCCACCCTGGTTGGAACGCACTTTCTTGTAGGCCGCCCAAATCATTTCGCGGCTTACTGGTACTGATTTTGTCTCATTCCATAAAGTCATCCTCTTTCGAGTTGTTTATTGTTGTGAAACTGTATAACCTAACCCCTTCGCTCCATTTCCATTACAGAAACTTCATCACTACTACAGGTTAGTCCGTCCCAACATCGGGCATTGATATTCAGCCTCTGAGGTGATCCCATTGTGCCTTTCTCTTTACATCCCAATGCTGGTTCCCGAGTTCCGTAAATAAGCCCGGATATAGTTCTTGCTGCCTGTATGACGCCTGTCGTATGGCCGGTAATCAGGCTTCTGCCATACTCCTTCACTCCGTTTCATACTCCGTAGCTTTTGACAGGATGTACCCACTTCTCGACACCTCATAGGCAATTTAATTGCGTTCAACTCCTATACCCATACCTGTTATACTCATGGCATAACTTTTCCAAATCGCTCAGTACCAAGGCTCTTTACCTCAGCACCATTTGGTGGTTTAGTGCCTCCGCCTGAACAGCGACACTGGTGGTTCGGCTTACAACTGCTTCCACCATCTCATTTACAGCATGCAGAACTTTACTTCTCAGCACCGATGTTCTGCTTCTCGGCACACTATGAAAAGTCGGGCGGCTATCAGGGTCTCAGGAAAGCACTGAACAAAAATCCCGGAGAAGTTACCGCTCTTGTAAAGGAGTCGGGTTTGAAGGGAAGGGGAGGAGCCGGCTTCAATACCGGACTAAAATGGAGCTTTGTTCCCATGGGAAGCAATGCACCTAAGGAAAAGTACCTCGTTGCCAATGCTGATGAAATGGAGCCCGGAACATTTAAAGATCGTTTGCTTCTGGAAGGAGATCCTCACCAACTGATTGAAGGCATGATCATCGCTTCTTATGCCATTCAGGCACGCAAAGCATTTGTTTTCCTGAGGTGGGCCTATAAAAATTCGGCACATCAGCTTAACAAAGCCATCGCCGAAGCATACCAGGCAGGCTATCTTGGAAAAAACATCCTAAACTCAGGATTTGATCTGGATTTACATCTGCACATTAGTGCCGGAAGATATATTTGCGGAGAAGAGACCGCGCTTTTGAATGCCCTGGAAGGTAAACGGGCCATTCCGCGTTCCAAACCGCCTTTCCCCCAGGTTAATGGATTATTTGGTAAGCCAACCATTGTGAATAACGTTGAAACACTTTGCAATCTGCCTCATATTTTAGAAAACGGCAGTGAATGGTACAAGGCCCTCAGTAAAAACAATGAGGGAGGAACCAAATTATATGGAGTGAGTGGCAAAGTAAAAAATCCCGGCTGCTGGGAGCTGCCACTGGGTACCACCATGCGCGAAATAATTATGGAATATGCGGGCGGTATGCTCGATGGTTATAAGTTTCGTGGCGCATTGCCCGGAGGAGCATCTACTGATTTTTTGATTGAAGAACACATGGATACTGTGCTTGACTTTGCCTCAACCATGAAATCAGGCAGCCGCCTGGGAACAGGAACGCTGGTTGTTCTTGATGACAAGACCTGCCCGGTTGGCTTTGTACACAATCTGGAAAAATTTTTCGCCCACGAATCCTGTGGGTGGTGTACCCCATGCAGAGACGGATTGCCCTGGGTGGAAAAAGTGCTCTATTCAATAGAGAACGGTACGGGTATAGAAAGGCATATGGAAATCCTTGAATCTCATGTTGGCTACCTTGCTCCGGGACATACCTATTGTGCACTTGCTCCCGGTGCTATGGAGCCGTTGCAATCTGCCCTCAAATATTTCAGGGAAGATTTTATGCAACACATTCACGAAAAAAGATGTCCCTGGAGGAGTAACCATGGTTAAAATTCACATCGATAACATAGAATATGAAGTCAAAGAAGGGAAAAACCTTCTTGAAACCATCCTTTCGCTTGGCATGAACCTTCCCTATTTTTGCTGGCATCCTAAGTTGGGATCGGTGGGTGCATGTCGCCAGTGTGCGGTTAAATCCTTTAAAGATGCCGACGATACCCGGGGTAAAATTATCATGTCCTGTATGGAACCCATAAAAGAGGGGATGCGCATAGCTGTAGAGGACAGCGAGGCAACTACTTTCCGCTCGCATATCACAGAAAGCCTGATGACCAATCATCCGCACGATTGTCCCACATGCGATGAGGGGGGAGAGTGCCACCTGCAGGATATGACCATCATGACCGGCCATACATACCGCCGCTTCCAATTCAACAAACGAACGTTTGAAAACCAATATCTTGGCCCATTGGTAAATCACGAAATGAACCGCTGCATCGCTTGTTACCGCTGCGTAAGATTTTATAAAGATTATGCCGGCGGCAAAGACCTTGAAGTGCTGGGTGCACACAACCTTATCTATTTTGGCAGGCACGAGGACGGAGTTTTGGAAAGCGAATTTAGCGGCAACCTCGTAGAAGTTTGTCCAACCGGCGTGTTTACTGACAAAACCCTTAAGAAACATTTTACGCGGAAATGGGATTATACCACTGCACCTTCTGTCTGCAATCTTTGCAGTCTGGGATGCAACATCATTGCCGGTGAACGATACGGAAAGATTCGCAGAATCCGTACAAGATACAACAAAGAGGTGAATGGTTACTTCCTGTGCGACAGGGGCAGATATGGCTATGAATACACGAATTCAGCAAAAAGAATACTGTTTACTTCCATAAAAAATGTCCAATCCGAAACCGGTTTTAAGCGTGCCGGTATTCAGGAAGTGCAATCGGAGTTCAACAAAATATTCAAAGATGGCACAACTGCCATAGGTATCGGCTCCGGAAGAGCCTCACTGGAAGCGAACTATGCATTGAAAACCCTGGTGGGTGCTGATAATTTCTATCATGGAATGTCGGATGTTGATTATGAACTCAACCATTTGGCTGCGGACATTTTGAAAAATTCATCCGCGGAGAAATATTCTCTAAAAGAGATAGAAAATACGGAATGCGTCCTTATTCTTGGTGAAGACCTCACCAATACTGCTCCCATGCTGGCGCTTGCAGTCCGGCAGTCGGTAAGGCAAAGGCCCATGCGCAAACTGGAAAAGTTAAAGATAAATTTGTGGGACGATAAAACCGTTCGTGACGCCGTTCAACAGAAGAAAGGTCCGCTATTTAACATTACACCTGCCGTCACAAAACTTGATGAACTCGCTCAGATTAATCTTCATACCAACCCGCAAACCATGGCCGCATTTGGCTTTGCCATTGCCTGTTTTATGGACAGTGCCCATTCTGTTCCCGAAAATATAAGCAAGGAACATTTGCAAATGGCAGAATCAATTGCTGAAACGCTGATGGAAGCGGAGAATTCAGTCATTATTTCGGGAACTTCCTGTCTTAACGGAAACATCCTTAAGGCCGCTCACAATATAGCCGAAGCTCGCGCAAAACAGGGTAAGAAAACCGGAATATGTCTTACCTTTCAGGAAGCAAACTCACTTGGTTTGACGCTATTGGGTGGGAAAAAGTTATCCGAAATGGACAAATCAGTACCGCATAATACACTGGTTATTCTTGAAAATGATCTCTATCGAAAAGCTCCTGCAGCGGAAATAGATGAGCTGCTGAAATCATTTAAAAATACCATTGCCATTGATAGTCTGATGAACAGCACCACAAGCAAAGTGAATTACCTCCTTCCTGCAGGCACAATTTACGAATCGGACGGACACCTGGTGAACAATGAAGGCAGGGTTCAGCGATTTTATAAAGTTTTTGTGAAAGAGGACGGCGATGTACGCTCCGGACAGGAGTGGATTCAGATGCTTTCGGAAAGTGTGGATGGGAACCCCCTGGAAGGATTGAGTAATATTTTTGATTACGGAAAAGCAATAGAAAAGGAGTACACCGTTTTTAATGGACTTGAAGCCAATATTGTCCCATAACATTTCGCGAAGGCGCTCAGAAAGTTGCCCGCGAACCCCATCGTTACAGCGGAAGAACGGCAATACATGCCCATCAGACAGTACATGAGCCTACGCCGCCAAAGGATCATGAAAGTCCGATGAGTTTCAGCATGGAAGGATTCCACGGAACGCCGCGTGCGCCGTTAACGCCATTTTTCTGGAGCCCGGGATGGAACTCTGTGCAGGCCATCAATAAATTTCAGATTGAAATTGGAGGTGAGCTCCGGAAGGAAATTCCGCAATTGTGCATTTTCAAAAATACGGTCTCCGGCAATGGGAAATATTATAAAATGGAGGCGAACGATACCCAGTACCGGAAGGATGAACAGCACGAAAAATGGAAGGTTCTGCCGTTGTATCACATTTTTGGCTCTGATGAATTGAGTGTGGTTGAGGGCGGAATAAGAGAACTTGCTCCTTTGCCCTATATCGGGATAAACCCTGAATCTGCCAGAAAGATGGGATGGGAGGAATCAACGGTGGTTTGCCCTGCCAAAGGCAATAATAATGAAGGAATTCAATTGCGGTTTTCAGAAGCTATCCCTGAAAATTGTATAGGAATACCGGTGGGATTGGAATACATGCCATTTGTGGAATGGGAAAAATGGCAAAACCTGAGGGTTTGATTTTTATAAAACCTGCGGGTATGGAAAAGTGAGACATTGATTAACAGAAACCACATAAATAGAAGTGTTTATGGAAGCCAATGTGTACTGGATATGGATTGTTTTGGGCGTGCTGGTGGTGGTTTTATCACTGGCAGCCGGCCTGATATGGTATGAGCGCAGGTTATTGGGCTGGGTTCAGGATCGGCAGGGGCCAAACAGAGTAGGGCCGTTAGGCCTGATGCAACCTCTGGCCGATGTGATAAAGATTTTCTTTAAAGAAGATTGGATTCCTCCTTTAGCAAGCAGGGTGATATTTATTGTTGCTCCCATGATAACCGTATTTACCATTCTGATGAGTTTCTCTGTAATCCCATTTGGTTCTTCAATAATTGTGGCTGACCTCAACATAGGTTTGCTGTTTTTTCTGGCCATGTCTTCACTTGGGGCATACAGTATTGTGCTTGCCGGCTGGTCGTCCAACAATAAATACTCATTGCTCGGCGCCATGAGGGGAGCTTCTCAAATGATTACCTACGAGGTGTTCATGGGATTGTCGCTTATGGGTGTGGTTATGCTTGCCAACTCATTCAACCTTCGCGAAATTGTTGAAGCGCAGCGGGGGCTTTGGAATGTCATTCCGCAATTTGCCGGGTTTGTGGTGTTTTTTATTGCCGGCCTTGCCGAAACCCACCGGCTTCCCTTCGATATCCCTGAATCCGAAGCTGAACTGGTGGCGGGTTATCACTCGGAATATTCGGGCATGAAATTCGGGATGTTTTTCGTTGGTGAATATCTGGGGATTATTTTAATATCCTCCATGATCACTACCCTGTTTTTTGGCGGATGGCTTGGCCCTTCATTTTTACCCGGCGTGGTTTGGTTTTTTATCAAAACATTTGTTTTTATCTCCATTTTTATCCTGCTCAGGGGTTCGCAGCCCCGCCCGCGTTACGACCAATTGCTGGGATACGGATGGAAAGTCTTGTTGCCCATAGCTTTGGTGAATATACTTATTACCGGAGCTATTGTTTTGATGATTGGAAATTGAAAGAGAATAATTTGTTAAACGATGAAAATCTCAGCATATGATTAGTGTTTTAAAAAGCTTATGGATAGTCTTTACTCACTTGTTCCGTAAGAAAGTTACTGTTCAATATCCTGATGAGAAAATTACCCTTCCGCCACGATACAGAGGAAGAATCGTCCTTAGCCGTGACCCCGACGGAGGAGAGCGCTGTGTTGCCTGCTACTTGTGTGCGGCGGCCTGTCCGGTTGATTGCATTTCCCTTCAGGCAACCGAGGATGAGACCGGGAGACGATATCCTGAATTTTTCAGAATTAACTTTTCGAGATGCATCTTTTGCGGCCTTTGTGAGGATGCTTGTCCTACTTATGCTATCCAGTTGACGCCTGATGTGGAAATGAGTGAATATAACCGGAATAATATGGTGTATGAAAAAGAAGACCTGCTTATTTCAGGCCAGGGGAAATACCATGGGTACAACTATTACAATGTTTCGGGAATGGCCATTGGCGGCAAAGGAAAAGGGGAAGCTTTGAATGAAGATAAGCCGATTGATTTTAAAACCTTGTTGCCATGACAGTTACGTTTTACATATCTTCAGTCATTGCGGTTCTTTCCAGTCTGATGGTCATTTCGCGGAAAAATGCCTTCAGTGCGCTGCTTTACATGATCATATCGCTTTTATCGGTGGCGGTGATATTCTTTGTCCTTGGAGCCGTTTTTGTTGCTGCGCTTGAAGTCATCATTTACGCTGGGGCAATCATGGTTTTATTTGTTTTTGTTACCATGATGCTAAATCTGGGAGAGGAGGCAGTAGAGCTTGAAAAATCCTGGATGCAGCCCCGGGTGTGGATTGGCCCTTCCATTTTGGCACTGATTCTTGGTGTGGAAGTAATGCTCCTAATCGCTTCCTCAGAAACCGGCTTCCTTTCGGGAAGTGAAATTGGCCCCAAGGAAGTTGGAATTGCCCTTTACGGGAAATATATAATTGGGGTGGAGCTTGCTGCACTTCTTGTTACTGCCGGAATTCTTGGAGCTTACCATCTGGGGAAAAGAAAAGATATTGTTCAACATCGTTATTTACAAGAAGAAAAAGGAGACGCCTTATGATGAATGTGCCGATGGAACATGCGCTTATTGTAGCCACCTTGTTGTTTGTAGTAGGACTTGCCGGTGCGCTGATGCGTAAAAATCTGATCTATATCCTGCTTTCCGTAGAGATCATGTTAAATGCCGCCGGATTTGCCTTTGTTGTTGCCGGCGCCCACTGGATGCAGGCCGATGGGCAGGTGATGTTTATATTTATCCTTACCATGGCAGCAGCAGAAGTTGCCGTAGGGCTGGCCCTTATATTGAGGATCTATCATAAGCTGCAAACCATGAATGCTGACGAAGTAAGTAAAATTAAACCGAATTGAGGATGCAAAACTTACTATGGACCATACCTTTTTTCCCGCTGGCCGGATTTCTTATTCTGAGCATAGGAAGTAATTGGCTATCATCAAAGGCTTCATCCACCATTGGAGTCTCCACCGTTGCACTAAGTGCGTTGGTGAGTATTTTAATTGGCATTGAGTTCATTTCAGGATTGGAGGTCAGCCAGGTTTTCAGGCAGGAACTCGGCGCATGGATTGATGTACCCGGGTTTTCAGCCAACTTTGGATTTTACCTGGACAGCATGAGTATGGTCTTTATTTTTACGGTCTGTTTTGTTGGCTTTCTTATTCATCTTTATTCTGCTTTTTTTATGAAGCACGATGAAGGGATCGCCCGTTATTTTGCATGGATGAATCTGTTTATGGCCTCCATGCTTATCCTGGTTCTGGCCGATAATCTGCTACTGCTTTATCTTGGATGGGAGGGTGTTGGTTTGTGTTCCTATCTCCTCATCGGATACTGGTATAAAGACCCTAAAAATGGTTATGCCGGCCAGAAAGCCCTCATTGTAACCCGCATAGGGGATACGGCAATGGCTATTGGCCTGTTTTTTCTGTTTCGCTCCTTTGGGACTTTAAATATTGATGAAATACTGCATTCGGTTTCCCTCGAATGGATATCCGGCTCTACAGATGCCCAAATTGCTGCGCTGCTTCTGCTAGGGGGAGCAGTGGGAAAATCGGCACAATTGCCGCTTCAGACCTGGCTGCCCGATGCCATGGCGGGGCCTTCGCCGGTAAGTGCGCTCATCCACGCGGCAACCATGGTTACCGCAGGGGTTTATCTCATCGCCAGAACTAACCTGATCTTTAGCATGGCTCCCGGAGTAATGCTTCTCATCGCTATACTGGGGGCATTGTTGCTTGTAATGGCCGGCTTTAGTGCATTGGTTCAGTGGGACATCAAAAGGGTGCTGGCTTATTCCACCATTTCTCAAATTGGTTACATGTTTCTGGCGCTGGGAGTAGGAGCGTGGTCGGCAAGCATATTTCACTTTTTTATACATGCTTTTTTTAAAGCCTTGCTTTTTCTCGCCGCAGGAGTTGTAATCCTGCGCCTTAAGGAAGAGCATAGCATGTTTAAAATGGGTGGGTTGCGTAAAAAAATGCCATTGGTTTTTTACACCTTCCTTGCCGGGGCAGCCTCACTCTCGGCTTTGCCATTGATTACTGCAGGTTATTTCAGTAAAGACAAAATCCTGATGGATGCTTTCCTTTTTCCCCGGGCCGGGATGGTTTTATGGATTGCCGGCATTGCAGGGGCCGGGCTTACCGCATTATATACCTCGCGTATGGTCATTCTTACCTTCTTTGGAAAGATGAAAAGTGAACCTGAGCATATCCATTCAAAAGCATTCAATATTCCGCTGGTTGTACTGGCGGTACTTTCAATCATCGCAGGTTATATTGAAATGTCACCCCTTCATTTTTTTTCCCGGTTTATGGCTTTCAGTCTGCCTGCCTTCAATCATCCCGGGGGCGCAGCTTTGGAATTCATTCTGCCCGCAGTCTCCGGGCTTGTCGTGTTTGGCGGGATTTTTTCAGCATGGTATTTCTACGTGCGAAAACCAAAAATTATCTACAGCATCAAACAAACGGCAATAGGTGGTTTCCTTTATAATTTTTGGTTTAATGGTTGGGCATTTGATAAAATCTATGATTTGATTTTTGTGCAGCCTACTGTTTTTCTGGCAAAGATTAACAAAAAGGACTTCATCGATTCATTCTACAACGGCCTGGCAAATCTGATGATCAGATTGAACGATTTGGCACTCCTTACACAGACCGGCAGGTTGAGATGGTATCTGGCCTTCATCACAGTTGGAGTAATTTTTGGTATTACAATAATTCTATTCTTATGATACTGGTTTGGATTCCTGGCATATTAATGTTTTCAGGATTAATCTCCTGGGTAGCCGGCCGCTGGCATAAAGAGGCTCCGCGGTGGATTGCCCTGGCAGCGCTTCTGGTTACGAGCGTTCTGTTGATCATTATCTGGTTACAGAGCAGAACTTTGACCGATTTAAGCACATACCATCAGTGGTTTCTGGAATTCAACCGCCAATGGATACCTTCATTTGGTATTCGCTTCCACCTCGCCATGGATGGCTTAAGCCTGCTGCTGCTTCTGCTTACAAATCTTTTGGGAATTCTTTCTGTGCTGATTTCGTGGAAGGAAATAGAGCACCGAGCAGGTTTCTTTCATTTCAACATATTGTTTATTCTGGCCGGTATTTCCGGTGTTTTTCTCGCAGAGGACCTTTTCCTGTTTTATTTTTTCTGGGAAGTAATGCTGATACCCATGTACTTTTTGATTGCGATATGGGGGCATGAAAACCGGGTGTATGCTTCTTACAAGTTTTTTCTGTTTACCCAGGGTGGCGGGCTTTTGATGTTACTGTCCATTTTGGGGCTGTATTTCCATCATGCCGGGGTAACCGGCGTTTATACTTTCGATATTACCGAGCTTGTAAAACACGCCTCATCTGCTACATGGGCCGGCCTTTTCATGGCGGGGTTTCTGATTGCCTTCGGGGTGAAAATACCCGCAATCCCTGTGCATTCCTGGCTCCCCGATGCCCATACCGAAGCACCCACGGCAGGAAGCATTATTCTGGCTGGACTGATGCTGAAGACGGGGGTTTATGGTTTAATCCGGATTGTAATTCCGCTCTTTCCGGAATTATCCCTTAGTATTGCCCCTTTTGCCATGGCTGTTGGTGTTGCAGGCGTTTTGTACGGTGCAAAACTTGCGTTTGCCCAAACTGATTTAAAACGGCTTGTAGCATACACCAGTGTTAGCCACATGGGGTTTATAATCATCGGAATATATGCATTTAATGGCATTGCCTTCAGGGGAGCGGTTATGCAGATGATTGCTCACGCACTGAGTACAGGCGGTCTGTTTGTTGTTGCCGGAATTGTTCAGGAGCGCCTGCATACCCGTAAACTGAAAAACCTGGGTGGGCTGTGGGACGATATGCCTGGTCTGGGTGGCTTTTCCCTGGTTTTTGTAATGGCTTCCCTGGGGTTGCCTGCGCTGGCCAATTTTGTCGCCGAATTCATGATCCTTTTGGGAACTTATCTTTCAAACCCGCTGTGGGGCGTTCTGGCCAGCCTGGGTTTGATCGTTTCGGTAATTTACGCACTGCGGATTATGCAAAAAGTGTTTTACGGGCCAAAGTTGAAGGCATACAAAACACATGATATCAATATCCGGGAAGTCGTCATCCTGAGTGCGCTGCTTATACCGGTCGTATATTTCGGGATTTCCCCCAGCCCGGTTTTCAGAACGCTTGCAACACCGGTGAATACAGAAATATTCCTGAAACAGGAAAAAGAAAATTCCGGTAAATTATCCCAGAAAAACAACTTTATAATGCAGCCCGTTAATAAGCCTTTACCCGTTCCTCAAACTACCGTTGAACCGAATGTTTTACCCACGGCCGGAAAGGAGGTGGACCATGGGCAGGACTGATCTTTTATCCCTCATGCCGCAAATTATTCTCCCGGCCGGTGCTATGGTGCTGCTTCTTTCCATTGCTGTTAGAAGAAATCATCTTTTTACAGCAGTAACAGCCATACTGTTTGTGCTTGCTTCTTTTATCTCCCTGTTTTTCCATACTGACCCAAATGAGATATCAGGAATTTTTATCCGCGATGGATTCAGCATGTTCTTTTCAGGATTGATACTGGTAATTACGTTTTTTATCATGCTCATTTCAATTTCCTACATACGGAACAGGGCAGAAGATATAGAGGAATATTATATACTGATAATGCTTGCTGCCCTGGGTTCTACAGTGCTGGTGTCAAGCCGCCATTTCATAACATTTTTCCTTGGTCTTGAGCTGCTCAGTACTTCGCTCTATGTGTTGATAGCCTTTTTAAAAGATCGTGAACACTCCATTGAAGCCGGCATAAAGTATCTGATAGTGGCTGCCGTTTCTTCATCCTTTCTTCTTTTTGGCATGGCATTGATTTATTCAGGTTCAGGCAGTATGTATTTTCCTGAGCTGGTTTCCTATTTCCGGTCGGCCGGGATCAATATTATTGGCTTAGCCGGCATTGCATTTATGATGGGCGGCATAGGATTTAAGCTTGCCCTCGTTCCTTTCCATTTATGGACGCCTGATGTGTACGAAGGAGCGCCTGCCCCCGTAAGCGCCTTCGTGGCCACCGTTTCTAAAGCAGGTATGTTTGCCTTCTTTTTAAGATTTGTTTATGAATCGGAAATGCTCCAGTTGGATTCTTTTCTCCTGTTCATCACCATAATAGCTGTATTGTCCATGTTTACCGGAAACCTGATGGCGTTAAGAGAGCAGAACGTGAAAAAAATCCTTGCATACTCTTCCATTGCTCATCTTGGGTATCTCCTGATCGCAATGCTGGTGGGTGACCAATCCGGCGAACATGCTTTTGCATTTTATCTTGTGGTATATTCGCTCACCATAACCGGGGCTTTTGCTGTGGTTTCCTTCCTGTCTGAAATTGATGGCGACGCATCCTCATTAGAGCATTATAAAGGCATCTTCTGGAGCAGGCCGGGCATAGCCATTGCATTCTCGGTGATGCTTTTTTCGCTTGCCGGCATACCCTTAACTGCCGGATTTATGAGTAAATTTTATTTGTTTCTGGTTGGAGTGGGTAGTGAATTATGGCTGCTTTCTATTGCTCTGGTTCTTACCAGTATTATTGGTCTGTTTTACTATTTGCGAATTATTGTCGTTATGTTTACCAAAGTTGAATCGCCCGAAAAAACTTCTCCTGTTGGCCTTTTATATGGATTTGTTTTTGCGGGTATAACCATCATTTTGCTGGGAGTGGGAATTTACCCTGAACTTTTAAACCGGTTGATAAATTATTTTTAGGTTATTTGAACGTTATTTATGATTTGCTGAAAAACGCACAACTTTTTTATATTTCGGAGCTATCGCCTGCTTGCGGGCAGGCTGCACCTTCCAAAATCACTCACCTTACCATTTCTACAAACATTTCACCACTCTATAGCCCTTTTTATCAGGTTTAGCCTTTCCGCTCAGAAGGAGCAACGTAACTTTCAGAATGAATGAATCAGAACGATAATAAGGGAATGGAATGTGGGCGTAATGCAAGAAAAACATTGCATGCAAAATAAAAAAAATAGTATTAAACATTGCTGGTATTCAATGATATATTGGTTTTTCGGCGGCTCCTATCCTGTTTTCTCCGGAAAATTAAACCAGTGGAATCCATCTTTGGTGATGAGGGCATCGGCATCTTCGGGTCCCCATGAATCAGCAGAATAATTGGGAAAATTTGGAGCCGTAGTGCGTCCCCAATAATCAAGAACAGGCATAATAAGTTCCCAGGCAGCTTCCACCTGGTCGGCCCGCATAAACAGGGTCTGATCTCCTATAATAGCATCAAGCAAAAGCGTTTCGTATGCTTTGGGTGTATCTGAACTTTTATTTCCAAAATAATCAAACACAACATCCACGGTATTTAACACCATTTCCAGACCCGGTAACTTGCTCTGAAGTTGCAATCGGATGGCCATATCGGGCTGTATGCTGATTACCAAACGGTTTTGCCGGGGTACGCCTGATTTTTCGGAAGGGAAAATATTATGCGACACTTCGCGAAACTGAATGGTAATGACTGACGCCGTTTTGAAGAGCCGTTTGCCGGTTCGCAAATAAAAAGGTATGCCCTGCCAGCGCCAGTTATCCACGTAAAGTTTTAAGGCAGCAAACGTTTCGGTGTTTGATTCCGGATCAACATTTTTCTCCTCCCGGTACCCTGATACTTCAGTACCTTCAATCCATCCCGGGCCGTACTGACCCCGTGCTGACAGGGATTCAATGTTTGCCGGTTCTATTTTTCGTACGGCTTTCAGAACATCCACTTTTCGGTCGCGCACCTCGTCGGCATCGAAATTAATGGGCGGTTCCATGGCAATGATACAAAGCAATTGCAGCAGATGATTTTGAATCATATCGCGCAAAATACCGGCATTGTCAAAATATTCGCCCCGGCTGCCGACACCGATTTGTTCCGTTACCGAAATTTGAATATGTTCCACGTGATTCCGGTTCCAGAGTGGCTCCATAATTTCATTGGCAAAGCGGAAAGCCATAATATTTTGAACCACCTCTTTCCCCAGATAATGATCAATGCGGTAAATCTGGTTCTCGCTGAATATTTCAAGCAATTTGCTGTTCAGCTCCCTGGCCGATTCCAGGTCACTGCCAAAAGGCTTCTCCACAATTATCCGTGTGGTTTCCGGATCATTTTCAAGTTTGCTTTTGGAGATATTCTCAGCAATGGTACTGAAGAAATGAGGAGCTACAGCACAATAGTAAATGATCGATGGCGTTTCTTCCCATGCTTTTTTGTATTTAGCAATCAACTTGCCAAATGGCTCGAATGTTTTAGAATCAGTAAAATCAGAAATCTGGTAGGCAACATGCGAGGTAAATCTCGTCCAGTCTTCTTTTTTGGGTTTGCCCTTACGTGAAAATTCAGTTACAGCGGATAATAATTGGGCTTTATATTTATCATCATCCATTTCGACAAACGAAGTGCCAATAATGGCAAAATTTTCAGGCAACCATTTATCAAGAAAGAGGTTGTAAAGTGCGGGCACAATTTTTCTTTTGGTCAGATCGCCAGTTCCGCCAAAAATTAGAAAAATGGCTGGCCTTGATATGTTGGTAGAAATCATGAGCGTGGATTTTTTGACCTGTTGTTGATTAATGTATCGTTAATACTCAGTGCTGAGGGTCTTCCCAATGTGTATGAAAGCTTCCTTCCTTTCCCTTGAGTTCGTAAGTATGCGATCCAAAATAATCGCGCTGGGCCTGGATGAGGTTTGCAGGCATCTGCTCGTTGCGAAAATTGTCGAAATAACTTAAAGCAGCGGAAAATGCAGGTACAGCTATTCCATGTCTCACGGCATCGGAGATTACCCTTCTGACGCCCGGAAGAATTTCGGTGAGTATGTGGCGAATATCCTCATTTAAGAACAAGTGTTTTAGCTCCGGATTCTTTTCATACGCGGCATAGATATGTTTTAGAAATTCAGAACGTATAATGCAGCCGCCGCGCCAGACTTTTGCTATTGTCTGAGGCTTAAGTCCATAGTTGAATTCCTCATTGGCGCTATAAAGTAAGTGCATTCCCTGCGCATAAGCCGATATCATTGCAAAATACAAAGCCTGTTCAAGGTGGTCGGTATAATCAGCGTCCGTTCCGCTATATTTTGGTTCTTTTGCCCCGGTATATAGCCTGGAGGCCTGTGAACGTAAATCCTTATACTTTGAAAGATCGCGCATGGAAACTGCAACATCAATAACCGGTATGGGAAGGCTCAGATCCATGGCTGCCTGAGAGGTCCATTTCCCGGTGCCTTTGGCTTTGGCTTCATCTTTAATATCATTGAGTAACAGATGATCGCTTCCTTTTTCTTTAAATGCGAAAATATCGCGGGTTATTTCCAGAAGATATGAGTGCAGACGACCCTGACTCCATTGCTCAAAGACGCGATACATGGCCTCGTCTTCCATATTCAACCCTTTCCTTAGGATTTCATAAGCTTCTGAAATTGACTGCATTATGGCATATTCAATACCGTTGTGTACCATTTTCACGAAATGTCCGGCAGAACGCTCCCCCATATAAGCAACCGTGCGATCACCATTCACCTGAGCAGCAATTCTTTTGAGAACAGGTTCCACAATTTCAAAGGCTTTTTTATCGCCACCCGGCATCATACTTGGCCCTTTTCGCGCGCCTTCTTCACCTCCCGAAACACCCATTCCGATGAAACGAAACCCCTTTTGTTCCAGATCTTTGTAGCGCCTTTCGGTATCGGTGAAATGTGAATTTCCACCATCGATAATGATGTCGCCCCGGCTCAGCATGGGGAGCAGCTCCCGGATGACTACATCCACAATTTTACCCGCAGGAACCAGCAGCATTACTGTTTTTGGGCTTTTCAGACTTTTGGTAAATTCACTTAAATCTGAAAAACCTTGTATGTTATCGCGATTCAGCTTATTGAGCGTATCAACCTGGGTGGAATCATTGTCGTATCCGGCACACCTGAACCCCTGATCGGCAATGTTTTGTAATAGGTTGGAACCCATAGTTCCGAGACCGATCATTCCGATTACATTTTGATGTATGCTATCTTTTTCCATGGTGATTTTATTTACAAATGAATTTTTCAAGGATTTCTTTTGATGTTTCAAACGTTTCATGATGAATGCCATTCATTCCGAGTTTTGTAGCGGTATTTGCCAGCATAAGCCTATCGTCGAAGTAAAGGCATTCCTGTGGTTTTACCTGTACAATTTGCATGGCTTTTTGAAAAATACGCGGGTCGGGTTTACGGATGCCGACATAACAAGAGGAGAAAAAGCCGTTGAATAACTCGTGCAGCTTAAACTTGTCGATTCGGTAATCATTTAGTTCCCTGCTTTCGTTGCTCAGGGCAAATACAGGGATTGTTATCTGCTTTTTCCAGCTTTTCAGCCAGGGTAACATTTTGGGCAACTCAACCGATTGGGCATACATAAAATTCTTGAATTCAGCTTTTGTGAAATCGCGGCGACGGTGAAATACGGCAATGTCAAGATATTCATCAAGCGATATGCTGCCAATCTCAAAAACATTGTAGATAAAATGATGCAGTACATTCATTTCATCATAATTAAATCCAAAATGGCTGGCGGCCTTTTGCCGCGAGACATGCCCCCAGCCATTGGTGAGTAAAACACCTCCAATGTCCAGAAAAATAACCTTTATTTGCGAAATATCTATACTGGTCATGTAAGCTGAGGGTCTTATGCGTTATGGACGATTGCGTAAACTCCGGCTTCAGATATTTTTTCCGGAAAGCAAAGCCTTTGCTCTTTTCACTACATTTTCAACCGAAAACCCATATTCTTTCATTATCTCATCGCCAGGTGCTGATTCTCCGAATTTGTCGATGCCGATTACATCGCCCTGATCGGTTACATATTTGAGCCAACCCAGCGTTGAGCCGGCTTCTACAGCCAGACGTTTTCTGATGCCTTTTGGCAGAATGTTTTCGCGGTAAGCGGCATCCTGCTTGTCAAATAAACTCCAGCAAGGCATGCTGACCACACGTGCCTGAATATTGCTTTTCTTTAATTCTTCCTGTGCCTGTAAAATCAAATGAACTTCCGATCCTGTGGCAATCAGAATAATATCCGGCATTCCATCTGAATCAGAAAGGATATAAGCGCCTTGTTCAAGTCCTTTTGCCTTGGCGTATTTATTCTGATCGATAACCGGAATTCCCTGCCGGGTTAAAACAATGGCTACCGGACCATCGGTGTGCTTTAATGCGGCACGCCAGGCCTGTGCTGTTTCGTTGGCATCTGCCGGACGGATGACGGTCATATCTGGCACCAATCGCAGCCCGGTTAGCTGCTCAACCGGCTGGTGTGTTGTACCATCCTCACCCAGACCTATACTGTCGTGAGTGTAAACGACAATCGGACGGATTTTCATAATGGCAGCCAGTCGCAAAGGAGGACGCATATAATCGGAAAAGATCAAAAAGGTACCACCGAACGGAATTAGATATTTGCTCAGGGCCATACCATTGAGAATAGCTCCCATGGCATGTTCACGTATGCCAAAATGGAAGTTGCGCCCTTCATGATGTTTGGCCGAAAAGGAGGGATAATCATTAAGATTTGTGTCATTTGAGGGCGCTAAGTCGGCTGATCCTCCAATCAATTGAGGAAAATAATCCGCTATGGCATTGAGGGTTTTGCCAGAGGCTTTTCGTGTGGCCATTTTATCACCGGCTTCAAAAACCGGAAGTTTGTCTTCCCAACCCTCAGGAAGTTTCCCTGAACCAATTGTTTCATATTCTCTGGCAAGATCAGGATATTGCTTCTTGTAATTCTTATACAATTCATTCCATTCTTCTTCCTTTTTTGCAGCTCTTTTTCCCGCTTCCCGATAAAATTGTAACACATCATCGGGAATTACGAAACTTTTGTCGGGATCGAACCCAAAGTTCTGCTTAACCAGACGCACTTCATCTTCACCAAGTGGAGACCCATGGGCTGCTGCAGTATCGTGCTTGTTGGGACTGCCATAACCAATAACGCTCCTGACTCTGATCAGCGATGGACGAGAGGTTTCTTTCTGTGCGTTCTTAATCGCTTCTGAAAGTGCTTCCAGATCATTGATGTCAGGTATATATTGAACATGCCATCCATACGCTTCAAAACGTTTAGAAACATCTTCATCAAATGTAAGATCGGTATGACCTTCAATCGTAATGCGGTTATCGTCATAGAAATAAATCATATTTCCCAGTGCGAGATGACCAGCCAGCGAAGCTGCTTCAGCCGAAACGCCTTCCATTATGTCGCCATCGCTGCAGATAGCATAAATATGATAATCGAAAATGTTAAAATCGGGTTTGTTGTATCGGGCAGCCATATACTTTTGTGCAATGGCCATACCCACACCATTGGCAAAACCCTGTCCCAGAGGGCCTGTAGTTACTTCAATCCCCGGAGTAAGCCCATATTCGGGATGCCCTGCTGTGATGCTGTGCAATTGTCTGAAATTTTTAATATCTTCAAGGGTAATTTTATATCCGGTAAGATACAAATAGCTGTACTGCAACATACAGGCATGACCACAGGAAAGGATAAACCGGTCGCGATTCACCCATTCGGGATTTTGAGGATTGTAATGCATTGCTTCTGTCCACAATACATGGCCCAGTGGTGATAATGCCATGGGAGTTCCCGGATGTCCTGAATTTGCGTTTTGAACGGCATCTGCCGATAGGACACGTACTGTATCAATGCCTTTTTGACTTATTTTTTTGTTTGCCATCTTTCAAAGTTTTTCAATGATATATTTAAGAATTAACGAATTGCGTTCCGTAGATTGGTTTGTTTCGGGGTCGGTAATACATTAAATCAGTTGTGACCGGAGAAATCGAAAAGAATCGTCGCTACGAAGTGAAGAGGCTCATTCATTTATAAGAGTTTTAATCGGTCACTACTGGAATTAAATAGTTGACAGACTGATATTATCAGCCTGGTAAATACATCTGAAATTATATAGTGCGAAGCAATCTAAATATTAAAACAAGTCAGTTGCAAAATGGTTTGTGCCAGCCGGAAAATGTGGTACCGGCTCAATTGGATTTAAGAAGTTTTATGATTTGCCCGGGGATTGAAGTAAAAGGTATTTAATAGGTAAGTCGTCCTTTTTGGACTAAAGCCCTTTTACAGGCGAATTCAGTCACAGGTAATTGATAGGAACCGACTTATGACCAACGACTTGTAGTTAGGTCCACAACAAGCTAATAATCAGTTCAGAATTTTAGGTTATATTATAAGACTATATCCGCAGGTAATTGATAGGTCTGTATATATTAAATCAGAAACTTCGCTTCTGAAAGTTCCCTGCCAATTTGCTGAACACCTTTTAAGATACGCTTGGTCTGGGCCACAGAAGGTTTCTTAGTCCCTTTAATGTATTGCGCCAGTAAGCTTTGATTCATTCCTATGCGTTCTGATAACGCCTTGGCATTGATAACCTTATAAAAATCGAAAAAACTTGCAAGGTCAAATTCAAATAGGATTTCCTCAATGGTATAAGTGTATCCTAAATCTTCAAAAGCCAGATTAACCATTTCTACTATCATATTTTGTAGTTCTTCCCAATTGTCTCCACAGGTTATGAGGCTCCTTTCTTTCCATTGGCCTAAAGCAGTATAGCCCAAATCTTCTTTAATGATTTTAAGCTTAATGATGGGTTTGTTCCTATTTATTTTCATGTTGGTTATCTTTTATTTGTTTCAAATTTTGGCAAGCTTTAAGATGGCTTGTAGCGTTCCTTTCTTCATTTCTTTGCCTGAATGGTATGGAACTGTTATAACGTTCGACTTTGTAGGGTGCTTCATAATGATATGGCTTCCCTTTTGCCTTATTACATACCAGCCGTCTTTTTTCAGTATCCTTAAGAGCTCACTACTTTTCATTAATACAAAGGTAATAAATTTATTACTTAGTAAGAGAGGGATTTTTTGAAAAATTGGAAAATTTTATTATTCAGATTTCCATTTTTTTATATCTGCTTATGATAAATAGTCATCTTTTTTCTAAATTCATCGTTTTTCAAGCATTCACAAAACTCAATAGATTACTTTACTTTAATATAGACATGCTTACCAAGGATGGGATCAGTAATTGTCATTTCGCAACAGGTATATCTGAAACTTTCAGGGCTTACTCCAATTCTGCCACTTCACTTGATTTTTGTTCAACGACTTGTAGTTAGGTACACAACAAGCTAATAGTCAGTGTTGTGTCTTTTCCCTGAAACTTTGAATAATGACCTGGAACAGCTGTGTATTATAACAGAAATCGGAATGTACTTGATTGTTGATTCGACATTTTTTAATATCGGTTAATTATTATTTCCGCAGCCAGCGAGAATCAATCAGCAGGCACTAAAAAACCTGCATGAAGGTATAGCCCAAAGCCCTTTGCCGTATTTTTGGATTTGGTTGCCTCTATAGAGTACTATACCTCCAAGACATTCATTTCCCGCTGCGTCTGCCATACGTTTCAGGTTTATAAAGTCGGATTTTGATGTCGTGTCACGATTTTTTACTTCCATACCAATGATTCCTTTGCAGGTTTCTATGACAAAGTCAATCTCCATTCCGGATCGGGTTCGATAAAAGGTTAAATCTGTATTCAGCCTGTTGGTTCTTGTAAATTTAATCATTTCGGCGGCAACATAGCTTTCGAATAGTTTCCCCGAATCAATATCAGATCCACTGATACTGCATGATCATTCTTGAGTCCAGTCTAAAAAAAAATGCCACTAAAACCCAAAGGCACCAGGTTAAATAAAGCACTATATATCAATGAATAAAACTTGGTGAGGCTTTGTGTCTTCGTGCCCTGGTGGCAAAAAAAAAGTTCTTATACTGGGCTCATTCTTTTTAGCTTTATATTTCCCTAATTGATGAGCAAATAAACAGCTTATTTTAATTACTCAGTAATTTCTTACCTGGATTTTCGTTACTCCGAAATGATTAATGAGCGTTGAAACGACGTTTAAACATCATTTCAACACCCTTTAAAGCTATCATTTATCAGGCTTTGGTAAACAGCAAATCAGCTCCAATAGTTCCTTCCAGAAACTCAAGATAATTGTCCGACTTTACATGTTCCAGTTCAGCCGCAAGGTTTGCTTTGCGCTGATGGAGGTTCAGTTGCGTTGTATATTCCTGATTTACTTCCAGTTTCATAAAGTCATCAAGATATTGCAGGCTTTTCTCAAGAAATGCTATATCAATCTGCTGTTTATGCAACAGTCTTTCTTTATACCATTCAGATGAAAGCACATATTCACGCTCAAACATGTTCCGGATGTCGGGATGAGATACCGGTTTTCCTTCATAATTGCCATAAGCCATGATGTGGAGCAGCGCTTTCAATGGTGGAATGGCTGCATCAACACTGCCATCGGCAAAGTAGTCAAGTGCAACCCGGGTCTGGGCTTCAACTATGTTGTTCACCCCATCAGCAAAGGCCTCAATATCCTGCTTTTCAGGACGCAGCATTTTGTCGGTGAATACTGCCTGTGGCTCATCAAAAATACTGTTAAGGTAGCTGAAAGTGAAATTCTCCGTAATCCGGTAACCCAGACGGGAAGCTAAAATCCGCTTACCGTTGTATTCAAAATCTTCTACTTTTTCGAGCGAACCTTCCGCGATCAGCTTCTGAGGGTCACGATCCTTAATATCCATGCGGCTCCATAGCTCAGGTATCAACAGCGAAATGTCGTGGTCAAATCTCGAGTCTGTTCCCACATAACCAGCTGCGGATGAAAAAGCATTGTAGCCGGTAAGAATGTACGACAGCAGTGCGTTGTTCAAATCGGTAACCGGACTCAGCATATTGAACGGCCCCTTGGTAAGAGCGCCTTCTGAACCTGCTCCTGTGGTTGAGGGGGATTTTCCGGTAAGGCTGCAGATGAAATCCATAAACAATTCGGGCAAATCCTGATAGTGGATCGGTCCGTAAACGCTCAATCCCCGGATGCCGTTTTTCTTGTCTGGTGGATTGTTGCGCCGGCCGGGTAAAACGGCGTTGATGGGGTGATGAACTGCCTCTGATAAAGGTATGCGTCTCGAAAAACGCAACCCTAAGTCAGCCAGATAGTCGTCAATCGGATTGACCAGATCGGGCCTTATTTGAAGATAGCGCGGGTTTTTTGAAGGAGCACCATCTACGATACGGGGGTGAGAAGGTGAGATAAAATAGTAACCCGATTCATCTTTGCTGCCTTCAACAATCAATCTACGGATGGGCTTGGTGTAAAGGTCGAAATTGATGGCATCTTCTACCAGGCGTTTGCCATCTTCCGGCGAAAGTGGCTCGTAGTTGGAGCAGAAGTTGTTGTTTTGCGATAAATCTGCTTCTGTCTCTTTGTCATAACCGCGATGTATGGCTTCGTCGGGACGCTGAAAAAATTTCCGTTCACAATTTTCGGTCAGCTTTAAGCTCTTGTTGGGGTATTCCGGATTCACGTACTTGAGATTCTTCACCGGAATGGTAATGGATGCGGTGATGTCGTCTTCCATCTGAATTTTGGCAGCAGCGATAAAATCAGATCGAAGCTTGTGTAAATACCAGGAATTGTCGGTGGCAAAACCAACCCTCAGGTAGCTGGCACTCAGTTTGCGGTTGTTGAATAGCAGCTCATGCCCTTTGCGGCCATTGATAACGTCCGTAGAAAAGTAATCCTTCCAGTTGTCATTGGTTCTTTCGGGACGATAAAAACGTTTTACGTAAAAAACCAACGCTTTTACATGTGCCGGGATAGATTTTACGAAATTATTGTATTCATCGGTATATTGCGACGATGGCGTTAATAACTTTATGGCCGAACCCAGGGTACGCTGTGGCGAAAGCAACGAACGCGAAACCAGATTGTGTTCTTCAGGGTTTTTCCAGCGGTTGGAATAGTCACGGTTGATAATTTCGTCGGTAGCCTGGATGTCTTTATCAAAATCGTCAACGAAGAAAGAACCATAAATAATGGCATTAAGCAACGATTTGGAGATTTCTGATTTTCCACCACCCGAAACCGTGCTGGGCTTATGGCAGAAAGTTCCCTGCGCATAAGTGCTTACCAATCGCCACGATGGGGCCGACGGGTGTTTTTCCATATGGATTTTGTGTCCCGATGGAAACACATAAAAATAATCAGGCCTTAGGATGATGCTTTGCTTTTCGCCATTAAGCATCCATTGAACCGAGCCTTTATACAAATCAATTTCAGTATCTTCAGGAATGTAAATTATCTTGTCAAACTTTTTGTCAATTCCATAACCTTCGGGCTGAAGGTTCATAATTTCGCCAAATTTTTGTACTACATCATTAAAGGAATAGGCTTTCTTAAGCCGGTTTTTCATAAAGAGCGGGCCATTAAAGCTTGCACCTATGTTTTTACGCGCGAAGGCGATGGCACCGCCTGAATGTTCCTCCTCAACCAGTCCGTGCAGGTTGGCTGAATAACTGATTTGCGTTTTGATCTCTTTTTTTGAATAGCCAAAATAGTTGTCGGCTATCAGCGTAATTACCACTCCGCGTTCATCACGGCAGGTAATTTTGAATGGATTTCCATCATTGTACAACTCATCTTCCGATTTCCAGCAAACTTCATCTTTTCGTTGCCTGTCGGTGGCTTTGTCGTAGTGTGGCAGTCCAAGTTCTTTTTTGGTCAGTTGGGTCAGTTGAGGAGCCAGAACGATACAGCCGGTGTGACCGGTCCAGTATTGAGGATCAAGGGCAGCATCATATTCAGGATTGGCAGGATTGCCGGCATTGCCGAAGATGGATTCTACAAAATCGATGTTGCTTACCAGGCTTCCCGGAGCAAAAAACCTTACTTCCATGGTTTTACGTTTCATCACTCCCTTTACTTCCGGCCTGACAATTGGCCTGAGCAGCAGCGAAACAAATACACTCGCTTTTTGATCCTGAAATGAAGTAAAAGGCAGTTGGTTAAGCCCGGGGCCGGGGTTAAATGCCGAATGAAGGAATTTTACCCATGCCTGTTTTGGGACTTCAATTTTGTCAACAGGAACCGGCAGGCCACCTTCCACAATATGAAAGGAGCCTTTGGTGGTGCGGCGGTCGTTTTTTGGATTGTGCAAAACCCCCTGCTTAATACGGTACGATTGAATGTAATCGTTTTGGTAATGGTTGTGATGGGGCGGCAGGCTAAGCACGCGGGCCACGCCCGGTTTATCGCTGATAAAGGTATTGTGGGGCAGGTGCGGAATTTCTGTAAGCTTCAAATCCTTAATATAATCATGGATGAAATCCTGAATCCGTTGATCAGCAGGAGAAAGAATATTGTCAATCAGACGGGTACGGATTCTGTAATTGGAAATCAGGTTTTCAGTAAGTTCCAGAAAAGTGGGGTCAGAGAGGGGTACTTCGCGCTGCTGATCCGTAAAATCATCAAAAACAGGCTGACCCATGGTCGCCAGTTTCAGGTTGATATAGCGGATAAGATCACGCGTTGATTGCGTGGTGTCAGTTTCTCCGGTCTGAACACTATTGTCTTTTTTCATCGGATAGTATATTTTTGAGTTATTGACGTTAGAATGGTGCAAAGATAAGGTAATTGAAAATGACTGATAAACAAACTTTTAGCGCAAACGATTGCACTTAGAATATTAATTTCAGCACAAATCATATTGACCTGCAAATCAGACCCGGATGATTAGAATAGATCACACTGTCACCCGGTTTCACAATGTCGTTTGTACCTGTTAAGAATATATGGCCATCCCTGTTCCGATTTCAGGGCTTCTATATATTTTCTCCAACCATTTCCATGATTTGAAAAACTCCGGTGTTCAAACACTAACTTTGTCAGCCCATCCTCTTCCTTAAATACGATTTCAACTTCACTCCCCTTTGCCGGGTCGGGCTCAGGTACACGTATGGGACTAATTTGCCAGCTAAAAACAATCTTGTTTGACTTCTCAAACTCCAAAACCCTTCCCCAATCTAATCGGAAATCGTGAGGTCCAATTTCAAAACACTTGCCGTTTACATTGGCTTCTATCTGGATGAACTTTAGTTTTTGTCCTGACCAGGTATATTTCTTTGGCCACCAATTGTTGAAGTGGTTTACAAACCTCTCAAATGCCTCTTCTTTTGAGAGGCCCAGGTTCATAATAAGGGTGATTGTTTCCTCTTTTTTTTGCATCATGAACTTTTTTTTATTTTGAACCTACAGCGGTCAGAGAAATATCCTGGAGTACCAACAAATAAACCTGTTGGATCAAATGTATTTCAGGTTGAATTTTAATGCTTTACATCGTACCACAACTGAACGAGTCCCGAGGGAAAGGCCACGCTTTTTTTAAAAATCAGGTGCTGTTCCAAATTTCCGTTTTTGAACAGCCGGATGCCCGAACCGGCCAAATGTGGAATCACGCTGACAATCATCCGGTCGAGCAGCTTATGGTTCAGCAACTCGAACACGATTTCCGCGCCACCGTCGCAATAAATATCTTTTCCTTTTTGAGATTTTAGCTTTTTTATTAAAGTCACCACATCGTTTGTGAAAACGGCGTGGCTTTCCCTTCCCTTTTTGGTTTTGGAAATAACGTACACCGCTTTGTCTTTGTGCGGAACGCCCTGCCCAAAGGAAAGAACTTTATCGAAGGTTTTGCGGCCCCAGATAACTGTATCCACGCCCTTAAGGAAATCGGCGTAACCAAAATCTTCACCCGGCGTTTCAACAATGGATAAAAAATCAATGTTTCCATCCTCTTTCGCAATATAGCCGTCAAGACTCATTGCTATGTAAAGCGCTACTTTTCTCTCCATTTCATTGTAAATTTAATTGCCACGAAATGCCAAACCGGTCGGCAACCCAGGCAAACTTCTGGCTGAAGCCATAATTGTCCAGCGGCATCATCACCTTCCCGTTTACGGATAGTTTTGAAAAAAGCCGTTCAAGCTCGCTCTCACTTTTGCATTCAACCCAGTTTGAAATGGCCGGCGTAAAGTTCCAATCGTGCTTTATAAAACTGTCGCTGCAGATAAACTGCTTTCCGTTCAGTTCAAAAACCGCTTTCATGATGGTTCCTTCCTTGCCGGGCCCGTCCTCTCCGTAACGTTGAATATCCAGGATTTTAGAATTTTCAAACAGTTCCACGTAGAAATTCATGGCCTCTTCGGCATTGTTTTCCTGAAAGGTCAGGAATGTGGTGATTTGCGTTTTCATTTCCTCCAATTTTGTGTTCAACGTATTCAGCCAATTTATTTGGAACTAATGCCTGCTGATTTCTTTTGGATATTTATCTCCGATTAAATTCAGGAGAACATTATGCTCTAAATATGCTTTCAGCCCATCCAATACGGTTGTAAAACCGGCTGTATTGTCCTTGATGGCCTCCAACAACTTATCTCCCTTTTCCTGGAAGCCATAATTTTTTATTACAACATACGTGGTTCCGTCCGTCAATTCGGTAAACTCGAAATCCACCGTCGTCGCAGGGTCTCCCCATTCCATTGATATTAACTTGTTTGGGATAATTTCCCTGGTCAATACGTTGGTTGAAACATCATACATTTCCCATTCCCATTTTACCGATTTTCCAACTTCCAATGGTCCACTTGATTTTGTAAACCAAAAGTTGGTGGTGATGGTTGGGTCAATAAATGCCTGAAATACTTCAGAAACAGGTTTTCTGATCAGCATCTGGGTTTCAACGGTAGAAGTTTTTAGCTCTGTCATTTTTCTATTTAATAAAAAGTTTAAACTGAACTTAATCGTTTCTTCACCAATACTAAAGGATCATTTATTGCTTCCTGCATTTCATCAGTCAGTTTGCTTCATTTTTTGTATAGTAAAGGATTACAGCGCCACATCCAAATACTTTCGTTGTTCTTAATTTGAGAGCTATCCCGTCCTGAATATTTTCAAACAAGGGCAATCCGCTTCCTACAACTACAGGATGAACACAAAGTTGCAATTCATCAATCAGGTTAAGGTTCATAAGCTGAATAATTAAACTCCTGCTGCCAACTAAAATGTTCCGTCCGGAGTGTTTCCTTAGTTCTAAAACCTCATCTTTTAAATCACGTTTGGCTATTGTTGCACTATCCCATTCCACATTTTTAAGCGTGCGGGAGAAAACTATTTTTGGAATTTTGTCAATAGCCGCAGCAAAGTCATTCATTGATTTTTTTTCTGAAGGATTTTCCAACAGGGTTCGCCAATATTCCATCAATTGATACGTAGTCCTTCCATATAGAATTGCGTCTCCCTGTCCTAACAGCTCCGTATAATGCTGATGTATTTCCTCATCGGGTATTCCGGCAGTATGGTCGCAAAACCCGTCAAGCGTCATATTGATTGCGGCAATCAGTTTTCTCATTTTATGAATTTTATTCGTTTAAAGAATTTATGCCTTGTTCTTTTAGCTGTTCAAGATGCGCTTTCATGGCTTTTACCTGCTCTTTTGGATGTGGCAGCCACACCGTAACTTCTCCAACAACCCTCAAAGGATGTATGGAACGATAAGATTTTGTCGGGTTTCCCGGAAATTTTTTATCGGTCAGGTCCGGATCGTCTTCAATTTCTCCGGTTGGTTCCACCAGATAAATTCTTTCCCGTCCTCCGCCCAGGGCCAGTTCTGCGCCCCAGATAGCCGCATCCAATGTCGCCGTCAGGAAGATGTATCTTGCATTTTTCTTTTGACCAAAGTTTGAGTTGAAACCTACCTTTATCAGGTCGCCAACAATCAGGTCAGCTTTTGTTCCATGGAAATAGGTTTGAGCAAAAGGGGTAGCAGCTTTATTGCCCGGATTGTCAATCTTAGAGTCATCCATTGCCTTTTCTGTTTACTGTTTGATTTATTTGCTTTTATCCACCCACGGTACCTGTCTTCACCTCCCCCGCCCGTTTATAATTGGCAACAATCACCCCGCCTGGCGTGGTTAAACTTTCCATTAAAGCAAATGCTGCCGGAACCGTACCTTTGGCAAACAATTTTTTCCCGTTGCCAAGGGTTATCGGATGGATTTTTAGCCAGAGTTCGTCCACCAAATCGTTCTTGAGTAGCAACTGGATTAGCTCACCGCTACCATGGACTTGAATATCGGTACCTGAACCATTTTTGAGTTTTTCAATATCTGTCAAATTTCTAAGGAAAATAGTGTTTTCCCAATCCGACGTTTCTCTTGTTCCTGACACGACATATTTTGTAACCTCATTGATGCCCGGCCAGTTGGCTGAATGTTGCGGCCAATAGCCCTCGAAAATTTCAAAAGTTTTTCTTCCCAACAGAAGGTCAGCGGGTTTCAGTTGTTTTTCCATGACCTTATCAGCAACTTCATCAAAATATGGCGATACCCAGCCTCCATATTTGAAACTGCTTGATGTGTCCTCCTCCGGCCCGCCGGGTGCTTGCATTACGCCATCAAGAGTTATAAATGATAAAACGATTATTTTCCTCATTTGATCTTTTTATGTTGGTTCAAATACTTAAACTTTTAAGCATCCAGGATCTCCGGCTCCACCAGTCTCTTCAATTTTTCCAATGATTCCTGCCAGCCCAGGTAGCACATCTCCAAAGGGATGGCATCAGGGATTCCCTCCTGCACGATATGCAACTCTGTGCCGCACGAGACTTTCTTTAACTTTACCGTGGTAATCATTTCGCCCGGCAATTTGGGGTCGTCAAAACTATCCCTATATTTAATCAATTCGTTGGGTTCGATTTCTACGAACGCGCCTCCAAACGAGTGGCTGTTGCCGGTTGTGAAATTGGTAAAGGACATTTTGTAGGTTCCTCCTACCCGAAAATCCATCTGATGTAACTTTCCTAAAAATCCGTAAGGTGGAATCCATGTGGCATACGCATCGGGGTTGGAAAATGCCCTGAATACTTTTTCCGCAGAAGCGGTCAGCACCCTGTGCAGTGTTACTTTATTGTTCGACATAAACGTTCAATTTCAGGTGAATCATTAATTGTTCTGTGTTTTATCGGATTATAAACCCGGCTTAAACCCTCAATACACCCCGAAACCCCCTGGCTGCATAATACGATTCGGCCCCATTGTGGTAAGTAAAAACCTGGTTGTAGCGGCGGTCGCAAAACAGGGCGCCACCTAATTTTCTGATTTTATCAGGTGTTTTTACCCAACTCGATGTTTTGGTATCGAAACTCCCTGATTGCTGCAGTTCGCGGTACTGTTCTTCGTCGAGCAGTTCAATGCCCATTTCGGCTGCCATGCCCACTGCACTGTTTTGAGGTTTGTTCTCTTTCCTCGATTCGAGTGCTTCCTGGTCGTAGCAAAGGCTTCGGCGTCCCCTGGGACTTTCGGGGGAGCAATCGAAAAAGATGAATTCCCCTGTTTTTTTATCATGGTTCACCACATCCGGCTCACCGCCCGTTTCTTCCATTTGATGCAACGTCCAAAGCTTTTCCGGATCGTTTATTAATTTTTTATGTACGGATTCCCATTCAATTCCTTCATGCCGGTTTCTGTGCGCGTCAAAACGGGATTTGAGCACGGCAAATAATGTTTCCTGTTGTTGCGGCGATATTGCCTTTTTGCTCTTTTTTGTCATCTTTATTCTTTTTTGTTCAATGGGGGGCCGACCACCTGCATATCATGGTCTGCAAAAACTTTTCGTATTTCGTCTTCGGTTGGTGGTGAAGCCCATTTATCGGTTGTGGCAAAAAATGCCTCCATTTTTCCGGCGGGCAGGTATGAAACAATGGTTCTGGCTTTTTCAGTAAGCTGGACAAAAGCATGTGGCACGTTTCGTGGCAGAAAAATAGTGTCTCCCGCCTGCATCGAATGTTTTTCATCGCCAACCTGAAATAAATATTCCCCTTCAACAACATAAAACCATTCGTCCTGATGGGGATGAATGTGCAGGGGTGGCCCGCCATTGGGTGTTAAGCCGGTTTGTTCAAACACTGCCAGTTCACCATCGGTATCCTGTCCCGAAATTTTTATGTCGAGGGTGTTTAAGGTAACACCTTTCATTTTATAATGCATGCCATACCTCGCCTCACCTGATCCGACCTTGAATCCTTTGTTCGTTCGCATAGCACTCAGGGTTTTAATTTGAGAAAAACCAAACACAGGCATTGCTGCAAGTGTTGTAAATGTCGTCAATATGAAATTTCTGCGTTTCATGGTTTAAGGTTTTACGCCATATCATAATTACCCGGGTCCGGAAGGACGTCTGCTTGAAATGATCCGATATCTTTAAGCTCCTGATTTTGCGCAACAAACAGACTGCCGGGATTTTTTTCTGGCTCAGAATTCCGGATTAAAATTAATCATCCAACAAATGCCAAACTTGTCCGTAAAACTTCCGAAATAATCGCCCCAAAACTGGTCTTCCATGGGCATTTCGATGTCGCCGTCTGCAGAAAGGCCTTTGAAAAGCCTGTCTGCTTCTTCCTTACTGCCGGGATGCAGGGAAATATAATTGTTGTTTCCCTTTACCAGCTTGTGTCCCATGGATGGAAGAATGTCGGAGGCCATCAGCACTATATCATTCCCAATGGGTAGCGAAACGTGCATCACCCGGTTTTGCTCTTCTTCTGAAAGGTTTTCTGTTCCGGGGGCCTCTTTCATTTTCATTATGCCCGAAAATTCGCCGCCAAAAACAGATTTATAAAAGTTGAACGCTTCTTCGGCCTGGCCGTCGAAGTTCAGGTATGGGTTTACTTTCATGTGATTTGATTCTAAGGTTTTGTATTTGTATTTATTTGTTTAAGGCTTGTTGTAGCCTTTCCACATCGGGTTTTTTCATTTGCATCAGGGCATCCATCATATTTTGGGTCTGCTCTGGCGTTCCCGTTTCAATGCCACTCATGAAAAAGTCAGGGACTATCTGCCAGGAAACCCCGAATTTGTCCTTCAGCCAGCCGCACATGGAGGCTTCTCCTTCTTTGGTGAATTGATCCCAAAAATAGTCCACTTCCTGCTGGCCTTTGCACTTCACGAAGAACGAAATGGCTTCATTGAATGGGATATCATTTTCATTTTCATTGTCCATAACCATAAAGGTTTGCCCCAGAATCCTGAATTGACCATGTTTCACCATGCCTTCGGGGCCGCCTTCATTGGCGCCGTATCTGGTCATGCCGTTGCTTATTGCATCCTGGAAAACAGACATATAGTGTTCGGCAGCTTCTTCGGCCTTTCCGCGCTGGCTTCCCGAAAACATCAGTGATGGCGAAACCCGCAGTCCCACATCTTCCAGCTTGCCTTTGTAAAGCTGCCATGAAATGCCAAACCTGTCGGTGAGCCAGCCATAACGATCGCTCCATGCGTATTTGTTCAAAGGAATTAATTCCTCACCGCCTTCAATGAGCTTACTCCAGGCGGTGTTTACCTCTGTTTCGGTTTCAAAAACCACAAAAAACGAGATGGAAGGGTTAAATTCTGCCATGGGTGCAGCGTCAAAGGCATACAATTGATATCCGCCAATCGCAAAGCCTCCCACATGTATGGTTCCCTGCCTGGCACGCTCGCCGTTAGTGGTCATTGTTTCAGGCCACCTTTTCATCACGGTGATTTCGGCATCTGGAAACACCGAGACATAAAAATTGATGGCTTCTTCGGCTTTTCCATCGAACCAAAGAAATGGGATTATTTTTTGATGATTGTCATGGTTCATAATTCGTAAGTTTTTGAGTTTTTGCGTATTCTTTCGTAGGTCAATAGTACCACTCCACTGCGAAATACGCGTGAATCCGTGAGTTTTAAATCTAAACTGTGCTTTAAACCGTTGAAAATTGAAGTACCCTGTGTTATCACCACCGGATCTATCATAATCTGATAGACATCAATGAGTGCTGCATCGGTAAACTGGTCCACAATACTGCCGCTTCCCATAATGGCCATGTCCCGGCCGGGAGTTGCTTTGATTTCTTTTATTTGCTCAACAATATTTCCGCTCAGGATTGAAGTATTGTGCCATTCTGCTGTGGAAAGTGAGTTTGAAAAGACGATTTTTTCAGCCCTGTTCATACCTGTTGCTACCTTCGGAAACATCTCTTTTGCCAGGGGCGTTGGCCAGAAACCGGACATCATATCATACGTCTTTCGGCCAAACAGAAGAATGTTATCGGCCCGAAGCGATTCTTCAGAGAATGTTACCTCTTCTTCACCGTGGCGGTGCCAGGTAGTATCTTCGTTTTCGCCCTTGAAGAAACCGTTAAGCGATACAAAAGTGAAAGAGATGATTTTACGCATATTGTTTTACGATTTTGAATGTTGAGCCTCCTCCGAACAGTGCATTGTCGCCTCAAAGGCCCAAAGACAAAAAGAATCATTAAGTTTCATTTCGTTCAGAACTTTCGTCATTGCGGCACTTTTCTTCATGGCAACAACAGTATAAATGAATATCACATCTTCTTTCCGGTTGATGAAACATTGCTCATCCGGAACCTGACCATACGGGCAATCAGGTCCAGGGGCATGGGTTTATCCATTGGAAATTGTACCGAACCTTTTCCCTGCTTGTATTGCGATAATTCATCTGCAAACTCCGAATGCCCGATGGGGGTGGCATAAAAACCAATATGCGATTGGTAGGCACCGAAATAAACCAGTGGCTTACTTTTGAACTTGTAAGCCGGCATTTGGTAAGCAATGGTTTCCGCAGCACCGGGCGCGTTTTCCCGGATGGTGGCCCTTAACTGCTTCAACCTTTGTTGAACTTCCAAAGGGAAGCTGTTGATGTATTCATCCACGGTGCTGTATGTGGTTTTCTCCATGATGATGTGTGTCTTTTTATAGTGTACCAATAACCCGCATTTTGTGTCAGCCAAAACTTTATAAACTTTTTCCTCTATGGGAGTGAAGATAAAGCCCGTTTGCAGGTGGCAGTATAGATATCATATTTACACTTTAGGCTGTTGCAGGAGTAGCTGAAAAATGCTTCAATGGAAATAGCGGCCTTCCAAGGTTCTAAAAATGATATGCTGCCAACCGATAAAGAAGGATTATGTCAAACCACCTATTGACCAGGTTTTTACATTCTCCTTCACTACCATGTGATCCTTCAAAAAATTACAACAGCTAACCATTAATAACAATATTTGGAATTTACTTGTTTTAAGAAGGATTCTAAAATTTTAAATTTTAAGAAAAGTTTAACATTTTTTGAGGGTGGTAATCTTCTGAACCGAAGGGCATTTTACCGAACCATAAGAACAATAAGCACAACAATCACCCTTTTGGGGTTTCAATATAGTATTGCAATTTTTACATTCATAAAAGAACTGACAAGAATCTATTGGCATGTTTTCTTTTGTTTGAAAACCACAAACAGGACAGCTTATGGTTGATTCATACTGAATTGTTTGCATACTATTTTTTTTAATAATTCCGATTTTTGTGATATATCATAGGTGATTGCATTCACTGATATAGATGCATCGCAACGTAATATTAGTAGGTGTAGCGCACCGTAATATTTGTAGATATTAGATTGGCGAAAGAACATCAGAGCCGATAGAAAATCATAGGTGCAGAGCACCGAGATATTTGTAGGTGCAGCGCACCGTGATATTTGTAGATCAAAGGTTTGCGAAAGAACATCATAGGTGCAGAGCACCGAGATATTTGTAGGTGCAGCGCAACGTGATATTTGGTTCGATAAACTCATAAAAAAAGGTAACCATAAAACAAAATTCAAAACTTCACGTTATAACCTGCATGAAGAAATTTTTCTCCATAATCTTAGCTGTTGTTTTGCTGGCAAGCCACCTGAGTTTGACCATTGGCACCCATATGTGCCGAGGTGAAGCCATTGAAACCAGGATAATCTATGGAGGTTCACATCTTGAGGGTTGTGGCATGGAAGATATGAATGAGCCATGCGAAATCCCTCTTCAGCATGATAATAGCTTTTCAAAAGACCAATGTTGTGAAAATCAATATCAGACCGTACAAACCTCTGACGAGTTTATAAATGATTCATTTCAGCACAACTCAAGCATTGATTTCGCACTTGCTATTGCTTATGCAGTACTAACCATTGACTCATCTCCCCAGGCTGATCGTCCTTTTAATACCGCTTACCTGCCGCCACCCCTCGAAAAGGACAAGCAAGTCCTCTTTCAGACCTTCCTTATTTGATTTTAATATAATTTTTTGACACCATATTGCCCAAAGCAGTATGGCAGGCTGTGTTACCGTTGATTTTGCTATAAATCAGCGTACGTTCGGTAAATCAACCATTTACGGCATAGCTTTGTTTCAATAGTTATACAATCAGTAATACATATTAAAATCAACAACATGCTCAACAAGGTAATCCGTTACTTTTTGGAGAACAAACTGGTCACCGTTTTACTCCTGATAACTGCAGTGGCCTGGGGTATAGCTACATCTCCTTTTAACTGGGAAACAGGTTTTCTGCCCCAGGACCCGGTTCCGGTAGATGCCATCCCCGACATTGGTGAGAACCAGCAAATTGTTTTTACCGAATGGATGGGCCGTTCGCCTCAGGATATTGAAGACCAGATATCTTATCCGCTTACCACCTATTTGCTGGGAATTCCGGGCGTGAAATCCATCCGCAGTTCATCCATTTTTGGATTTTCCAGCATTTTCGTTATTTTTTCAGATGATGTTGAATTTTACTGGTCGCGTTCGCGGATACTGGAAAAATTGAGTTCATTGCCCTCCGGCTTATTGCCCGAAGGGGTGCAGCCTGCACTCGGTCCGGATGCCACGGCCTTGGGCCAGGTTTACTGGTACACCATCGAAGGCCGCGACAAAGACGGAAATCCCACCGGAGGCTGGGATTTGCATGAGATTCGCACGGTTCAGGATTTTTATGTGAAATATGGACTGAACGCTACCGAAGGCGTTTCGGAAGTGGCATCCATTGGCGGCTTTGTGCAGGAATACCAGATTGACGTAAATCCTGATGCGTTGAAAGCGTATAATATTCCGTTGCATCAGGTGATGCAGGCGGTGCAGAAATCCAACCGTGATGTGGGTGCCAAAACCATAGAAATCAATCAGGCGGAGTATCTGGTGCGCGGATTGGGTTACATCAAAAAGGTAGAAGACATTGAAAAAGCCGTGGTTGCTGTGCAGGAGAATGTTCCCATACGCATTCAGGACATTGGCGTGGTTTCGTTGGGTCCTGCCACCCGCAGAGGCGCGCTGGATAAAGACGGTGCCGAAGTGGTGGGCGGTGTGGTGGTAGCCCGCTACGGTGCGAATCCCTTGCAGGTTATCAATAATGTAAAAGACAAAATCAAAGAAATTTCCCCCGGGCTTCCCAAAAAGGTTTTGACCAACGGGATAGAAAGCCAATTGACCATTGTACCATTTTACGACCGTTCCGGCCTTATTCACGAAACCCTGGGAACATTGGAAGAAGCCATTTCGCTTCAGATCCTGATTGTTATTCTGGTGGTCATTGTAATGGTGCTGAACCTCCGGGCTTCATTTTTAATTTCCAGCCTGCTTCCCATCGCTGTGTTGATGGTTTTTATTGCCATGCGCTACTTCCATGTGGACGCCAACATTGTGGCGTTGTCGGGCATCGCCATTGCCATTGGTACGATGGTTGACCTGGGGATCATCCTGTCCGAGAACATCATCAAACACGTTGACGAGGCTCCCCCTGGACAGAAACTCATAACCACCATTTATAACGGGGCTTCCGAAGTAAGTTCGGCCATACTTACCGCGGTTTCCACTACCATTGTCAGTTTCATTCCGGTATTTACCATGCAGGCCGCCGAAGGTAAACTTTTCGGGCCGCTGGCGTTTACCAAAACCTTTGCTTTGATTGCTGCGCTTATCGTTTCATTATTTTTTATGCCCACGCTGGCCCATTGGTTCTTTGGTGCGAAAATTAAAAGTGAAAATTTCAGAAAGTGGCTGAACATCGCGCTGATTCCCATCGGAATTGCCGTGCTCATTGCCGGACAAACCTGGGGTGGATTGATTTTGCTGGCGTTTGGCCTGGTGGGGATAGCGAAAATATTCGGCAAAAAGCACATGGGTATCCATGCAGACATACCAGAAACGGACAATGGTACCACATCCCGCAATTTAACAGTGCAGCAACGATTGCAGTCAGTTGCCTTATGGGTACTCCATCATGCCGAAGTCATCATTGTGTTGATTGGGGTTGTTTGGCTGCTGGCCCGTTACTGGCTGCCGCTTGGGCCTGCCAAAAGCCTGGTAATGAATGTACTATTTGTTGCCCTGATTATAACCATTATCCTGGGATTTTTCCTGATCCTTGAATATTTCTACAAACCGATCCTCCGCTGGTGTTTGAACCATAAAGTCACCTTCCTGCTGATACCCTCTTTTTTAATTCTCTTCGGGGCAGTTACCTGGATGGGATTCAGCAACATTTTTGGCTTTGTGGCCAAAGGCTTCGACGGGCTTGGAATGAATGTGCGTACCACCAAAGTGTGGTCTGGATTGACTCACACCTTCCCCGCCATCGGGAAAGAATTTATGCCTTCACTCAACGAAGGTAGTTTCCTGCTGATGCCTACTTCCATGCCTCATTCAGGTTTTGAATACAACCGCAAAGTGCTGGGGCAGTTGGATATGCTGTTGACCAACATCCCGGAAGTGGAACTTACGGTAGGGAAACTGGGGAGGGCAGAGTCTGCACTCGACCCGGCACCCATCTCCATGTACGAAAACGTAATTAACTACCGGCCTGAATATATGCTCAACGAAAAAGGGCACCGCATGAGGTTTAAGGTAGATAAAAACGACCGTTTTATACTAAGCAACGGAGATACGCTAACCAATACGGAAGCGCTGCACAGTGGGGTAACCCTTGCGGAACTGATACCAGATGAAAAAGGAAATTATTACCGCAATTGGCGGCGGGAGATCAAATCGCCCGATGATATCTGGGATGAAATTGTGAAAGTAGCGAAAATACCGGGCGTAACTTCCGCCCCTAAACTGCAACCCATTGAAACCCGCCTGGTGATGTTGCAAACCGGAATGCGCGCCCCCATGGGGATTAAGGTATATGGGCCCGACCTGCCAACCATTGAAGCATTTGGGATGCAATTAGAAGAGATACTGAAAGAGGTGCCTTCGGTAAAAGCCGAGGCAGTGTTTGCCGACCGGATAGTTGGTAAACCTTACCTGCACCTGAATATTAAGCGCGATGAAATATCCCGTTACGGCCTGAGTGTGGAAGATGTGCAGCAAACCATAGAAACAGCCATTGGGGGAATGAAAATCACTTCTACGGTTGAAGGCCGGGAACGTTTTCCGGTGAGGGTGCGATACCCGCGTGAACTCAGGGACGACCCCGAATCGCTGGGTAAAATTCTGATACCTACACCCACCGGAGCGCAGATTCCTATCTCTCAAATTGTCGATTTTGAATATGTCAGAGGACCACAGGCCATTAAAAGTGAGGAGACTTTCTTGGTGGGTTACGTTTTGTTCGACAAACGGGAAGGATTTTCTGAAGTAACCGTGGTCAATGATGCGCAAAAAACGATACAGGCCCGTATTGATTCCGGTGATTTAAAAGTGCCCGCCGGGATCAGTTACAAATTCTCAGGCAGTTACGAAAACCAGGTGAGGGCAGAAAAACGCCTCTCAATAATCGTCCCGCTGGTTTTGGTCATTGTGTTTCTGATTCTCTACTTTCAGTTTAGGTCAGTCACCACTTCACTCATGGTTTTCTCAGGCATAGCTATGGCTTTCAGCGGCGGTTTTATGATGATATGGCTTTACGGCCAGGGCTGGTTTGTTGATTTCTCCATCTTTGGCACCAACATCCGGGAGCTGTTCCAGATGCACACCATCAACCTGAGTGTAGCTGTTTGGGTGGGCTTTATTGCCCTGTTTGGTATTGCCACCGACGATGGCGTTTTGATGGCAACTTATCTCGACCAGAGTTTTGCCCGGAACAAAACCGATAACCTGAAAGGCATACGTGCGGCTGTGGTTGAAGCGGGTTACCGCAGAATCAGACCTGCTGCCATGACTTCGGCAACCACCATCATTGCACTGTTACCCATTCTTACTTCTACCGGACGGGGCGCTGACATCATGATACCTATGGCCATTCCGGCTTTTGGAGGGATGATTTTTGCAGCAGTAACCTATTTTATTGTACCGGTGCTGTATAGTATGAGGGAAGAGAGGAAGATTGGGAAGATAGGGGAGGAGTGAGAGGTGAGAGGTGAGAGGTTAGAGGTTAGAGGTTAGAGGTTAGAGGTTGGAGGTTAGTTCCGGTAGCTGCTGGGATTAGAAGCTGAAGGGTGGGGGTTGGAGGTTAGTAAACGTTTTTTTAACATTATTAAATTTTCTCTAAATGATAAAATCATATAAGGATCTCGAGGTTTATAAACGATCATTCGAACTGGCAATGGAAGTTTTTTGGTTAACAAGGAATTTTCCTAAGGAAGAAGTTTACTCGTTGACTTCTCAAATTAATCGCTCATCGCGTTCAATAAGTTCAAATATAGCCGAAGGATGGGCAAAAAGGAGCTACGAAATGGTTTTTAAACAGCATCTGATTCATGCTTTAGGTTCCTGCTCTGAAACAGAAAACTGGTTTGCATTGGCGCTTGAATGCAAATATCTGGATAAATCCATGTGTGATCGAATCAATACAGAGTTGGATCAAATTGGTAAAATGTTACATGCACTCCACAAAAACTGGAAAACTCATGAAAAATAAAAGAAACATAAAAGACACGGAGTCGAGAATCAGGCGTCAGAAGTTAGCGTCTGACAATCAGAGAGTAGATAAAAAGAATATTAATCTTCTAACCTCTAACTTCTATCGTCTAACTTCTAACTTCTCTTTTCTAACCGCTAACCTCTATCTTCTAACCTCTATCATCTGTTTAATGATAATCACATCGCCTGTCACTGCCCAGACGCTCCAATCCTATCAACAGATAGCGTCTCAAAACAACCCCGGCCTGCAGGCCAAATACAAGGAGTTTGAAGCGGCTATGCAAAAAGAACCGCAGGTAAGTTCCTTGCCCGATCCTAATCTTTCATTCGGATATTTTATTCCGAAAATGGGTTCACAACGGGCAGAACTGACCCTCAATCAGATGTTTCCCTGGTTTGGTACCCTCGGTGCACAGGCCGATGCGGCAACCTTAATGGCAGAAGCCAAATACCAGGCGTTTTTAGATGCCCGCAACCAACTGTTTTTTCAGGTTTCGGCTGCATATTATCCTTTGTTTGAGCTGAACCGCTGGCAACAGATAGAGCGGGACAATATCGAAATTCTGGAAGCCTATAAATCCATTGCCAATACGAAGTTCCAGAACGGGATAGCCCCTATGGTTGATGTTTTGCGTGTGGATATTATGCTGAAAGACGCCGGCACCGATCTCGTAATCCTCAACCAGAAAGAAAAATCCCTGCTTGCCACTTTCAATAAACTGCTCAACAGAGACGAAAATGCGGAAGTTGAAATTACCGACTCCCTGGAAATTGAGTTTGTGGGCAGTAGGGTCTGGAAAGATTCCCTGCTTAGGGAAAACCCGCTTTTAGAGGCGCTCGAATTGAAAGTGCAGGCAAGCAAGGCAAGCGAAACAGCAGCACAAAAAAAAGGCTACCCACAATTGGGCGTTGGCCTGGGATATATGATCATGGATAAAAACAGCGGTGGTATGACCGACGATGGAAAAGACGTTCTGATGCCCATGGTTTCCGCGAGCATCCCCATTTTCAGGAAGAAATACAAAGCCGCCCAAAAAGAAGCCCAACTGATGCAGGAGAGTTACGCACTGCAGAAAGAAGAAACCGCGAACATGCTTATTTCAAATTATGAAACCGCCTGGTTTGAACTTCAGCGCCAGCAACATTTGATTGAACTGTACGACCGTCAAACACGGGTATCAAAGCAGGCACTGAATCTTTTGTTTAGTGCATACAGCAATTCGGGGGAGCAATTTGAGGAGGTTTTACGCATGCAACAACAACTGCTGAAATACGAAAAAATGAAGGCCACGGCAGAAGCGCAATACATGATTGAGCTTGCCAGACTGAATTATTTAACTGCAAAAACATACAAACAATGAAATCAAATAGAAAAACAATAATCATAGTTGTGTCAACACTGGCCATAGGTTTTTTGCTGGGCTGGCTGATTTTTGGTGGTACGTCGCGTCAAGCAACTGACGAACACCGGCATGAATTAGAAGAAGTTGCAGGCGAAGTCATCTGGACCTGCTCCATGCATCCGCAAATCCGGCAAAATGAGCCGGGCGATTGCCCGATATGTGGCATGGACCTCATCCCGCTTGAAGGAGATCACGACGACGAAATCGATCCGATGGCGGTAAGTATGTCGCCCACAGCCATGCAGTTGGCCAGTATCAGTACAGCCATTGTAGGCACGATGGATCCGGTGAAGTCGGTGCGCTTAAACGGCAAAGTTCAGGAAGACGAACGCCTGGTATTTTCCCAAACTTCGCACGTGCCGGGACGTATTGAAAACCTGGCGGTGAATTTCACCGGCGAGCAGGTGAAGAAAGGGCAGGTAATTGCTACGGTATATTCACCTGAACTGGTAACTGCTCAAAATGAGCTGTTCGAGGCGCAAAAATTCAAAGAAACGCAACCTGCCTTATTCAATTCCGCAAAGGAAAAACTTAAAAACTGGAAATTATCGGAAACGCAAATCGAGAACATGCTCAAATCGGGCGCCCCCACAGAAACTTTTGAGGTAAGGGCTGATGTGTCCGGTTACGTAACTAAAAAAATGGTGAATCCCGGAGAATACATCGGCAAAGGGGAGCCCATTTATCAAATTGCGGATCTTTCAAAAGTCTGGGTGCTTTTTGATGTGTATGAATCAGACATGGGTTGGATTAAAAAAGGCGATAAAGTAGAATTTACCGTGGCCTCGCTGCCCGGAAAGACTTTTACGGGGAGCATCTCCTTTCTCGATCCGGTAATTGATCCCCAAACCAGGGTGGCCAAGGCAAGGGTAGAGATCGCTAACCCGGGTTTAGAGTTAAAACCGGAAATGTTTGTCTCCGGTACGGTACAGGCAAAATTGCCCAAAAAGTCCAATGCAGTTGTAGTTCCGAAAACTGCCGTAATGTGGACCGGTAAACGTTCGGTGGTTTATGTGAAATCTGCTACTGAGCAGGGAGTGAATTTTACCATGCGCGAGGTTACACTCGGCCCTGCGCTTGGCGAAAGCTATATAATAAATGATGGTTTAAAAACCGGCGAGGAGATAGCCATTCACGGAACATTCAGCATTGATGCGGCGGCCCAGTTGGCCGGCAAGCCCAGCATGATGAATCCCGAAGGTGGCCCCGCCATGACAGGGCACGATCATGGTGGAATGGATATGCCTGAATCGGATCAAAGGCCTGCTCAAAATGAAACCCATGATAAAAGTGAAACTTTGACTATAACCGAAACCAACCCTGCGTTTACTGCACAACTTACTAAAGTTTATCAGGCTTATTTGCCCATGAAAAACGCTTTTGTTGAAACCAATGCCGAAAAAGCGGCAACCGAGGCAAAAAAGGTTAAAAAGTCGTTGCAGGCAGTTGATATGGGTCTGCTCAAAGGTGATGCACACCTGGTGTGGATGGATCAGCTTAAAACATTGAACAGTGCGATAGAATCCATCATCAGCCTTAACGACATTGAAAAACAGCGCGAAGCTTTCTCCCGCTTCAATCAGGTCTTTTACAATAGCCTTAAAACCTTTGGTCTGGATGGAAAAACGGCTTATTATCAATACTGTCCCATGGCATTTGGTGATAAAGGGGCCTACTGGCTAAGTGACATCAAGGAAATACGAAACCCCTATTTTGGTGATCAGATGCTAAGCTGTGGGGAAACACGGGAAACTTTAAGGTAAAATTCACAGGAGAGGATAAAGAATGATACTCAAAACCATTGTAATTGCCATATTGCTATTGGGATTTATCCTTGCTGCTTTTGTTATTAAACTGATTATGGGTAAATCAAAAGAAGTGAAGTTGCATACCTGTGCTTTTGAAGAAGGCGCAGATGGAAAGCTCAGAGACTGTGACAAATGTGACTTAAAAGACTTGACAACTTGCCCTGAGAAGAATGAGGCTTAAATTAACCGGCAAAAGGCATGATAAAGCCTAATCACCTGATTTTAGGGCGTTCACGATTTTAGAATTTGTTTTCGAGTTATTTTAACACGCTTAATTACTTTTTCCCGATTCAGCATTTCTCTGCATGATTCGGAGTTTAACACTAAAAATCAACCATCATGAAACTGATAAAAGCCTAGATACGCCATCGTAAGACGGAAGAGGTGTATAACGCACTCACAAAAGCAGGCTTCTGCTGCATGACCTTTGTTGAAGGTGAAGGCACGGGCCAGTATGCCGATCATGAAAAGGCTTCTCTGTTATATAAACAGTAAGGAAATGGAGAAGACAGATCACAAAATTCACGTTGGGAATATGGTATGCGACCGCTGCATTTCAGCCGTCATACAAATACTTGATCGCGAGGGAATAAAAGGTGCAATTGTTGGGCTGGGTTCGATTTTGATGCCTGAAAAACCGGATTCAGAAAAACAGGCACGCCTCAAAAAGGAACTGAACGATGCCGGCTTCACAATTGTAAATAATCACGCTGAACAGATTACCGAAAAGATTAAAAATGCTGTTATCCGGTATATCTACAATATCGGGGAACACGAAACTACCAATCTTTCGTTTTACCTGCAGCAGCAAATCAACCTTGAATACAACTATATGAGTACCGTATTCTCGGCATTTGAAGGTACAACCATCGAAAAATATTCCATCGCGCTCAAAATTGAGCGGGCAAAAGAGATGCTCGAACCCGGTGATAAAACCATTTCGCAAATCGCTTTTGAATTGGGTTACAGCAGTTCAGCCCATTTATCTGCCCAATTCAAAAAGATCACCGGTTTTCCTCCTTCCAGGTACAAAATTTCGAACCCGGAAGAACGAAAATCAATAGCAGATGTACCGTGAATCTGAAAATTATATAATGTTTTCCAAATATTATATAATGCTCTCATAATGTGTTAGATGTACTTTTGTATTGTGATTATAAGGGGATAGGCACACGAAGCCCTCCAACCTTGAGAATTAAATGATTTACTAACCTGAAAAACAAGAAAATGAATTATTACATCAGTAAAAAGGTTGAAACAACTTTCGACCAAACCATTGAAAATCTGACCGAAGCACTAAAAGAAGAAGGATTTGGCGTTCTTTCACAAATTGATATTCATTCCAAACTGCATGAAAAGCTGGGCGTTGAATTCAGAAAATACACCATACTTGGCGCCTGCAGTCCTAAACATGCTTACGAGGCGTTGCAAAAAGAGGACAAAGTAGGTACCATGCTTCCCTGCAATGTTATTGTGCAGGAATTGGAACAAAGTAAGGTGGAAGTGGCTGCAGTAGATCCCGTTGCCTCAATGATGTCCATTGATAACCCCGAATTGAAAATCATTGCCGGGGAAATCAGAGATAAACTCTCCCGGGTGGTTGATTCGCTTGGGTAAAACTTCTAAAAATTTGTAAGTTAAACAGAAAGGAGAATTATCATGCACTGATTAATCAGAATTGGCTGAGGAATGGGCCGGTTATGGACCAATAGCACGCTCACAATCTTAGCAATTGCTAGGATGATGGCGAAAATAGCAAACAAAGTTGTGTGGGGAACACTCCCCACCCTGTGTGTAAACTTTTCTCATTTCGTTTTTTCAACAAAAATACAGACAGCCATAACCCACGTAAAAAAGGATAGTCCATTGATTTGCTGATATTTAATATAGTATGGCATGGTCTTTCCAATATTATTGACTAAAGCTTGCATTTGAGTTTGACAAAACTGCCAAAATGCATATAAATGTTCCGAACGGATAAGCGGGCACAAATCGAGTTTTAAAATTTTAAAAATTAATGACATGAAAAAGTTAATAATTATTGCAACAGCCCTCCTTTTTATGGCAGGGTACACGGTAAACGCCCAAACGGGTCATGAACACAACAACAAACAAGATCAGGATCAACAACAAGGCATGATGATGCAAAAAAGCGGAATGATGCAGGGTGGAATGATGCAAGGCAGCGGAATGATGCAGGGCATGATGAACAACGGCATGTGCCCCATGTGTGGCCAGATGATGAATCAGGATATGCCCATGCAAAAGTACGGTATGATGGTAAACAAACTGCCCACCATGCAAGAACAACTATCGCTCACCGATGGCCAGGTAGATCAACTGTATGATTTACAGACAGATTTTAAAAAGCAGCAAATCGATTTCCAGGCAGAATTGCGTAAAAAGCAGATGAAGTTGAAAGGTCTGCTAAAAGATATGGCTCCTGCCGACCAGGTGAAAAAGCAAATGGAAGCATGCTCAGAAATCCGTATCAACATGGGAATAGCTGCCTACGAAACGGCTGGTAAAATGAAAGCGGTGCTCAACAACGATCAAAAAGAACAATTGAAAAACATGATGATGCAAAGTGGCGGAATGATGCAGGGTCAGGGAGGAATGATGAACCAGGGCCAGGGCGGAATGATGCAAAATCAAAAATAACCGGTAAAAGGAAAGGAGTTTATTATGATGAACGGATTTAACGGACACGGCTGGGGTATGGGCTGGGGTATGGGCTGGTGGTGGATTATCGGGCTCATTATTGTAATCGCCATTGTTTGGATGGTGGCAAAAACCATGAGCCAAACCAAAGACCCCAATAATTTGCCGGGCAGCAAATCAGCGCTCGAAATTTTGAAAGAGCGTTATGCACGCGGCGAAATTGATAAACATGAATTTGAAGAACGTAAAAAGGGTTTAATGTAGCAGAATTATAAAATCAGAAACAATGGAAACAAAAGAAAAAAAGCACGGAAACTACATGAAGTTTTTTGCAATGATTGCTACCTCTATGGTTGCAATGTTCTTTCTCATGTATTTAAATTCTTACCAGATCATTGATCATTTTTGGTTTAGCGAAACCCGCCTGTTTATGACCATGATTATGGGTGGTGCAATGATAATTATCATGCTCCTGTACATGTTGAATATGTACAAAGACAAAAACAAAAACATCATTACCCTGATTTTCGGGGTATTATTGATTGGTGCAGCAATAGGACTGGTGAGAAGCCAGGTAACGGTTTCGGATGTGAATTATATGGAAGGCATGATCCCGCATCACTCCATTGCCATTTTAACCAGTGACCGGTCGCAGATCAAAGATGTTCGCGTTAGGGAACTGGCTGATGAAATTATTGAAGCCCAGCGCAGGGAAATCATGGAAATGCAATGGTTGATCCACGACATCAGGAAAAATGGAATAGCGGCAACCCAGGAGGAAAAAGAACGACGTCCGGTTCCTGAATTTGAAGGTTCTACCGGGAAAGAAACCATAGAAACAGCAGGAGTTCCATCAGAGATAAAGTCAGATCAAAAAGCGGGGGAGGTCATGTATAATCCGCCCAAACCTGAGGATGCCCCGGATCAAATCCGTGATGTGGTTTTACTCGGCCATAAAATCGTTACAGAAACCAAAAAGAACCTGCCGGATTATGTGGGCAATGAATTAACCTGCCACAATTGTCATTTTGAAGGCGGCATAACCCAGGGAGGCAAAAATGGGAGCATTTCTTATGTGGGTGTTGCAGCTAAATATCCCAAATACAGGGACAGGCAGGATTTTTCCGTTGACCTGATGACCAGGGTAAACAATTGCCTGATGCGCAGCCTGAATGGAAAACCACTTCCCCCTGAAAGCAAAGAAATGACCGCCATCCTTACCTATTTTCACTGGATATCAAAAGGAATTCCTATATACGCGGATATTCCATGGCTGGGATTGAAACCGCTTAAGAGTGGCCACCAACCAGATAATACGAAGGGTAAAATTCTCTTTGCCGAAAACTGTGCCCGGTGTCATGGCGATAACGGACAGGGGGGTATGAAACAAAAAAACATAAAAAGCGAATCACATGGCAATGGTCATGATGAAAACGGCCCACCATTGTGGGGAAGTAAATCATTTACCCATGGGGCAGGAATGGCCAGGCTGGAGAATCTGGCATCGTTTGTTTATTACAATATGCCCCGGCACGAACCGGATCTTACAGAAGAACAAGCTTGGGATATTGCCGCTTATGTTACCGCCCAGCCTCGTCCGGAATTTGAAAAAGATGATAAACCCTGGTGAGCTCAAGCATAAAGGTCACTATAATGAAAATCTAAACTTTTTTTATCCTCCTGAAAACAGTAAAGAACAAATGGCCAGGTGCATTAATTTTAATCGTTTTAATATTGCTCATGAATATGCCGGCTGTCTCTGATACATTGACCATTTTGCACGCCAATGATTTCCATGGCCGGTACATGCCTTTTGAAGTGGCACCCGGAAGTGCCACATCGCAAACCGGTGACCCTGGGGGCGAAAACAGTTTCGAATTCAAGCACCATGGTGTGGTGGGTGGTTTGGCAGTAATGGCGGCGGCCGTTGACAGTATTCGTAAAAAACATGGAAAAGAGAATGTGCTGCTTGTGCATGCCGGCGATACCTATAGCGACGATTTGCTGGGCAACATTACCAAAGGGGAAGCAATGGTACGCCTGATGAATAAACTGGGTTTTGACTTTATGGCATTTGGCAATCACGATTTCGATTATACATTGGAGCGAACCCGGGAATTGCAGGAGATGGCCAACTTTCCCATGCGGGCAGCCAATATTATCGAAAAAGGAAAGCCTATTTTTGGCGATCCGGTGGCAATAGTTGAAAAAGCGGGCATAAAAGTAGGGTTACTTGCGCTTGGATACCACAATACCCCGCTGACCACTAATCCCGAAAATGTGAAAGCACTGAAGTTTATAAATGGGATTGATGTGGCCCAACAATATGTTGATGATTTGCACAAACAAGCGGACATTGTGGTTGTAGTTTCTCATCAGGGAACAAAAGCAGATGAAATGCTGCTAAAAAAGGTAAACGGGATAGATGTATTGATTGGCGGCCATTCGCACGATGAAATTACTGAATCGGAACAGGGGGCAATGGCACAGTCGTTGGCAGATGCCGCAGTTTTGGGCGAAATAAATATAATATTGGAAAATGGCCGGATACAGGAAGTTAAAGCTAAAAATCATGTGGTGTGGGACAGCCAGTTTGGGGCAGATCCTCAAATTGCACGTTTCATCGATTCCTTGCGCGCACCCTTCCTCGATACCCTTGAAATGGTAGTTGGCACTGCCACTGAACGTATTGAGAGGAATTATATGTCCGAAAGCCCTTTTGATAAGTTAGTGGGGAATATCCTGCGGGAGAAAGAAAATTGCGAAATCGCGCTTCTGACAGGTGTTGGATACGGAATTTCAATCCCGAAAGGTAAAATAACACGTGAACAGGTTTACACGCTCATTCCCCATTCCTCCAAAATTGTAACCCTTCAGTTATCCGGAAAACAAATATTGAAAACGCTTGAACAAAGCGCATGGAACATTAAACCCCAAAATCCTATGGATATAGTAGGAGGCCTCATCCAGACTTCGGGTATGAAATGGAGCATAGACTTTAACCAACCGCGCGGGAAAAGGATAAGTGCCGTAGAAGTTGGAGGCCAGCCACTGGAACCCAGGCGCCTGTATAGTGTGGTTACTCATTCAGGAATTTTGGCCGGGGCGCACCGGTACAATGAAATTGCCAAAGGCAAAAACATCATAAAGAAAAACGAACAGCTCAATGAAGCCATAGTAAATGCTTTCAAACAAATGGGCACCGTTTCACCGCCTGAATTGGGCGATGTAAATAGAATTGAAAAATAAAACGTAATGCAAAACCTTGTTTATGCAGGGTATGGCATTTTAATTAAAAAAATAAGAAAACATGGATATAAATAAAAAGCGAAACCCTCAAAGAGAAAAGCCACAAATGGTACCACAACCGGTAGAAGGCGAACCCGGGCTGGTACAGGTAGATACCACCTGGGGCGCCATCCAGCCATTGAAAGTGGCACAAGAGGTCCGCACTGTGGATGAAATGGAAATAAGTGAATTTCAGGAAAAAGGGCTGCCAATTATTGATGCCCGAACCACTGATTTTTACGCTGTTTCAACCATTCCCGGGGCAAAGAACATCCCCCACGATGAAATAAGAGAGCGGATGGGCGAACTGGACCGCGACCGGCCTTCCATCTTTTTTTGCAACGGGCCACAATGTCCCCAATCACCAACGGCCATCCATAATTTACTGCAGGCCGGTTACCCGCCGGATAAAATACTTTATTACCTTGGCGGGATGCATGACTGGATTACCCTGGGATTGCCAGTGGAGCATAAAAATAAGTAAACACATGAAAGCGGCATCATCAGATTAAAAATGTTGAATTGCCAGAATTTTAAGTCAAAATGAGAAACAATAGAATAAAACAGTTGAGAAGGGTATCGGTCTTATTGATCATGGTACCCTTACTTACTTTTTGTCAGAATAGCAAACAGCCACGATCAGGCAGCCAATTTACAATGACAGCATCGTTTAATCCCGACATAGACATTTCATCAACGGCTACACCGGCAGAGTTACAGCTTTTTGAAGGAGAGAAAACTGCGGTTTACACCTATCGTTCCGAATTAATTAAAGGTGAAAGAACATCGCTTCAGCAAATTCCGGATTCATACCTGGGTCCAATAATTCGCGTAAAGCCCAATCAAAAAATCCGCATCCGATACAAGCATGAGCTTCCCGGTGAAAGTATCATACATTGGCATGGGCTGCATGTTCCGCAGGAAATGGACGGACATCCACGGTTTGCCATCAATACCGGAGAGGAATTTGTGTATGAGTTTGTTGTGAACAATCGCCCGGGCACCTATTGGTTTCATCCGCATCCGCATGGCATAACGGGCTATCAGGTTTACAGGGGATTGGCCGGGATGTTTATTATTGAAGACAGCCAAACCAGGCTGCCTTCCGGCAAGTATGAAGTTCCCCTCGTTATACAGGACCGAACATTTGATTCATCAAACCAGTTGGTATATTTAGGAAATACCATGATGGAAAGGATGGTTGGATTTTTGGGAAATAAAATTTTGGTAAATGGGCAAAGCAACACATCTATGCAGGTGGATAAAGCCACCTACCGGTTTCGCGTGCTGAATGGTTCCAATTCCAGAATTTATAAACTCGCCTGGAGCGATGGTGTTCATTTAAGCGTTATTGGCACCGACGGAGGTTTGCTTTCTAAGCCAACAGACAAACCATACATGATGCTCGGCCCGGGAGAACGCATAGAAATCTGGCGCGACTTTTCTTCCACAAATTCCGGTGAACAAATTTCACTCATTAGTCTGGCATTCAATAGTGGCACCAACATGGGAATGATGGGCAGGGGAGGAGAAATGGGCCCGGGAATGATGAGGGAAAGAAACCATATGCAAAGTAGCAACAATACATCCGATTTGTTTATCGATAATGGCGATGCCTTTACGGTGTATAATTTTATTGTTTCTGAAAATGCAGGTGAAGTTATGACTTTACCCGAAAATTTTGAACCTATAAAAGAAATGAATTTATCGGAGTTCGTTAACCATAATTCACCGCGTCAATTTAATTTCCATTTTCAACGCATGCAATGGCTTATTAATGGTAAAACATTTGAAATGAATGAAGTGGCCGATTGGGAAAAAGTTAAACTGGGCACTACTGAGGTGTGGGAGTTTACAAATGACGGTGGTGGCGGAGGAATGATGGGCAACATGATGAGTATGCCTCATCCGGTACACATACATGGCTTACAGTTTCAGATCATCGAACGGGATGTTTCCGGAGTTTCGCCTGCTGTTTGGAACTCCATGAAAGAGGGTTTTATTGATGAAGGCTGGCAGGATACTTTTCTTCTTTTACCGGATATGCGCGTGAAAGTTGCCCTAAGATTTGAAAACTTTACCGGTATCTTCCTCTATCATTGTCATAACCTGGAACACGAGGATATGGGCATGATGCGTAATTATGAAGTGGTGGAATAGTTTATTTCCGGCACCTGGTTTAACAGCTTTAACAAGAAAACTATGGCAAACAAAAACAAACCGAAACAACAGCACAATCATTCTAAGAAAAATAGTGCTGATAATAATGCGCATCATAACGCGGACGCGCACAATGGTAAGTCTAAAAGTGAAAATGGCCATCACAACGATCACAAAAATGATCACGAAAGCCATCAACATACAAAGCAAAATCACGATCATGGTCACGAACACCATGATCACACCGATCATCACAGGATGATGATCAAAGACTTCAGACGCCGTTTTTGGATTTCGCTTATTTTCACTCTGCCTATATTGGTGCTCTCGCCAATGGTGCAGGATTTATTTGGTTTTGAGTTCGCTCTTTTTGGGAATGCGGATAAATATTTGCTTTTTGGATTATCAAGCATCGTTTTTTTCTATGGTGGGTGGCCTTTTTTAACCGGTTTGGTTGATGAGTTGAAGGAAAAACAACCCGGCATGATGACATTGATAGCAGTTGCTATAACCGTTGCCTGGGGCTATAGTACAGCTACAACCTTTGGTCTGCAAGGGTCATCATTCTTTTGGGAACTGGCAACTCTGGTAGATATTATGCTGTTGGGACACTGGATTGAAATGAAATCTGTGCTGGGCGCATCCCGTTCATTACAGGAGTTGGTAAAACTAATGCCTTCTGAAGCCCATCTCCTTAAAAATGGCAATACAGTTGATGTTAAGTTGGATGAACTGAACGAAGGGGATCAGGTTGTTGTTCGTCCCGGCGAAAAAATACCAGTTGACGGGATAATCACCGAAGGACTCAGCCATGTAAATGAGTCTATGGTTACCGGAGAGGCTAAACCCGTAAAAAAAAAGAAAAACAGCAAGGTGATTGGCGGAACCATCAATGGTAATGGTTCGCTCACAGTTAAGGTAGAACAAGTGGGGGAGAACGCCTATCTCAACAAGGTTATCAATATGGTGCGCGATGCACAAAGCGTGAAATCGAAAACCCAAAACCTGGCAGATAGAATTGCATTCTGGCTTACCATAATTGCCCTGACCATTGGCTTTGGCACGCTCGCTGCCTGGCTGTTTGCAGGAAAGGAGTTTGCTTTTGCCCTGGAACGTATGGCTACCGTAATGGTGATAACGTGTCCGCATGCATTAGGACTTGCAATACCATTGGTGGTTGCCATATCCACCTCTATTTCCGCTCAGCGCGGTTTACTTATTCGCAACCGAACCGCATTTGAGAATTCCCGGAAAATTACAATGATGGTTTTCGATAAAACAGGTACCCTTACCAAAGGCAATTTTGGTGTAACACGCCTGGGTAGTTTTATGGATGATTTGAATGACAACGATATCCTCAAATTCGCGGGTGCACTGGAATCCAAATCAGAACATCCACTCGCTATGGGCATCATGAATAAAGTTAGGGAAGCTGAAATTGACCTGCCTCAGGTTGATAATTTTAATGCAATTACAGGAAAGGGAATTGAAGGAGATGTTGAAAACAGGCATATCAAAGTGGTAAGCCCTGGTTATCTAAAAGATGAAAACATTGAAATCCCAGACAGTGCATTAAAAAATAAAGCTGAAACCATTGTATTTCTTCTGGTTGACAATAAATTGGCCGGTTACATTGCCATGTCGGATGAGATAAGAAAAGAGTCATTTGACGCCATTAAAACCCTTAAAGAGAACGATATCAAGTGTTATATGATGACAGGCGATAACGAAACAGTAGCAAAAAGCGTGAGTGATGAGTTGAAGCTTGATGGCTATTTTGCCGGTTTGTTGCCCGATCAGAAATTGGAGAAAATAAAAGAGTTTCAACAGAAAGGTGAATTTGTTGCCATGACCGGCGATGGAATCAATGATGCTCCCGCCCTTGCAACAGCCGATGTAGGTTTTGCCGTGGGCAGTGGGACGGATGTGGCTGCCGAAACTGCCGATATAATACTGGTGAACAGCAATCCACAGGACATTACTACACTTGTACTTTTTGGGAAAGCCACTTATCGAAAAATGATTCAGAATTTTGTGTGGGCTACCGGATATAACGTTGTGGCAATACCGCTTGCGGCGGGAGTTTTATATAGTTCTGGAATATTAATTAGTCCCGCCATGGGCGCAGTCCTCATGAGTTTGAGTACCATTATTGTAGCGCTGAATGCTCAATTACTGAAAAGGAAAATGAGGGTAGTGGAAGAGGGGGAGTGAAATCAGGATACCCCACACAGGTATCATCACTGCTGCCGGAACCATTGGCTTCTATCCGTATGCTGAAATGGCAATGCCTTACGGATGCTACCTGGTCAAAAGTGATTTTCTGACTGCTCCGTAAAAGAATGTTAACGATATCATAAAATCAACATCCAAAAGGCAGCATGGCATAATAATGGCATTAATTTTTTATCATCAAATTTACCCGATGATAAAAAAGCAAAAGATTTTTTTAATCTGATTATCAACCTAAAGCAAAAACAAAATGAAAACACGATCAATTTTTTTGACCATACTATTTCTGCTGGGAACAGTCAGTCTGTTTGCCCAGGAAGTCACCAAAAAGTTTGAGGTGAAAGGGAACTGCGGAATGTGTGAAAAACGCATCGAAACTGCTGCGAAATCAGTGGACGGAGTTACCATCGCCGACTGGGATAAAGACACCAAAATGATGGAAGTAACCTTTGATGCCTCCAAAACATCTGAAGATGCTGTTCAACTGGCCATAGCCAATGTTGGTCATGATACGCCCATGCACAAGGCCGATTCCAAAGTTTACAATGACCTACCTAAATGCTGCCAGTATCCCAAAGATGAACATCCTCATATGGATATGCAAAAAGATGAGAAAAAGGACATAGACCATGATATGTACCATGATATGAAGCATGACATGAATAACAAACCAAAGCATGAAGTGCAGTAATTTTTTAAGATGAGATAAAAAAGACAGCCTCAGGCTTACCAATCCGCAATTTTTTGTGGGGGTGGGTCAGGGGCTGTCTTGCTTTAGAATTCTCATGGAATAATCTTTAGACAGGGTATTGTAATAATCGTATGTGCATCGCACCGGAATATTTTTTATATAACGAAGCCGATAGAAAAATATAGGAGAAGATGAACAGAAATACAATCAGGTATTAAATTTCCAAAAATAGTAATTAAGCGTCCTTTAAATCCTCTTTCAACCCCATTTAAACAACCACCCCTTTCATACTCCTCCCATACTCCGTCACCAACCGCATAAAATCCATGTTGGTGTCTGTTTTATCGTGTGGGATAAGGGCGTATTTCCACGGTTTCTCGTTGCGGGCGGCATTAATTTCGCTGGCTGTTTGGCAATAGTTGTTGGCTGCTTCTGCTTTCAATTGTACTGTGCGGTCTTCCATTTCATTTTCGGCCTATATTTCAATAAGGTAGATGGTGTCTGCTGCAGATGAAATTCATCATACAACGATATAGTAATTACATTAGTGGGTCGAAAAAGGTTCTCGTTTTGCCAGACGCTTCGAAGAGAAAAACCGGAAACCAAAAGCTTTATGCTATCAGGCGCATGGGGTTATAAAGAAAATTTGTACTTTTAACGAAGATTTTGGTGACCGCGATGATGGGGTTTTCAAAAATGCCTGATAGCGCATAACCAGGCGCTTTGCCAATAAGTGCAACGAAGCAGCGGAGGTGTCATTTAACCGACAAAATATTCCAATAGTTGAGTCCTCCATGTTTTAGTAAACTATCTTGATGATCGCAAATTAAATTGTAATTTTGAAGCCTATATTTGAAACAAAATGAGTAGAATTAAAATAAAGAATTTTGGTCCTATAAAGGAAGGCTACACTGAGAATGGTGGGTGGATTGATATTAAAAAGGTAACTGTATTTATTGGAAATCAAGGTTCAGGAAAAAGCACAGTAGCAAAACTAATATCTACTTTTACCTGGATTGAAAAAGCATTGGTCAGGGGTGATTATAATAAAAAGTGGTTCGAGCGAAAAAACAGACTGAAAAATCAATACCTGGGTTATCATCGCCTGGAGAATTATTTTAAATCAGATGGAATTGACGATACTGTTATTGAATATGAAGGTGAAGCTTATTCAATAAAGTTTCAGAATGGTTCGTTGGATATTAATGAAATTTCAAACAAAACCTATCTATTGCCGCAGATAATGTATGTACCCGCAGAAAGAAATTTTATTACCTATGTGAAAACGCCAAAGGAGTTGAAACTTTCATCTGATTCATTAAAAGAATTCTTAACAGAGTTTGACAATGCTAAAAATGAGCTAAAAGGATTAGAGAAGCTTCCAATCAATAATGTAGATATAGAATACGACAAATTGAATGACACCCTGAATCTAAAAGGGGATGGTTATAAAGTTATGCTTACTGAAGCCTCCAGCGGTTTTCAATCGCTTGTTCCATTATATATTGTTTCTAGTTATTTGGCAAATTCTGTCAAGAAACAAAGTGAATCCAATAAAGAGCCAATGAGTAGTGAAGAGCTGCAAAGATTTAAAAAAGGAGTTGAAGATATTTGGAGCAACAACAATTTAACTGACGAACAAAAAAGAGTTGCTCTCTCTGTGCTTTCATCTAAATTCAATAAAGCTGCATTTATCAACATTGTTGAAGAGCCTGAGCAAAATTTATTTCCATCATCGCAATGGCAATTGCTTCAAAGTCTTTTAAAGCTAAATGAGATGAATAAGGGGAATAAATTAATAATGACCACACATAGCCCATATATTATCAATTATCTAAGCATTTCAATTCAAGGGAAATATCTGGAAGACAAAATAAAAAAAGCGTCTGACCATAATATATTACTTGAAAAATTATATAATCTCATTCCTGAGAAATCTCTCATTTCTGCAAATAATGTCATAGTATTTCAATTAAATGAGGTAGATGGAAGTATAGATAAACTTGATGCTATCCATGGGATACCATCTGATAAAAATTATTTGAATGATAGACTTGCAGATGGCAACCATCTATTTGATTCATTACTTGAACTTGAACAAGAACTATGAGTGTGAATTTTTTAGAATCAGATTGCAAAGAACCTGCAATATCCGACAATCTCTTTGGAATATGTGACGACCAGGATGGCAGCAAAGCTTACACGAGTATTACGGATATCACAAATTGTATTGCCAAAGTCATTAACAGAACGGATTTAGTAATTTCATTTACGGCAATTGACAATTGTATTATAGTCTTTAAGGAAGGTACAAAAGACAAAGAAAGCACCTGTGATGCCATGCTTATATTTCAAGACAGTCTTTATTTAGTTGAACTAAAAAAGCAAGGAACAGGGGGTTGGCTTCCTGATGCAAAAAGTCAACTCGAAAACACCATTAAGCTACTTGATGCAAACCACGACCTTAGTGCAATTAAATACAAGAAAGCTTATGCATGCAATAAGAAACATCCAAATTTTACTGTAATTAATGCGGCGGAAAAAAAAGCGTTTTTTGAAAAGACTAATGGCTTCAGATTTGATGCTCAAGCTGAAATTCTAATCAAAAGATAGTCTTTTAAACCGCTTTTAAACCCCGTTTCAACCCATTTAAACAACCACCCCTTTCATACTCATCCCATACTCCGTTACCAACCGCATAAAATCCATATTGGTGTCTGTTTTGTCTGCCAACCGATAAAGAAGGATTATATCAAACCACCTATTGATCAGCTTTTTTCATTCTCCTTCACTACCATGTGATACTTCAAAAAATGAAAACAGCTAACCATAATAACAATGTTTGGAATTTACTTGTTTTAAGAAGGATTCTCAAATTTTAAAATTTAAGAAAAGTTTAACATTTAAATGAGTAGGTGCGATTGATTATTGAAGTTAGGAATTGTTTGTAAGTGCAGCGCACCGTAATATTTGTAGATAGAATAGCCGATAGATCATCATAGGTGCATCGCACCGTAATATTTATAGGTGTATCGCACCGCAATCTTTGTAGGTGCCGCGCACCGCAACATTTGTGGAAAGAGTAAGTTAAATTGACAATAAGGTGCAGCCTGCCTGCATGCGCACGCGGGCAGCAGCACCGTAATATTTATGCATGGAAAATGGACGTTTATCGCAAAAAATCTTGCAGCTAACATAAAACAATGACATTACACCATGCTGGTGTCCAATGACATAATAATTTTTCAGCAGACCCTAATTAATTCCATACAAATTAACATACTCCTCAATTTTCAACATTGACATTTTTGAAAAAAGGCAATGAGGTTAGTTCTTTATCATTTTAGTGGTTTTAACTTCCTTATCCCATGAAAGACGCAACACGTAAACTCCGGAAGGTAAATCAGCTACTTTTACACGATTAATCAGGCGCGAAACATTCTGTTTCTGAACTAATTGACCTTGAACCGTGATTATTTCGAGAGATGCATGATTAGATTCAGGCAAATCTTCAATTATAAGAAAATCAGCAGCCGGATTTGGATAAATAAATATCAGATCGTGAAAGGCAATGGATTCATTGACAGAAAAAGGAGCACCATTCTCATTGAAAATATTTATACCTCCAAATTTTGTGGTTATCCATTTTGACCCGATGTTGTCAATATGGATTGAATTAATGTAATTATCAGAAAGGGGGGAGTTAACTACATTATAAACTGTCCAATTCGTTCCATCATAATGACCAATGCCATCATTCCAAGTACCTACCCATACTGAACCATCCGTGTCAAAACACATAGAACTCAAATAATAATCATGGATTCCTTCATTTAAATATTGCCAATCCTTTCCATTAAAAGTCGCCAGTCCTCCACCATCTGTGGCAACCCACATCAGGCCATCATCATCAAAGTGTATTTTAACAACATAGTTCTCCGGCAACCCGGAGTTGAATGTATTGTAAGTAGTCCAGATAGTGCCATTAAAAGATGTTATTCCAGAGCTAGTACAAATCCAGACTGTGCCATAATCATCTGTTGTGATGGAATTTATGTAATTATCAGGCAATCCTGAGTTGTTCTTGCTATATGTCGTCCAGTTGAAACCATCAAACACGCTAATGCCACCCTGTGACGTTCCTATCCACTTCTTTAGATTACCATCTATATAAATGCACCGGATTGAGTTGTGAGACAATCCCGAATTTAAAGTATTGTAGATTGTCCAGTCAGAACCGTCAAGTTTTACAAGCCCGCCTCCATAGGTGCCAATCCACTTTACATCAGCAGCATCAATGGCAATTGAAACAATAAAATCATTTGGCAAATCAGAATTGGACGAGTTGTAGGTTGTCCAATTTTCTCCATCAAATTTCACCAGTCCATCGCCTCCGGTTCCAATCCATTTCACTCCATTTGATTCAAATGCTACTGTCTTTATTGAATTGGTCGGTAATCCACTACTGGCCGTATTGATTTCAATTAAACCCTGATTTTCGAGTTTGGCCAGGCCGTGTGTTGTTCCTACCCACAATGTTCCGCTTTCATCTGCAATAACCGATAGTACATAATCATCAGGCAAGCCTGACCCGGAATGATTATAAGTAGTCCAGGTTTGGTCGTCAAATACAGAGAGCCCGCCTTCATAAGTGCCAATATACTTAATGCCATTATTATCAATGGAAAGCGAAGTTACCTTATTGTCCGGAATACCCGAATTGGACATATCATAAACAATCCAGTGTGCTCCGTCAAATTTTATCAACCCTATATCTGTTCCAATCCAAACGCAATTATTGACATCAATAGCCAAATCATTAAATAGATTTGAAGGCAAACCGGAATTGGCCATAGTGTATATTTCCCAATTATTTCCATCAAATACAGCCAAACCATTATTGCGTGAGCCAACCCATATTTTCCCTTGATTATCAATGGCTAAGGCAGTTATTGAATTTTGAAACAATGGTGAATTATACGTATTGTAAACAACCCAATTGGTGCCATCAAATTTCACCAGCCCATCCTGATCGGTGCCAATCCATACATTCCCCAGAGCGTCAGTAATTAAAGCATTAATAAGGTTTCCCGGCAGACCGGAGTTTTCCGCTGTATATACTGCCCAATTTTCTCCATCAAACATAGCTAATCCACCAGTACTTTGATCAAGGGAATTGCCCATGCCAATCCATAGATTGTCATCTATGTCAAAAGCCAATGCATTAACAAGATTGAAAGGCAATTCAGTGTTCAATTTATTGTAGAAAGTAAGACTTTGATCAATACGGTTATATTTAACCAGGCCGCTTAAGGTGCCAGCCCATAAATATTCATCCTCTATGGCCAATGATTTAATATGAGTTGTTGCCATAAACTGAGCCCATTGCGGGTTTTGCGCTTTCGCTAAAATAAAGAAGCAAATGCTTATCAGGATAAAAATACTCTTCTTCATAACTTTTTATCTTTAATTGATGTTTGTGCTTTGTAGTAATACCTGACAGGATTTTTTTTCTCTTATTATACCAAGTTCTGTTCCTTCGATGTTAAAGGTGTTCATAGAAGTGATTTTTAGTTTGAATCAAAAATCAGTATTGACTTGATTTCATCATGGAATGAAATTATTTAATCTCTATTTAAACTGAATTTAACCCCTGTTTAATCACTCTCCGCAACCATACTCCTCCCATACTCCGTTACCAATCGCATAAAATCCATATTGGTGTCTGTTTTGTCGTGCGGGATAAGGGCATATTTCCACGGTTTCTCGTTGCGGGCGGCGTTTATTTCGCTGGCTGTTTGGCAATAGTTGATGGCTGCTTCTGCTTTCAGTTGTACTATACGGTCTTCCATCTCATTTTCGGCCTTTATTTCAATAAGATAAATCGTGTCTGCCGTTTCCACAACAAAATCGGGGACGTAACGCTCGGAGTTGTTGTTGTACCAGATGTTGAACTGCTTTGAGGCCGGGCGCAGCCACCGTTCAACTTCTTCCGGTTTCGCATTTTCTATAATCTCCGAAAACCGTTTTTCGGGTACCGAATCAAACTTGTATTTGTCGTGGCAGGAACGGGCAAAACCATTGAAAACCTTTGACGATAGTAGTTTTGGGCTTACCGTTGTCCTGAAATTCAATATCTCCTCTCCCTTTTCTTTTGAATAATTCCAGGGCAAAACCAGGGCATAAGGTTCAGGCTCGGGTTTGGATTTAGACGTGATTTGTATGGTCAGGTGGTCTTTAACCTGGGCGTAGATTTTATTCGCAATTAACTCACGATACGTCAATATGGTATCGCCCAAGGTTTCGGGCTTCTTTAATGAATCTTTTACCGCCAATACCGCTTGTTCACACAGGCTGTACAAAACGTCGGCATTGCTGTCGTAATCAATCTCGGGTTTCTTTTTAAGCAATTCAAGAATGCTGTATTCAGGAAATTCAAGGTCACGGGCCGTGATTTTAATTTTATCGGTTTTGTGGTCGTATATGGTCTGTCGTATGAGTTCAAATTCCTGTTGCAGTATGTTTTCTGAAAACGAAGTGGTGTCTAAATCAAAATCGCTGATGATGCTTTTGTTTTCGGAAATGGTGATGCGGATGTTGGGAATAAGTATATTGTTCCTTATGATATTCTCCACCACTTCACCATAAACCTTATCAAGCTCTCTGGCGATAAACTCCTGCTCTTTCGGGGTAAATTCCGTAAAATCCGCTTTTATACTTTCCTTAATCTCGTTGATGGTTGCCGCTTTTACCTTTTCATCGGTTAAATCCTTAGGGTTTTTTATGGCTTTATCGGCTATTTTCCGGCGCACGGCTGCACTTACCGAAGTCCGCGCAATATGCTTGCTTTTGGCTTTTTGCCTGATTTGTTCGTCCTTAATCTGCTCAATTTTATTGCCCTCCTCTTCCAGTTCAACCACATCCTTGGTTCTGGATGCGACAGTTTCCTTGCGTGAATTTAAATCGGATTTGGTAAGTTCTATTTTGCCAATGGAGTGAAGCAATGAATTTGGATCTTTGGCTGCATCCACCACTTCCTGAAATTTGTCGTGCATCATTATCGAAAGCATATCTACTTTTGCCACACCGGTACGTTTTCCGCCGAAAGGCAGGCGCAATCCACGCCCTATGGTTTGCTCTATCAGTGTGATGGCATTGGCTGCCCGCAGCGGCACGATGGTATATAAATTGGCCACGTCCCAGCCTTCTTTGAGCATGTCCACATGTATCACAATTTCAATGGGATTGCCCGGCTTTTCGAGGGTAAGCAGTTGTTCTACCTGGGCTTCGCTTTTGGTGGTGGAGTCTATCTGCAACACCTTTTCACGGTACTCCCCATCGTAAAAATCGCTGGAAACCATGTAATCGTAGATGCTTTTGGCATGGGTGGTATCCCTGCAGGAGACGAGTATGGTAGGCTTTACCGGGTTTTTATCGTTGTCGGCAGCATAATTCTGAATGGCAATTTTTGTATCGAGGTGCATCTGAATGGCATCGTTCAGCTTCAGTTTTTCAATTTCACCGGCATCCATGCCATCAAAATTTGCATTGGCGCGGGTAACTACTGCCGGATTTTTGATGTATTTCCCGTCGCGCAAAGCATCGGCCAGGCCATACTCAAACACCACGTTTTTAAAGCGCTGGTTGGTACGTGCATCAATGGGGGTGGCCGTAAGCTCAATACCAAGTATAGGGTTAAGTTCATTAAGCGTTTCCATGCCCCGCTCACCCCGGTAGCGGTGCGATTCATCCATAATAATAACCAGGTCTTTGAGGTTGACAAGATAATTGTAATAGCTATCGCCCAGTGTTTCCCTGAAACGCTTGATGCGCGGAGGCAACACCCTTCCATCTTTGGTGGTGGTTTTGATGTCGGCATTTATCTTGCCGATGTTGAACATATTGATTTGAATGGAATCATCGGAGGCTTTTATACCCTTGGTTTCATAATCCTCGCCCGTGATAATAACGGCCTTGTTCCCAATTTCAGGCAATCCCTTGAATACATATTTTTCAGCGCCTTTGTTGCCAAAATCATCTTTCAGTTTGTCGTAAATGGTGATGTTGGGCGACAGGATAAAGAAGTTGCGAATGCCTTTTTCTTTGACCAGCCAGGTGACAAAAGCACCCATCAAACGCGTTTTGCCTATGCCGGTAGCAATGGAATAGCAAACCGACGGAAACTCCCTTTCAAAGGCTTCGAAAAGTGGATAGGCTGCCTTCAGGGTGTTTTCTTTTTCAACTATGGGTGCCGAGCCCAATAGACCCGATTTGTTTACCATATCATCCAGAACCTGCAGACTTTGTTTCAGCGGGTCCCTTAAACTCATGGTATTGCCAATGTATGCTGTGCTACGGGCCATATGCTTAAGATTTGCCTTTTTTTAACTGTTTATTGGGGTTTTTCTTAATGGATTTTAATTCATCCTTCTCGTTGAGTATTTGTAATTGGTAAGATGCTATTTCAACTATCTGCTCAAATCGTATGTCCTTGGCGATTTTTTGCTTTATTAATATTGAGTTCATACTTTCAATATTTGATAAAACAGTAAGCTCATTTATACTTGCCATGTCTCTGATATTTAGATTAATCTCAGAGAGTTGTGGATTTGCTTCACGCCAATCTTTCGCGGTACAACCAAAAAGTGCAACATTTAGTAAATCCGCTTCTTCTGCGTAAAGCAGCCATTCTTTATTTTTGGAATAATTTTTTTGTGGAATGATGTGTTTTTGAACGGCATCTGTCTGCAGGTGATAATTGGTTTTGCTCAATAATCGCTTTACACTCCACTCAATATTAAGCCTATCGTTTTCTTCTGCCTTCAGCCTTTGATACTCTTTGATTAAAAGGAGTTGAAACTTTGGGCTAATCCACATGCCGAACTGAAAGGCAATGTCCTTGTGCGCATAGGTGCCGCCATATCTTCCTGCTTTTGCTGTGATTCCAATGGCATGGGTGCGTTCAAGCCATTGCTTTACCGATAAGACAAAGTTATTACTTCCGGCTGTATTTTTAATTGTACCGAATTCGGTATAATTAAAACCTGGATTGTACAAAAGCTCCCATTCCCCAAGATATTCAATGGTGCTTTTAAGGCTTAGCCATTTTATAATAATCACCTCCTGCAATTGACTACGCGCCATGTCAGTTAGTGAAATGTAATCTTCATTGTTGAAGGAGGTTATCTGAATAAGGTTATCCTCCACACGGATTGTCTTTTTATTTCCCATATCAAAACAATAATTTAGTTTGTGTAGGCTTATCTTTTTCAATTACAGCCGTTTCGGGCTTTACCTCCGGGTTAACAAACGAAGGGATAAAAGCCGGTGCATCGGGATCGGCAGGCATGTTGATAATGTTGGTTTCGGTGCAGTAGTCTTCCTTATCAAATTCGCACTTGCCGAGAATCATATCGGGTATTTTTTTGATTTCGATGCGGGATGAAATATCGTTGCAACCCTCGTTAAAGGCCGTACAGCAGATGCGCAGGCTCTCATCGGGTTTCATTTCGCTGAGGATTTGCTCCACAATATCGGGCGTTATGTGGGTGGTGGTGGTGAAAATAAAGTGGTTTTCGGTGGCAAAGCCCTGTTTCCACACCACCTCTTCGCTGGGTTTATAGGTAAACCCTTCCTGCCGGGCCATGGATGCCGCCAGCAGGGTGGCGTTGTATTTAGGATTAATGACCCATTGGTTGTATTTGTCTTTTTTTAGCAGGCTGGGTGCCAGATTGTAAAACCGGAAGCCACCGCCACCTTTCCATTGCACCGCCTTTGAAATGCCGCCCTGGTCGGAGCCATCGCAAACCGCTTTCAGGCGGGGCAGGCAGTGGGTATTGCAATGTTCGCCCAATTCAATGCCTATGTATTTGCGTTTCATTTTGTGGGCCACGGCAGCGGTAGTGCCGCTGCCCAGAAAGCTATCGAGAACAAAATCACCTTCGTTGGTAACTAATTCAAGAAGTTTTTGAATTAGACTTTCAGGTTTTGGATAATCAAAGGAATTATTTACTCCAAATAATGCCTTAGTTTCATCATTCGCTGTTTTATTTGTCCCTACATTTTCAATAATGGAGCGCAGCACCTGTCCAGACAATGGCATATATACCCGATGGTGCATAGCCCAACCATTCTTAGTTTTTTTTAATCTTATTTGCCCGTTTGTTAAACCTTCATTAATGGTGTTAATTGACTTTTGAGAATTAAGAGAGAGTTTCGTTCCGTCTGGACAATCAATAACTACTGGAATGGGATTTTGAAGGCCATCTCGTGCCAGGGTATCCCAATAATATCTTTTGCCTTTCTCGTCAACTTCCTTGTACCTTTTTAAATACTCTTCCGACTGAGAAACCCGCCATTTAGTTTTATGAGTCTCTTTTGTGGCGTCCTTAGCAAAAACTAAAATATAGTCATGATCAAGTGCAATGAAACGAGAATCATTACCGCCACCTTTTCTTTTCTTCCAAATAATGTCTCCAATAAAGTTTCTCCTCCCGAAGATTTCATCAAGCATTATTTTCAAGTAAGCATGTTCAACTTCATCTAAATTGACATATAAGACGCCATCTTTTGATAATAATTTATACAGTATTTCTAATCTTGGTTTTAGCAAATTCAGCCAAATGCTGTGCTCCAAACCATCGTCGTAATGCTCAAAAGCATTGCCGGTATTGTAAGGTGGGTCAATGTAAATGCACTTTATTTTTCCACTAAAGTTTTGTTCCAGGGCTTTTAAGGCCAGCAGATTGTCGGCATGAATCAGCATATTTTGCGTCTCCGCATCGCCATATGATTTCTCCGGGTCCTCAATCAGTACGCGGGGTTCGGGCTTTACATCAATGTCTTTGCCGGGCCAGCAAAGCTCTAACTTTTTATATTTTGAGTTCATTCGGTTTTGCAAGTGAAATTTGAAGGTTCAAACTTACGGGAAAATTGGGGGGAATGCAAGGGGGAGGAGTTATTGCCCATAGAAAAATCCATACATATCAATGATTTTTGCTTTGGGGTAATTAAGAACTGTTTTTTCTCCTGTCGCAAAGTCCGTTGTAAATGTTTCAGATGATAGTTTATTTATAACGGCAGTGTTTTCAACAACTAATGGCAAATTATTTAAAAGCCTCTCTTGTCCTTGTATATAATATGAGGTAAACAAAAGAAAAATAAGAATAAGGCTATGTTTCATAAACTCATTTTTTGGCTTGAGGAAATAATTTCATCAGAAACTTTGTTAAAGTATGAACTTTTTGTGAAGTGTGACAATGATATCCCGTGAAGAAGGGTGAAAGTAGTGCGGAATTCATGACCATTCCCTTGTGCTTATGTTAATTTTAATAGTTCTTTCAATTTTTCCCCAATAATGAATTGTTTATCATAGCTTGGGATTTCAATATCCGAAAGCTCATCTTCGAATACCACAAGATAACCTTGAGTATTAAAATATTCTCGAAATTCTGTTTTTGATGCTCCGATTCCGGTATATTGTCCTACAAATAAAATATGATATTTTGTTACAATATGGTTATTTTCATAAAATCCAATAGGCATCGAAGCCTTCATGCGTCTTAAAATAGAAGGGAAGTCGTCACTAATTGTTGGCTTAATTTCTATTTTAACTTCACATGTTTTTTTATTAATATATTGTCTCCTAACTCCACGATGTTCATAATAAAATTGTAGTCCATAAGAAATTTCAAATGAAACATCCACATTTTCAAAAATAGGATTACTATACCATAATAATGCTGTTGTATAAAGTCCAAGTTGTTCTGCCTTATCTGGATTCAATAGTGAATTCACAAAGTTATTTCGTTCGTTGCTTTCAATTTCTTTTGAATTCAACCAATTAATCATTGAATTATTTATATAATGACAATTTTTTTCAAATATTTCAGGGTATAGGAAATAAACAAGTTTTAATCTATAATTGAGGTCTAAAAACTTTATCTGCATCTTATTATGTTCCGGAGTATCAATCGGTTCTCCGGAATAATTAATCACAATATTATAAATATTCAAGAATTTCTCTTTAAACCAACTTTGAGTCAATAACCAGTCTAAATATGGCTTATCTGATGATAATACTTCAATGGGTTTCCCTTTGTGTTTTCCAAACGGTACTATTCTATCTTCCATTCTATCTTATTTTTTATTTGCGCATACTGAATAGGGATGCTGGCGATTTCTATTATTGGTTAAAAGTACGAACTTTTTCTATCCCAAATATGTGCCATCATTATTTTTTTATTCTGACTAAAGAAGTCCTTTAATCCATCTGAATTATTATGAACTGCACATGGCTATCTCAATTTCTCTACCAGTTGCTCTTTCCCAATTTTATCAACATTTATTCTTGCTTTACTTTTTGTGTTAAAAATGTATAGCTTGTCCAATTCGTTTGTCCGATCTGAAATTTCCAATGGATTCCACTATTTTGTGTTTCATAAGGTTCGGAGTTGCATAAATCGGTAATTATTTTGTTCAGGTCAACCAGAATAAAATCTTCTATTAATCTGATTATTAGAAATCCTTTCTTATTAGCAGGTTTTTTGTCCAGATTAATTTTTCTTAGGTCAAACCAGTTGATTCTGTTTTGGACCGAAGGAGACAAAACAAAATACTCCTGATTTTCAAAAATAGTCGAATTCCTAACTTGATTTAATTCCAGGTCTTTTGTCAAAACAGACAGTTTGTGTTTTCTCGTTTCATTATGATTTCCAGACATATTTTTTTTAATTTTAATAAAAGTAAAGTATTTCACGGATTGATTTTTTGAACTCCATCTCCAACATCCACTAAAATTCTCCGTTAAAAGTACAAACTTTCTTCAAACCGCTATGCCTACCCAAATAAATATTTATCTGGTATCCAATCAAACCACCCTTAAATCACTTCCCCTAATTCCCTCAACATTTCAATGGTGTTAATATATCTCACGCCAAATTGATTGCAGACTTCCGGAATTTTGATTTTTCTTTTAATGTTTGGTTCACTCTTCTCGTAGGTTACTATGGTTATTTCCTTGCCCAAGGCAAACGACACAAGCCAGAGATCAGCCAGCCTGGCCTCCAAAAATTCATCAATGGCATTCTTATGATACTGATGGCTCATTGAGTTTGCCCATTGAGCAATTTGTGCATAATTTCCGATTGAATTTTCTGAATTTAGAAAGAATTCATCCGGCAAATTGTTTTGACACCACGCTTTCAGTTCATCCTCATGTGATGCATTATCGTAAATTTCCGTCTTAACTTTATCAATACTTTTAATCTTTCCCTGTGCTGCTAATAGTGAGATTTTAGACCAAAAGCTTTTAATGACATCCAGTGGCTAATAGGCCCGATGGGCTTGTATAAAGAAGTTGCTATCAACTATATACAACCTCATGCCTGATACAGATATTCGTTAATAAATCTATTGTAGGTATTGCCTTTGAGGGTTGTTAGTTTATATGCATCCCTGAACAATAGTGTGTTATCCTTTACCGCATTGTTAACGTAACCGGCAAATCTTAAGCTGATTCTTTTTTTTGCAGTGGCATAAAAATCCCCTCCACTGGTTTTGGCATTTTCTTTTTTCAATCTATATTGCTCCATGTAATTGTTATAAAGCAGGACATGGATCACGACATGAAGCACGACATGAACAACAAACCAAAGCAGGAAGTGCAGTAAATTTTTAAGTTTACATAAAAAAAAGACAGCCTCGGGCTTGCCAATCCACAATTTTATTGTGAGGGGTGGGTTAGGGGCTGTTTTATTTTTTTGAATTTTCCGAAAACTGAAATTCACTCTTGCGTGATACATTAACATTTAATGTGTTTCGGGTTATTTAATGGCTGCTTAAAAACTATCAAACCTATGATTATCAATATCATATTGAAAATAGAATTGCTCTAATTGCAAGGTTCTTGATGACAAACGCTCAGATTTTGTGCATCTAATATTTTGATGCGCCCTCCTGAGGCGGGCACACCGATATATTTGTAGAACATTAGGACAACAAATGTTATGGATTAATAAAAAATTAGTATTTTCACGTTTTGACGTATGCGAATAGTCTAATTATTTTGTAAGTTGTGGTAAGACAGGCAAATGCGGGTAAATTTATTGTAATTATTTCGAATAAAATTGAACAAAATAAAACCTTGCCATGTTAATCATTGACACCTTAAAAAAGAAAAAATGAAAAAGCTGATGAATTTAACAGTTGTAATGCTGTTTGCATTACCATTTGCATTCATTGGATGCGATAAAAGTGAGCCAGCAGAGAACCCTGACGTATCAAACTTTGGTTCTGAAGATCAAATTAAAGCTGAGCTGGTTTACTGTGGAACACCGGTTGTAGCACCAATGGTAGATTATGACCAAACAATTTCCCCCGCGACCGTTTCAATCGGAAACGACCAGACACAATTGGAAATTAAATACCAGCTTAATGAACCCGGGTGGTTTATTTACAATGCACGACTTTTTGTTGGTACCGAAGCTCAATTTGCAGCACTTCCGGGAATTAACGAGCTTGATTTTGATGGATCCGGTACTGTTCATCTTTCTTCATCCCCGCCAGCCCTCCCTATCTCATCTGGTTACCAAAGTTCAGGAACAACCTGGAGTTATGTAACTGACCTCAGTACACTTCCTGATTGCTTTATGGTTATTGCATATATGTCAATTAAAAATCCCTCCACGGGTGAGTCTATGCAAATTTATGGAAAAAGTTCCTCCAGGTCATCGGGTTATTATATGAATTATTGCGTTCAAACATGTTCACCACCACCTCCTCTGGGTGGATGCGAAACTGGCTATGCTTTTGGTGAAGAATTTGCAACATGCTTTATCGACATTCCTGGTGTAAATTCCAACAATTGGGGATGGTCAAACGGACCATTAACTGATGGAAATTATACGTGGCCAATATATGCTGGTGCCGGACAATGCAATACAGCTAACGGCACATATGTCGGGACACTTGATGTAAATTATACTCCTCCTACAGCAACAGTAACCTATACTGTTTTTGATGGTTATGTGCTAAATGCAACACATTTACATGTCGGAAACCAGATTTTGCCAATGAAAAAGAACAAATACATAACCGCTCCAGGTCAGTTTCCTTATAAGCATGGAAATCTGAATGGCGTAAGCACTGATACTTACAATATTACTGGGTTATCTGGAAATATTTATATTGTAGCTCATTCCGAGGTGTGCGACGATAATTAATCTTTATATTATTTCTATACGTAACAGAGGCAGGGAAGATTTCCTGCCTCTGCTCTTTTTATCAGCCTATTATAGTTTCTTCCTGTATTTTGTTCGTTTCCGGCATACGAATCTCAATATTTACAGCAATATTAGCCAGGTTAAGATGGAGAGAAGCAGCCAGCCCGCCTCAGGAGGGCACACCGACATATTCATTGATTTCACTATTTGCATTTTGCACTGCGAAAGCCAAGATGCATAGTAAATCTTTGTTTTAATCCCTCCCCCTTGCATTTCACCAACCTTTTCATATATTTGCCAGCGATATGAATAATTAAACCAAACGCTTAAACCAACTACCATTATGAGTAGAGTATTTTCACTTTTAGGCCTGATTATGTTCACCGGCCTTATTTTTACCAGTTGCACCAAGGATGATGATGAACCCGTACTTCCGGTTATAGCATTCGAGCAAAAGCCCGGTTTGGTCACGGGTGACATTACTGCTGCTTATGGCGATACGCTGTACTTTGGCATCATTCTCCAGGGGAATGGTACCGACAATCTGATTAAATTTGAAATTAAAGCAAATGGCAATGTAATACATGAATCTACGCTAAATACACAAAACCATACATTTGGTTTCTATACAGTTAAAGGGCCTAATCCTGAGGATGTATGGAGCTTTGCAGTAACTGATGCTGCCGGAAACCGTAGGGAAGAAACCATTACCATTACCGGTGAATTTGGTCCGGTCAACAATTACACTGCCATTCTCATGGGTGCTCAGTCCAATGCAAATACACAAAGTTTTCTTTCACTCCGGGACAATAAAGCTACTACTTATTTTCAGGCAGAGGCATTCCAGAATCAGGCAAAAATTGATATGTTGTGCTATTTTGAAGGAGGACAAATGTTTTTGGCTTCACCCGGCGGAAATGTTGCAGGCATATTCACAGGTGCCACCGCTCCTGAAAATTACACTACAAGAAATCTTACCCAATTTGTTAAAACGACCTTCTCCGCTGCCGACTTTGATAATGCAAATACGGATGCACTTTTATATTATGGTTACAGTCTTGCTCCGCCTTCAATAAAAGCTGGTGGACTTTTAAAGGATGACGTATACGCATTTCTTACCCACAATGGTTTTACCGGATTATTTAAAGTGCTGGATGTTAATGGTAATGCAAGTGGAACCCTGAAAATTGACATCAAAATCGTAAAAGAGATGCCTGTGGGCAAAAGTCTTGAGTTTCATGTTTATTAAACAAACTATCTGAAAATCGGATAAACGAGCCGCTCCATTTGTACGCGATTCTTAAGTTATTCGGGCAATCCTGCGGCTAAATTTTACCGCATCTGATTGCCCTTTTTTTTCTCACTAACACGCAGCAGGGGAGGAGGAGTCCAATGTTAGTCCTATCACATTTATTTATAGTATTTTCGTTATAAAGAACATAAAAAAGTTCTGCCGGTAAGAAAATGGTAACCTATAAATGTCAAAATGCTGGCCATCAAATATATAGCTAAAACATTATTTACTTAATGATGTTTTAAACTGATGAGAAATCCATTGTCATGCGTAATACTACCTATGATGAACTAATTTTAAACCTTCTGAAAAAGTAGTATTTTAACGACTTGATTTCAGGACCAACTCACACTACTTTTGTAAAATGAAATTACATCAGAACTATGCCAGGAACGGATGTTTAATTTCTAACCAAATAATTTTTAATCATGCCAAAATTTAACCATCATGAAAAAGATACTGTTCATTGCATTATTACTTATACCAGGACTGATTGTAACAGGGCAGGTGAGGCCTAAAACTACAAAAAAAGCACCATCCATTATGCTTGGTCTTGACAGTGTTGTCATAAAATCAACTTATGCTCATTGGAATAACGATAACCCCGATGAGTCCTGGGATTTGACTTCATTTCCTAACCGGCTTGTTTATTATTGTTACAATTCCGGCAATGATGACCGGTCGAATGTGGCCCATATTTATGATTTCGATGAAAATGGAATAAACACAACTTATACTACAATAGCTGTGCAGGAAAAGATTAAATATGCCTGTGATTATCTCAACAACATCGCCTTAAGAAATAGATTTTTATATGAATACCAGGGGTTGAATGAAGACAATCAGGGTGTATGGGTCTCGAATAAATATATGGCTCAGTACACAGGTTGTAATTGCGGAAACCTGCAGGTAGTGGTAACAGCTAATATATCTGAAAAGCAAATAATTGAGCAACTGGGTGCATGTCCGGTAAAGCCAGGTAAGTCGGGTGAGCTGCTCTCAATTGTGTATACACCATTAAAATAGCATAATAAGTCAGGGGTGGATTGAATAAGGGCGGGGCAAATTGTCCCGTCTTTATTATTTAAGGCCGGGCCTGCTTTGCGGGTCAAATTTTTACCTTAAATGTCAGATAAACTTTAAACTTTATAAGAAAGTTGTTGTTTAAACTAACTGTTACAATCCATTCACTTAACTTAAACACTTATGAAAACAAGGAAAATGCTTTTTATAGCTTTGGCTGGTTTTATCGGCTTAACGGCCCTCACCTCCTGCGGTGGTGGCGGAGGCAGTGAACAACAGACTTCTGCCGATGAGTCAACAAAAATGGAAGATGCTTCCGGGCCTGATGATGCTCAACTTGCCAGAGGCGAAAAAATATACAATGAAAAATGTTTTGCCTGTCACCAAAAGGATGGAAATGGTATTCCCAATGCTTTTCCAACGCTCGTTGGTTCCGATTTTCTTCTCAACCATACCAAAGAGGCGGTAGCTCAGGTGTTGAATGGCTCTGAACATGTTCCCAGTCATGGAAATATTACATACCCAGCCCCAATGCCGCCCCAGGTAGATAATTATGAAGATGCCGTAGCTGTAATCAACTATGTGCTCAATAACTTTGGCAATGATGGAGGATACATTACCGTTGATGAAGTAAAAGACATTAAAATCATCAGATAAATAATTCACCGTAAGCCAATGAGTTTCATCCCAAAGTGGTAATCAGTATGCTGGTTACCGCTTTGCCTTTATCTAAACAGGAATTTTTTGTTCTTATCTTTTGGACTAATTTACTGAACTTAAATAAATTGACTACTCTCATCCGAACCTTTAATTTATAAAATCAACCAAGTCATGAAAAACATATTCATTTCTCTCCTGCTTATAAGTATGGGCATCTCATTGTTTGCCCAGGATAAACAAGAAAAAGATTACACCAATTTCATTTCCTGTGAGGTGGATGGTAAACCCTTTAAAGCAGAAGCCCGTAAAATGAAAATCCCCATCAGTGGTTTTGAATACCTGGGATTGGCCGCTTTTCAGGTCAGTCCGGATATATCGGTGTGGATCAGGCTATATTATCTTTCTGATAACCTTAAACCCGGGACTTACGAAATAGTTTCGGAAGAATATGTTGAGAATGCCGCCCGGAAAAAAGCAGAAGAAAACATGGTTTGGGCAATGGTTGATTATTCAGAAGAGACCAAAGGATTGGGACACGCTTTTCATGACGGTGAATCATTGAGTGGTACCGTAACCATTGAAGAATTGGGCGACAAAACCATTAAAGGTAGTTTTGAAGCCACCTTAAAAGGAGTATATTACAAAAAGCGCGCAGTAGCTACCATGACAGGCAGCGGTATAAAAGACAATCTTTGGGACAAAGCAGTTACTAAAGCGGGTGGTGGCATGCTGGTATCAGGCCCACACGATCATGACAATACGAAGAAAAGCAAAGAAACCGATACCATAATTCTGACAAACGGTCATTTTTATCTGGACTGGAACAAAGCCGATGCAGATGAAAAATAATAGATTACATTTGTCCGAATCATACGAAATAATAAATCAATAGAGTAAATTGCGTTGTTCCCTGATTTTATCATCACTGATATAATCGTCATAATCCATAAGTTTGTCAATCATGCCTTTCGGGCCTATTTCGATGATCCGGTTACATACGGTCTGTATAAACTCATGATCGTGTGACGACATCAGGATGTTCCCTTTAAATTTTATTAAAGTGTTGTTAAAAGCCTGAATGGATTCCAGGTCAAGATGATTTGTCGGTGTATCAAGTAACATAACATTGGCGTTGCGGATCATCATTCTGGCAATCATACAGCGCACTTTTTCACCTCCCGACAATACATTGGCTTTTTTGTATACTTCTTCGCCCGAAAAGAGCATTTTACCTAAAAAGCCCCTTAAATATAATTCGGTGGTGTCATCTGAAAATTGTCCCAGCCAGTCAATGAGGGTAAGTTCACTTTGAAATAAATGTTCATATTCCAAAGGAAGGTAAGCTTTAAGTATGGTTTGTCCCCATTCAAAACTTCCGCTCTCAGGCTGCTCATGGCCCTTCAGAATCTTAAAAAGCTGAGTCATAGCGCGGGTGTCTCTGGATAGAAAAACAATCTTGTCGTCCTTCATCATGGAGAAATTTACGTTTTTAAATAATACCACACCATTGATACTAGCCTTCAGATTAGTCACTTCAAGTATATTGTTGCCAGGTTCGCGTTCGGGAGTGAAAATAATACCCGGATACTTTCTGGTGGAGGGTTTGATTTCTTCAATATTAAGCTTTTCAATCATCTTTTTACGACTGGTTGTTTGTTTTGATTTGGAAGCATTGGCGCTGAAGCGGGCAATAAATTCCATCAATTCTTTTTTGCGGTCTTCTGCCTTTTTATTCTGGGTCATTTGTTGGCGCAGCGCCAACTGGCTCGATTCATACCAAAATGTATAATTTCCCGGAAAAAGCTGTATTTTGTTAAAGTCTATATCTACAATATGAGTGCATATGGAATCCAGGAAGTGACGGTCGTGAGAAACCACCAGTACAGTATTTTCAAAGTTCGACAGGTAATTTTCCAACCAGTTCACCGTTTCCAGGTCAAGGTCGTTGGTGGGCTCATCCAGGAGCAGATTGTCCGGTTTCCCAAAAAGCGCCTGAGCCAGCAGTACTTTCACTTTTACCTTACCGTCCAGCTCACGCATTTGTTTGTGGTGCAAGTCTTCAACAATACCTAACCCACTGAGCAGGCTGGCGGCATCACTTTCGGCATTCCATCCATCCATTTCTGCAAATTTTTCTTCCAGCTCGGCTGCTTTGTTACCATCTGCTTCCGAGAAATCGGCTTTGGCATAAATGGCGTCTTTCTCATGCATTACCGACCACAATTGATTGTGTCCCATCAATACTGTGTTAAGTACAGTAAAATCGTCAAATTCAGAATGACTCTGGCTCAAAACTGACATACGCTCACCTGGACCCATACTTACGTTACCCTTTGAGTATTCCATTTCACCAGATAACATTTTCAGGAACGTAGATTTTCCAGCACCGTTGGCACCAATAATGCCATAGCAGTTGCCAGGCATGAATTTTAAGTTAACATCCTGAAACAATATTCTTTTGCCAAATTGGATACCCAATTCCGAAACTATAATCATTTAATATTGTGTTAATTGTGTACAAAAATGCTTTTCCCGAAAGGGGGTGCAAAGGTAGGTTTTAATTTCGGATTGCAGATTGCAGATTTCGGATTTAACTTCGGGGAGTTCCGCTTCGCTCCGGTTTGAGTTACACTTCATTCCGGTTCGGATGGGTGATTGCAAATCGCGGAACGCGGATTGAATTTCTAACCACCAGTCACCAGTCACCAATTAACCACGAATTACGCAAATTAACGCGAATTATGTTTCAAAGGCTCAACACCTCAACAAATCAACACCTCAACAAACCAACAAACCCACAGATTACAGATTACAGATCACAGATCACCAGTCACCAATTAACCACGAATTACCCCGAAAAAACGGGGTAAACGCGAATTATGTATCAAAGGCTCAACGCCTCAACAAATCAACAAATCAACAAACCCACAGATTACAGATCACAGATTACAGATCACCAGTCACCAGTCACCAGTCACCAATTAACCACGAATTACACAAATTAACGCGAATTATGTTTCAAAGGCTCAACAACTCAACAAATCAACAAATCAACAGATTACAGATTACAGATCACCAATTAACCGCGAATCACACAAATTAACGCGAATTATGTTTCAAAGGCTCAACACCTCAACAAATCAACAAATCAACAAACCCACAGATCACAGATTACAGATCACCAATTAACCGCGAATTACCCCGAAAAAACGGGGTAAACGCAAATTAATGTGAATTATGTTTCATAGGCTCAACACCTCAACAAATCAACAAATCAACAAACCCACAGATCACAGATTACAGATCACAGATCACCAACTAACGCGAATTATGTTTCAAAGGCTCAACAACTCAACAAATCAACAAATCAACAAACCCACAGATCACAGATTACAGATCACAGATCACCAACTAACGCGAATTATGTTTCAAAGGCTCAACACCTCAACAAATCAACAAATCAACAAACCCACAGATCA